>BNJV01002992.1_pt1 | contig 195290 bp, 201 predicted proteins | sample 8540591 | NCBI WGS metagenome assembly BNJV01 (sample SAMD00202457, study PRJDB9452) | human saliva metagenome | host: Homo sapiens | reverse complement strand
AATGGTGGTTCTTTCGTCTGGGATGGTAAAGATAAGAACGGCAAACGTGTTGCTTCAGGCGTTTATATGGTACAGACTGCCGATGAGAACGGCGACAATGGCACTGTTTGTAAGGTTGCAGTGGTTAATTAATAGAGGCTATGAAGTCAAAGGTGGAATATAATCCAATCTTTTGATATAAGGCGAATTCATTCTCTATAGCGGGCTTATTTCTTGTTATGGATGTATTCTTATGTCAGTTGCTTTTAGTGCGCTTATACGCAAAATATAAGCTTCATTTCCTCAATCACCTCTCTCTAGCCTCTACACTATTTATCTATACCATGGAATCTTTCACGCATTGAGTTTACAAATTCTTATGCGATTCACTTATTTTTGATAATGTTGTTTTATATTATCCTTGCTTTTCTGACAGGCGTTTATGGGTCTTTCTTAGTCTATAAGCTGCTTTTACAGCTATCGTAATAGTCGATTGGGGCGATGCTTGGAAATGATCTCTCGGCTCAAGATTTCATAGCAGAAAGCTGCCTATATTGTCTTATATTGGAATTTGCAAATCTTCATATGGGATACTCTCCTACCCTTTATCCTCCCCTATGTATCTGTTTTTGAGAGCTGAGTGTACAATCGGCGGAACCTGCGATTAAGTAGGAATAGAAAAAGCTTCTGTCTAGTTGTGAATGAGATACCTTCTTTTTCCATATCTGCTCGAAGTTCAGTATAAAACGGATGGTGTATCCATTTCTTGCGAGGCTCACACAAAGAAACTGCCAAGAGATTGGCTATTCGGTCCGTAATGGTATCTGTAAGGAACTCCTTTTTGCAGTTCGCCAGGTATAGCCTTCATACGTAAGCTGTTGAGCAGATGGCAATAAGCGGCTGTCCAATGGTAGTTATGGCTTGTATGCTCATCCCCTTTATGGTAGAGGTTTTCCTTAATGATAGCAACAGGTTGTTCAGTATGGAAAATCATTCGCAGCCAATAGATATAGTCTTCGCCCATCTCTAACTCCTTTGGTAGGTCGAAAACAGACGGGGTGAGTAACTCCTTTCTGAATAGACTGCCCCAAGGAACGCCAATCGTACCTTCTGCGAGCACTGTAAGATGTCGGAAAGTATGAATATCTATAGTCTCGTTTTCTTGAATAGGTAGAGACCGTCCGTTACCAAAAATAATATCTGTTTTTGTTGTTAATACGTTCTGAAAAACGTGAAAGTGCATAAGGTTCCAGTTCGTCATCAGCGTCAACAAAAGTTATCCACTCGCTTTTTGCCAGCTTTACACCCTCGTATCTGGCGGCTGTTCTGCCTTTTGTTCTGTTGGTGAATGATGGTAACGTTATCGTGACTGGTGTATTCATCGCAGATAACGCCACTTTTTGTCAGGGCTACCATCGTCCACTAAAAATCAACTCAAACTCTGGATAAGATTGTTCTAAAAACACTTTGTACACATGCACGAAGTGTGTCTTCTGCGTTATAAACTGGTATGATTACAGTAATCAAGTGAGGGGTGTTTTTCTTTTTCCATAGTCGATGTAATTTCCTACAAAGTTAATTCTTTTTACAGAAATAACGCTGTTTTCTTGTTGCTTTTTACCTTCCTTATTCAGCCTCTGTATGTCCTATTCTTCTGAATAGTATTTATCTTCTGTTTCATCGGTTATACGGCTTTGATAACATGTAATAATAAATTGAGGTATCGAAAAGTGCCCTCGAGCATCCTCATCCTTAATATGGGATGGGATAGACGAGGGCGTTTATCGTGCAGTTTTGTGTTACTAAAGCTATGTTTCTTATGTTTTAGCTTCTGACTTTTTCTACTGACCCGAGTTGAGAAATTCGTCAGGTAGTGGGATATCAAGACTGCGAGCGCGTTCAGTGTTACGTCTCTTTATCTTGCGTTGTGCATCAGCCTTCTGCTTTGTTATGGCTGCTGGCTTCTGCTTGTAGAGTGGGAGTTGACGTGGATTCCACGTTCCTTGCACATCACGCTTTGCCTTACACTCAATAGCTTTCGGGTAGTAATAAACGGCTTCGGGCTGCCGCTGGGTTGCATAATCGCCTGTATCCCATTTGCCGTTGTCGTTATCATCAACGATAAGACGCAGATAGTAGTTGCCAGGCTTTTACGTAGTGGAAGGTTGCTTGGTTATTCTTTGCATACACCTCTTTCACTGGCTTGTCGCTTTCGTTAAGCAACTGTAGCAGGCAGTTCTTGCCCCCATATTTTGTAAGGTCATTGTCAGCGTACTATATTCGTCCATCAATGGAATGCGAATACCCTGTTTTATACTTCGCAGAGACCTTCCCATAGATATCAATGAAGGCTGCTGAATCCACCTCAAGACTATATTCATGTCCTGGATCCCATGTGCTGACGAGTTTTAGCGAGCGTGGCTTTCCGGGTTCAGCACCGAATTTATACTTCGTTCGATACCACAGGGAGTCTATCTTTTCGTAGAGATGAATCTTGGAGGTATCAGTCTTGGCAAGTGGAGTAGGGAGTTCGAATGTTGGATTCTGGTCCGGATCCATTTGCGAGGCAACATTATATCTAACTTCCAAAGGCGTGACAGGCATCTCTGTTTCAAAGTCTTTTCCACGTTCTTTTGCCTTGTCCTGCTTCTTTTTCCATTTGTCGTATTCTTCTTTCTTCTGCTTCAATCGTTTCGCATATGGTATCTTTGAGAGAATCTCTAACGTATCAGTCTTAGGGACGAGTTTACCCGCACTGTCCGTCATGTTATAAAAGCATCTGCATTCGCAGTGTATCTTGATTGACGAGTACCGTATCACGAAGCCAATAGATGATGGTATCTTGATTCAGACTTGGCTCTGTTATGAAGGCATCTTTTAGCGTTAAAATTGAGTCCTGTTATCTGTGGAAGGTCGGCATCACCATAGCTAAAGAAGAGCGTAAAATGGTTAGGGTCCTTACGTTCAGACTTGAGGAAGTAACGGTCTGTTTGCGTAGGTGTAAAAGGAATTCAGCACCACATCATCGGGGAGGAAGTGGGTGTAAGGAACCTGTTTGATGTCTTTGATGTGCAAGGAGTCAATCCAGAGCGTGTCTTGTCGAATGTCTGGTTTCCATGATGGCATAATGACTTCGGGAGTGAAAGCCAACTTCTCACTCTTCTGATTGTACATATAGTTACCATCCATGTCCTGCAGAGCATAGATACGATAGTCGCCCTGGCAACACCACGTATGCTGAAACGACCACGACTGTCGGTACGTGAGACACGAAGCATAGGTTGTTTCTGGAAAGCTGTATCGTTCAGATTGCTGTAAAGCCCCACGAGGATACCTTTCACAGGTTCCAGATTATCAGCTTCTAACACATAACCAGCCACTTCAAGCGTATCGATATGGTCGCCTGTAGAGAAGCTATACGTATAGTTTCCTAACGGATTGTTCTCGTTATTATCTGAGATGGCGTCAGAGAAGTCAATTGTATAGGTCGTATTGGGCTGTAACTTGTCTTGCAAAGCCACGGTGATGCGTTTACCTGTAGCCTTAATTTCAGGGGCTTCAATCTGTGGGGGAGAGACAACAACCTTCTCTGATGCGTTCTCCAACTTGATGAATTCATTGAAATAGATATTCACCTTCTTGCTGTTTACGTCGGTTGCTCGTTCAGTAGGGGAGGCACCCAACACTCTTGGAGGTGTCTCATCATACCATCCACCATCTGGTTGTCCCATCTTAGCACAAGAAGAAAGGACTAAAAGTATGAAGGCAAAAAGGAAGAATGGTAATGTATTTATATGGTAAAACACCGAAAGGCAATGGTTGACCTTAGTTGGAAAGTCATCCTTTCCACCCATTACTTCTTGGCAATATCTTTGTTTTATCTTCTTCATATCGCTGTTTTACGTTTTTTACCCTTTTACTTTTTATCCTTTAAAGGTGTTTTATTCTTTTATCGTCTTCCGTTTTTACTGGTTCATACTCAGCAATTCCTCCAGGTTGTTACGGCTGTTTGAAAGGCGTGGAATCTTATGTTGACCACCGAGTTTACCCTTTATCTTGAGCCAATCGTTGAAGAGATCTTTGCGTGCAACGATAATCTCTAGCGGTTGGAGGGTAATATTATGGAATCGTTTTTGCCTCATAATCAGAGTTGATTTCTTGCAATTTGTCATCGAGGACTTTGGCAAACTCTTCAAGTGAAGAAGGTTCTTTTGCAAATTCTATGAGCCACTGATGACGACATTTTGCCTTCGCATCCATATACATTGGCGCTGCGGTGTAGTCAGAAATCTGAGCACCAGTAGCCTTACAAGCAGCTTCAAGTCCCTTCTCAGCATTGTCCATGATAAGTTCCTCACCAAAGGCATTGATGAAATACTTGGTTCTACCCGTGATAACGAACTTATAAGGATTGGTCGAAGTGAACTGCACTGTGTCTCCAATCTCGTATCTCCAAAAGTACCGCAAGCAGTACTGATAAGCATCGCATAGTTGCGACCTACTTCAACACCTGACAATGGAACGATATTCGGATGTTCGCTCTCAAACTCGTCCATAGGCAAGAACTCGTAGAAGACACCATAGTCGAGCATCAGTGACATACTGCTGTCTGTAGGGTCATCTTGTATACCAAAGAAGCCCTCAGAAGCGTTGTAAGTCTCCATATAGTTCATGCCCTGCTTGGTAATGAGCTGTTCATACTGTTCACGATAAGGCGTGAAAGCAATACCACCGTGGAAGAATACCTCCAGATTAGGCCATACCTCCTCCAAGTGTTTCTTACCACTTAGCTCCATTACACGCACCAATACAGAGAGCATCCACGATGGAACGCCTGATATATTAGTGATATTCTGGTTCAGTGTTTCGTGTGCAATTCGGTCGCGTTTTACCTCAAAGTCGCTTAGAAGAGCAGTCTGTTTCTTAGGTACACGACATAGATTTACGAGTGGATTGATATTCTCAATGAGGATAGCACTGAGGTCACCTACAAGCGAGTTATACTGATTATAATTTGGAGAATGACTGCCACCTAAGATGAGTCCTTTACCATTAAAGAGCCGACTTTCTGGGTGATTGCTAAGGTAGTAAGCGATAACATCCTTACCACCTTGATAATGAATTGTCTGTAATCCCTCGTGAGAAACAGGAATAAACTTACTCTTATCGTTGGTTGTACCTGATGACTTAGCATACCATCTAACCTGTCCTAGCCATAGAATATTACGTTCTCCGTGGCGCATACGGTCGATGTCGCTCTTCAGTTCTTCGTATGTATTGACTGGAATATTCTGTACAAAGTCCTCGTATGACTTAATCGTTGAGAACAGGTGTTTACGACCATATTCGGTGTCTTTTGCCCGCTCAACGAGGTATTGCATGACTTCCCGCTGGATAGCCTCTCCATCCGTTACGTAGTGTTCAAGCTCTTTACGGCGCGGTTGGAAATATAACTTGTTTACTATACTAGTAAGACTCATTCAAATTTCTCTGGTTGATTAAATTGCAAAATTACGCCAAAAAAGCTAAATGAATAGCCTTTTTCTATATTTTAACACTGCTTCTAAGCTGTATGAAAAGCCCTTTTTCTGTATTCTCTACATGATAGAGGATGGAATGTTTCACCCTTTTTTGACTTCTACTTTTAGCCCTCTTTTCTAAATTATTTTCATGAAAATAAATATTTTTTTGTCGTGAAAAATAAATATTTCTTTTCATGAAAATAATTCTTTTTCTTCATGTAAGTAATTCGCTCAGAAGGGTAGGGTAGTTATTTCCTCATACTTTTTACCAATTTTGCAGTTCATCTCTTCGATTTCTATTTGCCGTTATTAGCCTCTTTATTTATGCTTTTATAAGGTCGTAATTTACCCTCATTTTTATCCCTTATTGTTTGTTTATAGTCTATTTAATATTATATTATAATCTATAAAAAGAATCACCAATAGACTCCCTATCTATCCTCAAGCCTCTTTTTATCTGCACTCCCCTCCCTTCGGAGGGGTTGGGGAGGCTATTCGGAGGGGCAGGGGAGTCTTCGTCATTAATGTGCTTCTAACCAATTTTTGCCCCAGCCAGCATCAGCAATCAGAGGAACATTCAAAGGATAAGCCTTTTGCATCTCCTCAATGACAATATGTTCCACTTGTTCGCGCTCCTCTGTATAGACGGAGAAGTTAAGTTCGTCATGCACCTGAAGAATCATCTTTGAGCGGATACCTTCTTTTTTAAAAGCGTTCCCAGATGCGAACCATTGCCACCTTGATTATATCAGCCTCTGTACCTTGTATTGGGGCATTGATGGCATTACGCTCTGCGAAAACCACGAACAGTGGCGTTACGACTATTGATATCAGGTAGATAACGGCGGCGATGGAAGAGAGTTTCGGCATAACCCTTGGCTCTTGCCTCTTCTTTCGCATGTTCCATATAGGCTTGTACCTTTGGGAATGTACGGAAATAGCCTTCTATCAGCTCTTTTGCTTCACTATTTGGAATGTCCATGCGCTGAGCAAGTCCGTAGGTCGTAATACCATATATAATACCGAAGTTGGCTTGTTTAGCCTTCTTTCGCTGTGCGTCAGTCACCTTATCAATATCTATATGCCATATCTTTGCAGCTGTTGCACGGTGGATATCATGACCCTCACGGAAAGCCTCCATCATATTCTCGTCTTCAGAAAGATGTGCCATAATACGCAACTCTATCTGACTATAATCGGCTGAAAAGAACAGACAGCCTTCTTCTGGGATGAAACACTTTCGAATCTCCTTACCATCATCCGTGCGCACAGGAATATTCTGTAAGTTTGGATCACTCGAAGAGAGTCGTCCTGTGGCTGTAAGTGCCTGATTAAACGATGTGTGAATATGTCCAGTACGTGGATTAATCAGCTTTGGAAGGGCATCTATATAAGTGCTAAGAAGCTTCTTCATACCTCTGTAATTGAGGATGTTACGTACGATAGGACTCTTATTTTCAAGGCTCTGCAATACCTCCTCGCTCGTAACATATTGTCCTGTCTTCGTCTTCTTAGGCTTATCCATAATTTGCATCTTACCAAAGAGGATGTCACCTACTTGTTTTGGGCTTGAGATATTGAATTCTTCGCCAGCCTCTTTATATATCTCCTGCTCGTATTGTTTCATACGTTCAGTGAATATCTTTGATGTATCTTGCAGTGCTTCAGTGTCTAAGCACACGCCAGTTAGTTCCATATCAGCTAAGACCCGAACCAATGGCATCTCAATATTCCAGAAGAGTTCTTCCACACCAAGTTCCTTCAAATGTGGTTCAAGTACGTTTTTCAGGCGTAAGGTAATGTCGGCATCCTCTGCAGCATACTCACAAATCTCAGTAGGGGAGAGATCGCGCATATTCTTCTGCTTCTTTCCTTTCGGCCCGAGTAGTTCTTCAATGTGAATGGTTTGATAGCCAAGCAGTGTCTCAGCCATGTAGTCCATATTATGATGTAATTCTGGTTGGATGAGATAGTGGGCTATCATCGTATCGAACATCTTACCTTGTAGTGTCACGCCATATCTGGTCAACACTTCATAGTCATACTTTGATGTTCTGTCCAATTTTCATTATTTTGTCGCTTTCATACAATGGTTTGAAAAATTTGGACATATTTTGTCGCTTCCTCATAGTCAGCAGGGATAGGTACATAAAAAAGCCTTCTTTTCTTCAACCGAGAAGCTCAAACCAACCAATTCAGCACTAATTGCATCCGTAGAAGTGGTTTCTGTGTCTATACTTACAGACCCTTTTTGTAATAAAAAAAGTCACAAATCTGACGTAATTCTTCCTCATTTTTCAACGAGTTTGTATTCATGTTGGGTCGTTTTTTTATGCTCTCAAATTTCGCATTTTTCGGCTCATCTGACTCGTTGGTCGTGTTTTCTGCAAATAAATCAAGCTGATTATTGTCTGTTTTTGGCTTAACTTCACTTTTGTTAAGAAACTTGTTAATAAGTGTCTTAAACTCTAATTCCTCAAATATCGCACGCAATTTGGTCTCGTCAGGTTGTTCAACCTTGAGTTCATCCAAGTCAAGTTGCATTGGAACGTCTGTTCGAATCGTTGCGAGGAACTTTGACATTTTTAATATCTTCTACGGCATTCTCAACTTTCTCACGTAGTTTACCTTTAATCTCATCAGTATGTTGGAGCATATTGTCAATGCTTCCAAACTGATTGATTAACTTGGCTGCGGTTTTTTTCTCCAACACCTGGACAACCCGGAAAGTTATCTGCTGAGTCGCCCATCAACGCCAATAGGTCGATGACTTGGGCAGGGGTAGGGATGCCATACTTCGCTTCTACCTCCTTTTCTCCTAATATTTCGTATCCGCCACCATGACGAGGACGATACATAAAGACGTTAGGACCAATGAGTTGACCATAGTCTTTATCGGGTGTAAGCATAAAAGTATCGATTCCATCGGATCCAAAGCGAGTTGCTATAGTACCGATAATATCGTCTGCTTCGAAACCATCTACTTGTAGAATAGGAATACGCATCGCCTCAAGCACTTGCTTGATAAGTGGAACAGAAAGCTTGATATCTTCTGGTGTTTCCTCACGTTGCGCCTTGTATTCAGGGAAGGCGTCATGGCGAAAAAGTCTTTCCATGATCGAATGCTACACCAATATGCGTTGGCTTTTTCCTTTGTAAGAACCTCGTTCAGGGTGTTGCAAAAAGCCCATAACAGCAGATGTATTCAAGCCCTTAGAGTTGATACGTGGACTTTTGATAAATGCGTAGTATGAACGATAGATGAGCGCATAAGCGTCAATAAGGAAGAGTTTTGCCATAACTAATTATTCTATTTTTTTAGCTGTAAAATTACTAATTTTCTTCCATAATCTCCGATAAAAATGAGTAAATTTGTATCAAATTTAAAAGTCAAAAAAATGGATACTCTTTCACTCATAAAAACAGCCGATTGAGACAGAATTAGGCGATTTCATCGACCTTTTTAATCGTGCTCTCGACCACGAAGATGGCTTGTTGCGTACGGTTTTGAACCATATCAAGCAACGAGCAGGGAAGCGTATGCGTCCTATTCTCATCCTTCTGATGGCTAAGAACTTTGGTAAGGTTTCTGAAGCAACACAGCATGCGGCTGTGGGATTAGAGCTTTACATACGGCTTCACTTGTGCATGACGATGTCGTTGATGAAGCGGCTGCTCGCAGAGGGCAGGCGAGTGTGAATGCTGATTATGATAATAAGGTGGCTGTATTAGTGGGTGATTACGTGCTTTCAACTGCCTTACTTCATGTTAGTTACACACACTCAGAGATTATTGTACGCTACCTTGCAGAGTTAGGTCGTACGTTAAGTGATGGTGAAATTCTTCAGTTGTGGAATATCCAGAATAAAGAAATTACCGAAGAAGTTTACTATAAAATTATTGAACGTAAGACAGCTGCGCTCTTTGAATCGTGTGCTGCAATTGGTGCTGAGTCGGCTAATGCAAGCGATGAGGAGGTTGAAGCGGCAAGACTCTTTTGGTAAACATCTCGGAATTGTCTTCCAGATTCGTGATGATATCTTCGATTATTATGACTCTGAGGCTGAAATTGGAAAGCCTACGGGTAATGATATGGCTGAAGGAAAGCTCACTTTACCAATCATTTATGCGTTGAATTCGACGAAAAAATGAGGAAATGCTTGCTTTTGGCTTATAAGGTGAAGGCGCATGAGGTGACACGTGAAGAAATAGATAGATTGGTCGAATTTGCTAAGGTAAGTGGTGGTATTGAGTATGCTGAACGCCGTATGTGGGACTTCCATGCTGAAGCACAGATTTTTCTTGATACGTATGTTAAGGATGAAAGTATCCGATCTGCTCTCCAGACTTACCTTGATTATGTAATTAAAAGGAAGAAGTAGTCGCACTTGTTTAGTGCTAAAAACTCCCTTTTCATCGTGACATTGATTAATTTTTGTGATGATAACGACAACTTCTCTTTATGATGGTGAATTGTACATCTCATAAGGAGAGGTTTTTTATGTCTTTCATTAACTCATTATTTACCTGTGACATGTACTGTTATGTGTAAATGTTACTTGAGTTAAGGCTTAGCTCAATCGTGTGGAGCGTCTGCACATATGGTGCGGATGCCCCGCACCATATGTGTTTATGGTGTTTTTACTTCACAATAATACTACTTATAGGTTTATCTTTTGCCTTTATAACGATGCCTTTTAACCATAAGTTGATTGATTTATAGATACCATGTAAATACTGTTTATCTTATTGTTTTGGAGTACTTATAGTTTTGTGTGACTACAAGAGATAATTTCCTGTGTTTATTTAGTTCATAATTGTGTATTCTTCTTGCTGTTTCTTATGCTTCTGGAAATTGTCTTTTTCCTGCCTTTTTAATGATGTGTTTTCATAAATATAATCTATATAATATTTAAAAAAATAGACTATATTATGAGATTCATTTAAAAATTGTCTTTTTGACAGAACAATTAATGAGAGATGTTTTCAAGTGTAGATATGGGAAAAGGGACATACAAAGTGTATGTCCCTTATTGGTTATTTTCTTTTTATTTTATCAGCATCAGTATTTCATTTTTTTGTTACTGATGACAGAAAAGTTTAGAAGAACTTTGTCTCTGTACCAATGATTTCACTTAACAAGAGGTTGGTAAGGCGGCTTTGTACCCATGCGGAACCAGTAATTCGTGAGCCATTTCTCGCCTAAGACCTCTTTAACAATTGTATAGTAGATTACTGCATCCATGACAGTATTGATGCCGCCAGCAGGCTTTAAACCAATCTGAATACCAGTCTTCTCATAGTATTCTTTGATAGCCTGACACATAACATATACAGACTCTGGGGTTGCGCTAATCTTCTCTTTGCCTGTACTTGTCTTTATATAGTCGGCACCTGCGTACATAGAGAGGAGGGATGCGGTCTTGATTGCACTTGCATTACCAAGATCACCAGTCTCAAGAATCACCTTCATTGGAATGTCTCCACACACTTGCTTAAGTTCGTTGATAGTATCGCAAACGCCCTCGTAATCGCCTGAAAGGAACTTACCTACAGGCATAACGATGTCGATGTGTGTCGCACCATCCTTAATAGCGAGTGCTGTCTCAATGGTTTTTACCTCTAAGAAGGTTTGAGATGAAGGGAAATTGCCCGTTACATTCTGTAATGTCAACACTGTTCACTTCAAGGCTGTCTGCCATCAATTTAGTGAAGCAAGGGTAGGCACAGAGAGCTGCAACATGTGGTAAATCAGGATATTCTGAGTCAAAACGGTTTACTTTCTCAACCATTTCTAATACCTTTTTCTTCTGTGTCTGTTGTGCTAAGCGTAGTAAGCTCAACGCTTCCTAAGAGGAATTTCTTTACTTCAAGGTTGTCGTTCTCTGATACTTTTTCCGCAATAATCTTTGTCACGGCAGCCTTAACTTCCTCGTCAGTGATGTTGAGGTTGTACTGTGATAAGGCTTGGTCGTACTCGCTTTTTTCGACGATTCCAACGGCTTTTTTTGTGCCTGGATGTCTTTTGAAACAGTGTCTTTAATTGTTCCCATGATGTTTATTTTTTTATTTGTTATTTTGATATTTATTTCTTCGTTTGTGCCTTTGCTTTATTGTTCACAATACCCCTGTTGTATGGTTTTTCTTATGAACCAAAGTGATATTAGTAGACCTATGACAGCGGAGATAACTGATGCTTCTGCGCCAAAAGATCCTCCTGTGAGCCATTGAGGACCACTTATTTCGGGTGTGATAATATTTGTAACATTGTCTTCACCTGACACAGGGAAGCCTAAAATATTACCTTGTGTGTAGTTCCATATCCAATGGATGCCTATGGGTAACCATATATTCTTGCTGTATGCATAGGCTGCGCCGAGTAAAGAACCTGCTTCTATGGCTATAGCAATAGACGACCAAAGGGTTGCATTGTCGTTGAATATATGTAATCCACCAAAAAAATTAATGCTGAAATAACCAATGCAGCCCATATGTTCCATCGTCTGTTTATCATGCGGAAGAGGATACCTCTGAAGAAAAATTTCTTCTGATACAGCTACAAGGAAGAACAATGTAAAGGAGAAGAGTTGTTTTTTTCCCAGTCGAATTGTATGCTTTTTATATGGTAATAACCGCATAGTGACATCGTTACCGTTACTATAATAAAGTAGGAAAAAGCCGATGAAAAGTCCATTTCCTATGCTTGAGATATCTTTTTCTGGGTGCTATTTTACAGGCGTCATTAGCTTCACGTATCTTATTAAAAGGTTATATAACAGTAGGAGGACGACTGCCGTAATAAGGAATATTGGTATGTTTATGAGGTAAGAGTCGCTTTCTGATGCCGTATATACTCCAAGTGATAGTATAGTTGAATAGATAATTAAGAGGATTATACCGCCGATTACGAAGATAATGTCTCTCCATAACTTGATGTTTTTTTATGGTCTTTCATACAGTACAAGGTTACTCGTTTTTATTTAACTTAGGGTTGTTTATGTGTCTGTCTTTGTCTCTTTTGGTCTTTTTCTCATGCTTTTTGAAGCTCATCGGTGAGGTTCACGCCCGTTTGGTTGGCTAAACAGAGGAGTACCCACAGTACATCTGCCATCTCTTCTCCTGTTAGACTTCTCACCAGACTTAAAAACTCTGGTCTCCATAGGTACGTGAAATGACGCGAGCCAACTCCCCAACCTCTTCTGTAAGGCATGCCATGTTAGTCAACTCACTGAAATAACGAACGCCATATTGCTTTATCCACTGGTCAACGGCTTCTTGTGCTTCTTGTATTGTCATGTTGTTTGTTCTGTTTTTTTATGTCCTTATGGGTGAAAAATGTTATTGATATCTCGCCATTTAAAAGTACTTTTATGGTGATAAAAAGGTGAAAAAATAGCACTATTCCTTTATTCTTTGTATCCATACAGATTGTTACAGGACCATCATTGAGGAGCTCTACTTTCATGTCAGCACCGAACTCTCCCTGTGCCTACTGGTTTCCCTATAGCTTCGCTTAGAGCGTCACAGAAACGATTATAGAGTGGAATAGAGAGCTCGTGTGGGCGGCATGAATCCAGCTTGGACGGTTCCCTTTCTTATAACTCTGCCATGAGTGTGAACTGTGAGACGACGAGTATTTCACCATTAACATCCATGATGCTGCGGTTCATTACGCCCATTTCATCGTCGAAAATACGCAAACCCTATGATCTTCTTTACCAGCCAGTTTATATCTTCTTCAGTATCGTTTTTTTACCAATACCTAATAGAATCAACAATCCTGTCCCTATGGAAGACTTTACTTGTCCACCGATAGTAACAGACGCTTGGGTGACCCTGTTGTATTACAGTTCTCATATCGCAAATGTACAATTTTTATTTTAATTAGTTACTGATTAGCGTGGAAATAATTATAGACAATAGTTGCTTTGCTTGCTCCTATTACTTCTGTAAGTTGTTGTAAATCAGCTTCTTTTATGTTTTTACAGTCTTCAGCTTCTTTAAAAAGTGCATCCTTTGTCTTTGGTCCGATACCTTTTATATCGTCTAACTCGCTGTGTAGCTGTGTTTTTAGAACGTTTGTCTCGATGGAAAGAGATAGCATGACGATGCACTTCGTCCTGTATTTGGGTAAGAACTTTGAAGAGTTCGCCCTTGATGTCGAGTGCTATTGTCTGCTGTGGGAAGCCGAAAAGAAGCTCGTTTGTGCGGTGACGATCGTCTTTGGCAAGTCCTGCAATTGGAATACTGAGGTGGAGTTCGTCTTCAACAACTTCTCTTACAACCTCCATTTGACCCTTTCCACCATCGGTAATGATGAGGTCGGGTAGTGGAGTACCTTCTTCTTGGATACGGCTGTAACGTCGTCTTACAACCTCCCTGCATGGACGCATAGTCATCAGGGACCTACAACAGTCTTGATGTTGTATTTGCGATAATCCTTCTTTGAAGGCTTCATGCCCTTATATACAACACAGCCAGCGACAGCGTCCGTACCGGAGATGTTAGAGTTGTCAAAGCACTCTATATGGTAAGGTAGCTTTCGATAGCTTCAGTTTTTCTTGAAGTTCTCTCATTAAACGTGTCTGTTTTTGCTCAGGGTTAAGCTTCTCTGTCTGTTTTAATCGGTCGAACTTATACTGTTTTGCATTCATCTCTGAGAGTTCCAGCAGATGGTGCTTGTCACCTCGTTGAGGGATAAAGAATTCCGCATCTTTCACCTTAAAGTCAAGCTCAAAGGGTACGATAATCTCTTTTGCGGTACTACTAAAGCGTTCACGTATCTCTGGAATGGCACTCATTTAGCAACTCCTCATCGGATTCATCGAGCTTTCTTTTGTATTCATAAGTAAAGCTTTTGATTGATTGCACCATTAGTTACATGGATATAATTAATAAACGCATTCTTTCTTGTATCATCACTACAATTGTGAATACATCGACATCGGTAATCGTATGACTTACGATTTCACTCTTTGCTGCGAAGTTATCGAGTGCTAAATACCGTTGTTTGCAGATTTCAGCTTCTTCAAATCTAAGTTCTTCGGCATATTTCTCCATCTCCTTTCTTAAGATTTTCTGCACTTCACGTGTGTTTCCTTTCAATACTTCACGCGCTTGTTTAATTGATTCTTGATAATCTTCATAACTCTGTTTACCGATACATGGTGCTCCACAGTTGTGCAGATGATATTCTAAGCAAGGTTTATATTTACCCTGCTCAATACCTACTTTTTGTAATAGGGAAGCGACAAGTGCGTGGTTTATACACCTTCTTGATGATATCAAGAATCGCATACATACTTCCTATATGACTATATGTACCATAAAAAGTACCATAACGTTTATTGATAGTACGTGTTTTGAAAAATACGTGGAAAATACTCATTTGTAACGCAAATACTTGGATAGGTTTTTACCATCTTTGAGTAATACGTTATATTTTGGTTTGTATTGCTTGATGAGTTGGTTCTCTATTAGAAGTGCATCTTCCTCTGTATTGACGACAGAATAAGAAATATCATAAATCTTAGAAACCAACACCTTTGTTTTGAAACGATCTACCTCTTTGTGGAAATAGGAAGATACTCTTTTTAAGTTCTTTGCCTTGCCCACATAGATGATTGTTTTCTCATTATCATAGAACTGATAGGTGCCAGGTTTCTCAGGCATATTGAGAACAATGTTCTTAAGGTAAGCTATTCGGCTCAAGTTTTCTTCTTTATTCATTTTCCGTAACTCCTTTGTATAAAGGACTTTTAAAGTATTTTGTTTTCACGTGGAACATGAAGGTGTTTCACGTCATTGTTTGTTTTGAAGGTCCTGTGTAAGGACTAAAGCGGACAGTTCAAATGATGATTGGAGTAAGCTCTAAGCAATGACGATTATCTTAGAAAAGGAAAGAGGAACGCCCCTTGGTTTGGGTTGCTCTCTTCTTTTGTTTTCGCTCTGTGCTCTCCCTTGTTTTTAAAACGAGTAGGGAAGATAGTATCTCATTACACACTTACTTCCTAAAAATTGGAGCAAAGAACTAATCTCTATATCCTTATCAAATTGATCTCGCTATGAGGAAATTCGGTATGAAGTTCGATGATAAAGTTGCAATATACCTTTTTAGGGTTGAACTTCTTGACGAGGTCACATGCCGCCTTCATGGTTCCGCCAGTTGCAAGGAGGTCATCGTGGAGAAGGATGACGTCGTTCTCGTTGATAGCATCTTTATGAATCTCAATTGTGTCAACACCATATTCCTTTTTGTAGGTCTCTTGAATTGTCTCGCAAGGCAGCTTACCTGGTTTACGACAAAGTACGATACCCGCACCTAATCGAGTTGCTACAGCTGATGACATAACGAACCCACGGCTTTCGATACCGACAATCTTCGTTACACCCTTGTCCTTGTAGAGGTCAACCATCTCGTCTGTAATTTCCTGTAGTGCATCAGGTGACTTGAATAGGGTAGTGACGTCACGGAAGTTCACGCCTTTAATTGGCCAATCCGGTATGCACCTCAGGTTGTCTAATAATAGTTTTTTGTTCATTTTCAGATTGTTATAATGTTTTGTTTTATGCTATTGTTTCACGTGAAACGGGCTCCTTTTTAGCCTTTAGGAATACTCTTTCTATCCACGTGTTAGGACTAATTTGTCCAAAGAAAGTTATCTTCCCATGAGGACAAGCAGTACATTAATGTCGCTTGGGCTCACTCCTGGAAATACGACTTGCTTGTGCGAGCGTCTCCGGTTGAATCTGTTCTAACTTCTGTCGGCACTCTGTTGAGAGGTCGTGCAGCTCACTGTAATTGAAGTGTCCTTTGATTTTAATATCCTCAAGACGATGCATCTTTTCAGCGAATACACGCTCACGGTCAATATAGCCTTTGTACTTTTAGCTTGATTTCAGCAGCCTCAGCAATCTCTTCTTTACGGTTCGGCGAAGCTTCAATCGCCTCTTTAAGGCTTGGAATTACAGCTGAAAGATTCTCAAAGTTGACCTGCGGGCGTGCAACAAGGTCAACGATCTTCGTTGCTCCCCTTGATAGGAGAAGTACCCAAATGCTCCAAGAAACCGTTTACAACTTCAGGCTTAACAGAAGTGTTGTTACAGAAGTCAAGAATACGGTTGATATGCTCCTTCTTTTGCATCCACCAGTCATAACGGTCCTGTTTAGCTATACCTATATTATAAGCACGCTCCGTCAGTCGCGCATCTGCATCATCTTGGCGCAAGAGAATACGGTATTCCGCACGCGAAGTAAACATACGGTAAGGTTCATCAACGCCCTTTGTAGTAAGGTCATCAATGAGAACTCCGATGTAACTTTCGTCTCTATTCATCACGAAAGGATCTTTGCCCGCACAGAGTAGGGCAGCATTAATACCCGCCACTAAGCCTTGTCCGCCCGCTTCTTCGTATCCAGTCGTACCGTTCACCTGCCCAGCAAAGAACAAACCTTCAATTACTTTCGACTCCAAAGACTGTTTTAGCTGTGTTGGATCAAAGTAATCGTATTCGATAGCATAACCCGGACGATAGATTTTAGCGTCACTCAGGGCAGGAATCTTATGTATAGCATCTAACTGTACCTCCCAAGGCATACTTGAAGAAAAGCCATTCAGATACATCTCATTCGTGTCAACTCCCTCTGGTTCGAGGAAGAGAGGATGGCTATTCTTGTCAGGGAAGGTGACGAGTTTCGTCTCAATCGAAGGACAATAGCGTGGTCCTGTACTCTGAATCTGCCCATTGAATAGGGGAGAGTCAGCCACTCCACGTCGCAAAACCTCATGTGCTTCCTCGTTCGTGTTACACGTCCAGCAAGGCAACTGTGGTAGATGACGATGCAGACCATAGAAAGAGAACTGATGATAGTCCGTCTCTCCCGGTTGTGGTTCCATCTCATCAAAGTGTACCGAACGGCGGTCAATGCGCACAGGGTACCCGTTTTCATGCGACCCGCACGAATACCATGGCGCGTAATGCTCTCCGTAAAGTTGTGAACAGCAGGCTCTGCGCATCGTCCACCCTCCACCTTTCGCTTACCGATATGCATCAGTCCGTTGAGGAAGGTTCCCGCAGTGATAATCACTGTACGTGCATAGATAGCAATACCCCATATCGTTTTGATACCCAATACCTTACCATTCTCTACCAACAGCTCGTCGGCTTGATCCTGAAAGATGTCGAGATTGTCCGTATGGTCGAGTATTGTGCGCCATTCCCAGATAAATTTACCACGGTCACACTGTGCTCGTGGACTCCAAACGGCAGGTCCCTTTGATCGGTTCAGCATACGAAACTGAATCGCTGTAGCATCGGTAACCAGTCCCATATAGCCTCCAAGAGCATCTATCTCTCTGACTATCTGACCTTTGGCTATACCTCCGACGGCAGGATTACAGCTCATCTGACCGATTTTATTCATATCCATTGTTACCAAACAAGTGTTTGCACCCAGTTGGCAGCTGCTGTAGCAGCTTCACAACCTGCGTGTCCACCGCCGATAACAAGTACATCATACTTGAATTTCATCGTCTTTTTTCAAAAGTATAGGGGCATAATACCCCTAATTTATAACGTCACAAAAATTAAGAAATAAAAATCGAATTATACCTATATAATAGATAGAAAAAGTGGTTCTTCCGTTAAAAGTGTAGATGGTTAATAGAATGAGATGAATCCAAATACATGGTACGATTACCCCCTAATGAGGTGGTTTTTACAAAAGGGGATAAACAACATGATAGATGTAATTAGGTGAGATGCATTTAATGGAAGAACCTGAAAAGTTGCTCTTAATTCCCTTTTCTCTTAGTTTAGTAGCCAGGTGATGCCCAACCCAATGTTACTATATCGTGAGAACTCGTTGAAAGATATGTCGTAGTAAGTGTTTAGGTGCAGTCGTGGTGAAACCTTATAATCCATTCCGACTTCACTCATAAAGTTGAAGTGGCTGTCATGCCCTGGTTTTGCCCAGTCGTCCTGTCGCTTTGAGTTGTATCGGTTATAGCTTTCACGAAGAAGCTCCACTTGTCAGTAGGCTGATAAGTGAGGTTAGCACCGAAGAAAAGGTCAGGACTCTCTGTATCTCCATCCCATTCAGCTCCCCAAATCATAGCCTAAGGTGAACTTACTACTCAATTCGTTTTCGAATAAGAGGTGAGCTTGAATACCTACATGTTTGGGAAGGTAGTGTGCATTACTACCACCAGGAATGAGTATTGTACCCATAAAAGGAAACCTTTGGAATCACCTTTCCGCCCTCATAAACCTTGATTTTCGTACCAATAGCGGCATTAGCAATGCCCCCAAAATTCCCTTCAGGTGTATGGGTTATACATTCGTCTATCTGTAATCTTACCTCCGCTTGTGGGGTTAATCCAAGACGAAACATAGATGTGTTGATAGTGAAAGTACGTGCGTGTTCACCGTTTCTTCTGTCCCATTCAAGTACGATCCCAGTTTCCCCAATCAATCTTTCCTTGAGGCATAATACCGACACCAGTCGTAGCACCAGGCGCATCTGGCGAATAATCTTCAGTGTCTTGTGCCATTGAATATACAGAGATGAAGGTAAGGAGAGATAGACATAAAGTTCTCCTTAAACCACTTCTAAGATAGGCTATCATAGTCTTCTTTCTTGTTGATAATATTTTTGTTTGTTTTATTGAGGATTACAGTCCCTTATCCGTAATATTATCTTTTTACGCTCATTTTCAAATAGGGGAATGTCATATCAGCTACAAAGATATGTATTAATCGTTTGAAAATGCGTATTTAATGGTTAAAGTCTTCCTTATCTGCGAAAAACTAATGTCGTTTTGCTATCTTCTTTACGACTAATAGCTATTTACTCCTCCCTTTTTTTATTGTCGTGCTGATACTCCGCACGCGATGTGCTAACGCTCCGCACATATCGTGCTAACGCCTCGCACGTGTGGTGCGGGGGCTTTGCACCCTATAAGTAGAGGCTCATGTCGATGGATGAAATTCAATTTGTAAAAAGCAGTTGATGCTTCATCGTTATACAGGTTTGTATTCTTTTGTTTATAAAGATAATATGTACCTTTGCATGTTCGGAGATAATAATAAACAAATGAAGCTAAATAATACGATAGAAGAAGGAAACGAAGAACGTACAGCCTTAGGCATTCTGCTCACGATAAGTTTTTGTCATCTGTTAGATGACACTATGCATTCGATGCTCCCAGCAATTTACCCGATGTTGAAAGATGAGTTTGGATTATCCTTCTTTCAAGTTGGAATCATAACGTTAGTACTACAGCTAACCTCTTCCATCATCCAACCTTTTGTAGGACTCTATGCCGATAAGCACCATGGTTGGTGGCAATTGCCTGTGAGTATGGTGTTCACGCTCATAGGAATCTTTATGCTTTCGTATGCCGATAGTTTCCTCGTCATCTTATTATCTGTATCATTGTTCGGCTTAGGCTCTTCTATATTCCATCCGCAAGGTTCGCAAGTGGCACAGCAAGCCTCTGGTGGACGCAATGGTTTAGCACAGAGTATTTTCCAAGTAGGAGGCAATGGTGGCTTTGCAGCAGGACCATTGTTTGCAGCCCTGATAGTGATACCAGTCGGCTTGAGTGGTGTACGCTGGTTTGCGTTTATAGCCCTTCTTTTAGCCGTTATACTGATTTATATAGGAAAATGGCATGTAAAACAATTAAAGGTCGTTCGTAAACGCAGTAGGGCACGATGGACAACAGCAAAAGGTATATACACGTAATCAGATTTATGGATTTGTATTTATTCTCTTCGTGTTGATGTTCTCCAAGAATTTTTTTATACAGAGAGTATGGTCAGCTATTTCACCTTCTTTCTGATAGAGAAGTTCGGGGTATCTATTCAAACATCCCAACTCTGCCTGTTTGTTTTCTTAGCAGCAGAAGTTGTCGGAACCCTTCTTGGAGGCTGGATAGGCGACCGCTACGGGCGTAAATACGTGATATGGTTCTCTATCTTTGGGGCAGCACCATTCACAATCATGCTCCCTTATGTGGGTAGTCTTGCTGGAACAATCATCTTATCAGCTATCATCGGACTCATTATAGCATCAGCCTTTTTCAGCAATATTGGTTTATGCAACCGACCTCATGCCCAATCATATCGGTACGATAGCCGGTATCTTCTATGGACTTTCATTTGGTCTTGGCGGTCTTGGAAGTACCTTCTTTGGATGGTTAGCCGACCAGACGAGTATTCTCTTCGTCTTTAAGGTAAGCACATTACTCCCATTGTTAGGTATTATAGCCGTATATTTGCCAAAGATGAAGCGTGAGTAAGCCACATGGTTGATTATAGTCTTACCATTAATAAAGTTATTTTATGCGTAATGGAGGGCTATATTTAGGTAATGAAAAATGACAAAGAGCAGTTAGAGAGACTATTGTTAGAAATCCATACTTTAGCTAAAAGAAATCCTTATTCTTTGCTTTTTGCTATCAGTTAATGGGTGAAATTCACTTTAATTCCTTATCTTTGCAAGTAGAATCCCTTTTCCTTAGAAAGGGAAGCAATCATATTACTATTTTATAATCGACTTGTCTTATGCGGAAGTATATGGCAGGTCGGATGCCAAATATTAAAAACCTACATGAAACAAAAGAAACTTTTAGTGACCTTCGTATTGGGTATGTGTGCCCTTACGGCAGCTCATGCACAGGATAATGACTTCGATTTAGGCAGTCAGCGTTCGGAAGTGCAGTTAGTTAATCCTGTTCCTGGTAAGAAGATTGACCATCAGGGACTCGTTATTAATCCTACACCACGTTACGTGAAACTGACAGGTGAGGGCACGGTAGACATCAGTGGCGGTGTTAAACTTGAACAGCCAATGCCAGCTCGTAATCTCTTTTGGTACGATTGGAGGGATATTGACTTCCTTTCCCGTGCTGATAAGGGATTCCCGATGAAGATACAGTGTGCAAAGATACCAGTGATTAAGTACAAGGGCGACCAGAACAGCGAGACTGCAGATGGTGGCTATACGTTAAGTATCACCAAGAAGGGTATCATCCTTCAAGCTTCTAATGGCTTAGGAGTATTCTATGGTATTCAGACTTTACGTCAGATTATGGAAAACCCATCCGTAGAAGGCGGCAAGAAACTTCCTTGTTTGGAAATCAATGATGCACCAGTATTTGCCTATCGTGGTGTTGTTGAGGGTTTCTATGGTACACCATGGTCACACGCTGTACGCCTGTCATTGATTGACTTCTGCGGTAAGTACAAGATGAATACTTATATCTATGGACCAAAGGATGACCCTTATCACAGTTCTCCTAACTGGCGTCTGCCTTATCCAGAGAATGAAATGAAGGACATCAAAGAACTTGTTGCAGCCTGCAAGAAGAACCGTGTAGACTTCGTTTGGGCTATCCATCCGGGCAAGGATATCAAGTGGAATGAGGAAGACTATCAGAACCTTATGCACAAACTTGACCTCATGTATCAAGCTGGTGTGAAGTCATTTGCTATCTTCTTTGATGATATTTCAGGCGAGGGAACCAACCCTAACCGACAAGTTGAGTTGTTGAATCGTTTGACAAAGGAGTTTGTAAAGGCGAAGGGCGACGTTGCTCCGCTGATTATCTGTCCTACTGACTATTCCAAGTTGTGGGCAAAGGCAGATGAGAATGGACCTTTGAGCATCTATGGTAAGACCCTCGACCCATCTGTACGAGTATTCTGGACGGGCGATGTTGTTTGTAGTGATGTGACAAAGAGTACACTCGATTGGGTGGATAGTCGCATCAAGCGTCCTGCTTTCTTCTGGTGGAACTATGCCGTAACAGACTATGTTCGCAACCTTGTATTGCAGGGTCCTGTTTATGGTTTAGATACATCACTCACCGATAAGGATATGTGTGGACTCGTCAGTAACCCAATGGAGCATGGAGAAGCATCAAAACTCTCTCTCTATAGTGTAGCCGATTATACATGGAATCCATCTGATTATAACCCAATCGACAGTTGGGAGCGTGGCTTGGAAGTGATGATGCCACGTGCAAAGGATGCTTACCGCACTTTTGCTATCCATTCTGCCGATACGGAGACAGGCTATCGTCGTGACGAATCTTGGGAAACAGAGACCTTCCGTTTAGCTGATTACAGCAAGGAAAAGCGTGATAAACTCTATCAGGAGTTAGAACGTGTGGCTAAAGCACCTGCTGAGATTGAGGCTGGTTGCACTGATAATCTCTTGATGAAGGAGCTAAAGCCTTGGCTTACTGAGTTTGCTAAGTTAGGCGAACGTGGTAAGAATGCTATCGAGTTAATGGACCTCTATCGTAGTGGTGACAACTTGAAGTTCTGGAGTAAGTATGTTAAGAGCCGTATGTCTGCGGAAGATAAGAAAGCTTACGAGGCTCATAAGTCAGGTACTATGAAGTTGCAGCCATTCTACGACTTCGCTATGGACGACCTCGGTGATGCTTTCTATGAGAAGCTTTCAGGCCAAAAGGCATTCACACTGCGTGGTATTGGATCTTATAAGAGTCTTAAGACAACTCAAGCTGGTCTGATGTTCGATGGCGATAGCATAACACATTACACCTCTGGTGAGGCACAGAAGGCTGGTGACTGGATGGGTGTAGCCCTCCCTGAACCAATGGCAGTACGTGAGGTGCATATCCTTCAGGGGCGTAACTCTACTGATGATTGCGACTTCTATGACCATGCAGCACTTGAATATTCTGTTGACGGTAAGACATGGAATACCCTGTTGGGCGATATGAAGAACCAATATGATATCCTTTGGAAAGGCGAACCAGTGCAAGCACGTTATATTCGTTTGCGTCGTCTTGACTCAGACCGTAAGAACTGGGCTTCTATTCGTTCGTTCGTAGTGGTACCTGATGGTGCTGCAACACTTGAGTTTGGTAGTACTAATGCTGCTTCTGATGCCGTCCTTCGTGCGTTCGACCATCAGCCAAGTACGTCTTTCAAGAATACTGGTGCTGTTTCGTTTGAGGTGCCAAGTGGTATGACTTCTTACGCTTTCATGCTTTCATTGCCAGCGGGTGGTTCTGTTCGCGTTTGTCAGTATGATAAGCGTAATAAGCTGAAAGCTGAGTTCACTTCTAATGAGCCTTTCTTCACAGTTAATGTGGCAAAGAAAGTAACGCGTATGGAGTTGATTGGCAAGGCAGAAGTGTTCGAGATTATTCCAAAGAAGTAAGACATTGGTTGACGAGTTGACGAGTCTCACGAGACAAGTTGCTTGTTGAAAGTCAATAATAATATCAATAGGGACAGACGATGGCGTCTGTCCCTATTGTTTGTGATATGGTTGAGTGAATGATAAACTGAGAAATAAGACGATTAAGACTGAATTCATTTCTTTTACGTTAAAGGTTAACACTGAACCTTTTCTTCAAGATAATCCTTCGATTGGAATTGTCACTAAACAATGGAATGTCTTTGGCGCAAGTCAACGTTAGGATTTCTCCGGTCTTAGTCTTCTTATATTGATGCCTTAAGTTTTTGATATGCGAATCACAGGCACCATCATATTCGTTTATATGATAATCTTCTTTATTGATAGTCAGACCCAATACGTCTGCATAAGCATAGGTACTGTATTGTACGCTTACGCCGTTAAAATGAGCGTTGTAAACCTTATAGGACTTGTCACATACGTCATCTTCGTCAGGTTCAATCATGAAGTATGCTTCTGGAGCTTTCCCTTGATGGCGATTGTCTTGCCCACAACGATATGGAGGTCGGCATATAGCATCCATAGATAGCTCTATCTCGCTTTTACAGTTGTTGAATATTGACCTCAAAAAAAGCTGGTCTGCTCTTGTAGTCCAAGTTGTTATCTTGTGCGTTGGTAGCTATGTAGGACAATGCAGTAATAAGCTTTAAAATAGTCTTTTTCATTGCTTAATTCTTTAATGTTGATACATTCATTCATTAGAATTCTGTGAATGTTTGAATTCAATAAATGCTTTTTCGTCACCTTTTGTTTGTGAATAGTAGCTGTTTTGTTGCAGTTCTGTAAAGTAACATTGATATTGCTGCAAATGTAGATAATAGTTTTTAAATAAACAAACGTTGGATAGATTTTTAGATAGGTTGACTTCGTTTTTCGGTACTTTCTAACAACAAGTTGTCTCCACTTCTGTAACATACAGCAAGATATTTAGCCTTCCGCACCATTGGTCCTTACCAATCGCACGGCATGTGCTGAGTAACAATACATCGACTTAAGATGGTTAGAAAGGGACTTAATGATAAATAGTAATATACTTAATGTCTAACTAATATGAGAATTGTTTAGCACGCAGTACTAATCTTTTTGCCACTCACTTATGACTTAAAATTACTATACAACTCTGAAAGTTTTTTTGTTTATCTTTACGGTTTGTGTGTCTTCTAAAAACTATCCTCATTTGTTAGGATAGGCTATACTCCTTATTTTAAGTCTAAATACCGGATATTTTGTTTAAAAATACTTTGATAAATCATTAAAATATAGTATTTTTGCATCGCATTATGTCAGTGCATATACCGACATCTTGGTATCAAAAATGAGAAAGATAATTCTGATGGAAAGATATTAGTTAGCCTTTTCGTCAGATTAGCCTATTTTGGAATAATAATTCTAACAATTTAAATATTTAAAAACAAAACATTTATGTGGTTAATCAATTCATCTATTGGTAGAAAGGTGATTATGTCAGTGACTGGCATACTTCTGATCCTATTCATGACGTTCCACTGCTGTATGAATCTTGTTGCGCTCTTCTCAGGAGAAGCTTACAACATGATTTGTGAGCTGTTGGGTGCCAACTGGTATGCAGTAGCAGCTACTGCAGGTCTTGGCGCATTGGCAGTTTGTCACATCGTTTATGCGTTCATCCTACAGCGCAGAACCGCCGTGCACGTGGTGACAATCGTTATGCTGTTACAGAGAAGCCTGCAACGGTAGAGTGGGCAAGTCAGAACATGCTTGTTCTCGGTATTATCGTGCTGCTCGGTCTTGGACTTCACCTTTTCAACTTCTGGTACAACATGATGTTTGCAGAGCTTACTCATATCGATGTACCTTTCCATCCAGCTGATGGTTTTGCTTACATTAGTACACATTCTCTAATCCTGTTTACGTAGTTCTCTACGTTATCTGGATTGCAGCATTGTGGTTCCACCTCTCTCACGGTTTCTGGAGTGCTATGCAGACAGTTGGTATCAACGGTAAGGTATGGTTCAACCGTTGGAAGACTATTGGTAATATCTATGTTACATTGTTGATGCTTGGCTTCCTTTGTTGTAGTTCTTGCATTTGCATTCGGTTGTGCACCAAGCCTTTGCTGTGCTGCATAATTAAGTATCTAAGTTGAAAATTTAATTCAAAAACAATCATGACTAAGACATTAAATTCCAGAATACCAGAAGGACCAGTAGCTGAGAAATGGACCAACTATAAGGCTCATCAGCGTTTGGTTAACCCAAAGAATAAACTGAAACTGGATGTTATCGTTGTCGGAACAGGTCTGGCTGGTGCCAGTGCTGCCGCTTCTCTCGGTGAGATGGGCTTCAACGTATATAACTTCTGCATCCAGGACTCACCACGTCGTGCACACTCTATCGCTGCACAGGGTGGTATCAATGCTGCAAAGAACTATCAGAATGATGGTGACTCAGTTTACCGTCTGTTCTACGATACAGTAAAGGGTGGTGACTACCGTGCTCGTGAGGCTAACGTTTATCGTTTGGCTGAGGTGTCAAACGACATTATCGATCAGTGTGTTGCACAGGGTGTTCCATTTGCACGTGAGTATGGTGGTATGCTTGCTAACCGTTCTTTCGGTGGTGCACAGGTAAGCCGTACTTTCTATGCAAAGGGTCAGACCGGTCAGCAGTTATTGCTTGCTGCTTACTCTTCATTGAGTGCACAGGTTGCTACAGGTAAGGTTAAGCTCTATACTCGTTATGAGATGGAGGACGTAGTTATCGTTGACGGTCACGCTCGTGGTATCATTGCTAAGAACCTTGTGACTGGTAAGCTGGAGCGTTTCACAGCTAATGCTGTTGTTATCGCTACTGGTGGTTATGGTAACGCATACTTCCTTTCAACCAATGCTATGGGTTGTAACTGTACAGCAGCTATCCAGTGCTACCGTAAGTGGTGCTTATATGGCTAACCCATCTTACGTTCAGATTCACCCAACATGTATCCCTGTACACGGCGACAAGCAGTCAAAGCTGACCCTATGTCAGAGTCTCTGCGTAATGATTTACCGTATCTGGGTTCCTAAGAAGCTCGAAGATGCTAAGGCATTGCAGGCTGGAACAAAGAAGGGTTCTGATATTCCTGAGGAAGATCGTGACTATTACTTGGAGCGTCGTTATCCAGCATTCGGTAACCTCGTACCTCGTGACGTGGCTTCACGTGCTGCTAAGGAGCGTTGTGACCACGGCTTTCGGTGTTAACAACACGGGTCTTGCTGTGTTCCTCGACTCTCTGAGTCAATCAACCGTCTCGGTATCGATACCATTCTGCAGCGTTATGGTAAACCTCTTCGATATGTATGAGGAGATTACAGACGTTAATCCAGGCGAACTCGCTAATGAGATTAACGGCGTGAAGTATTACAATCCAATGATGATCTTCCCTGCTATCCACTACACAATGGGTGGTATTTGGGTTGACTACGAGTTGATGACAACCGTTCCTGGTCTGTTCTCTATTGGTGAGTGTAACTTCTCTGACCACGGTGCTAACCGTCTTGGTGCTTCTGCTTTGATGCAGGGTCTTGCTGATGGTTACTTCGTATTGCCATATACAATTCAGAACTATCTTGCTGATCAGTCACTTTGGGGCAAGGTACCAACTGACCGTCCTGAGTTTGAGGAGGCTGAGAAGGCTGTTATGGCAGAGACAGATCGCTTGATGGGTATCCAGGGTAAGCGTTCTGTTGACTCACTCCACAAGGAGCTCGGACACATCATGTGGGAGTATGTGGTATGGGTCGTACAAGGAAGGTCTCCAGGAAGGTCTCAAGCAGTTGAAGGCTCTTCGTGAGGAATTCAACACTAACCTCTTTATTCCTGGTAAGAAGGAAGGCTTGAACGTCGAGCTTGACAAGGCAATTCACCTCCGTGACTTCATCCTTATGGGTGAGCTCGTAGCTTATGATGCATTGCATCGTGAGGAGAGTTGTGGTGGTCACTTCCGTGAGGAGCACCAGACTGAGGAAGGTGGAGGCTAAGCGTGACGACGAGAACTTCTTCTATGTTGGCTGCTGGGGAGTATCAGGGTGATGACACCAAGACTCCAGAGCTTATCAAGGAACCTCTGAGTATGAGGCAATCAAGGTACAAACACGTAATTATAAAAACTAGTTGACGAGTTGACGGGAGGACAAGTTGACAAGTTGTTAGCTTGTTCTGCCTTAAACATATTCCATTAGTATAATACAGACAATATACAAGATGTAATACAAACAAGGTCGATGAATACTCACAAGGATTTGATCGTCTCACAGAAAGCAATGGAACTTGTCTTAGAAGTATATAAGGCAACAAAGACATATCCACGGGAAGAACTATTTGGATTAGCTTCCCAAATGCGTAGAGCCGTTGTATCAATTCCCTCGAACATAGCAGAAGGCTATGGCAGAATCCATACTCGTGAAACTGAGAGATTCCTTAGTATAGCATTAGGTTCTGCGTGTGAGTTAGAAACTCAATTGATTCTATCGAAAGACTTAGGGTATATCTCAACAGAACTTGCACAGCAACTATGCGATAAGACCCAAGGCATAATTAGGATGCTAACGTCTTTGATTAAGACTCTGAACAAATAACTTGTTTACTTCACAACTTGTTTACTTGTCAACTAAAACATAACACAATGGCAAGAAATATATCATTCACAATTAAGTATTGAAGCAGAACGGTCCACAGGATCAGGGTCATTTCGATACACATGAGATGAAGAACATCCCAGATGATACCTCATTCCTTGAGATGCTCGATATCCTCAACGAGGAACTTATTGAGGCTGGTGATGAGCCTTTCGTCTTCGACCACGACTGCCGCGAGGGTATTTTGCGAGTAGTGTTCACTCTATATCAATGGTATTCACATGGTAAGACTGAGCGTGGTGCAACAACCTGTCAGCTCTATATGCGTCGTTTCAACGATGGTGATGTTATCACTGTTGAGCCATGGCGTTCAGCTGGTTTCCCAGTTATCAAGGACTGTATGGTAGATCGTACAGCATTCGATAAGATTATTCAGGCTGGTGGTTACACAACAATCCGTACTGGTCGAGGGCACAGGATGCTAACGCTATTCTTATCTCTAAGGATAATGCCGATGAGGCTATGGACTGCGCAACATGTATTGGTTGTGGTGCTTGTGTAGCTGCATGTAAGAATGGTTCTGCTATGCCTTTCGTTTCATCTAAGGTAAGTCAGTTAGCTCTATTGCCACAGGGTAAGCCTGAGGCTGCTAAGCGTGCTAAGGCTATGGTTGCTAAGATGGATGAGGTTGGCTTCGGTAACTGTACCAACACACGTGCTTGCGAGGCTGTTTGTCCTAAGAACGAGAAGATTGCTAACATCGCTCGTTTGAACCGGTGAATTCATCAAGGCAAAGTTTGCTGATTAATCATAAGCAATTGATAGTAGTCATTTAGGGTTGCTGTCAAGTTTATTCTTAATAGAAATCCCATAACTCGATATAAAGAGTTATGGGTTTTTGTGTCAGTTGACGAGTAAACAAGTTAACGGGTAAACAAGTTATTTGTTTTGTTGCTTGCCCTCTTTACAAACTTATTGTTCCCAGTACTCCTTCTCGCTGCAGAAGAAGGGATGAGGCTCTGATTATAAAAGAAGATGAGGTGTGTCAAAATGTACACATCCTTCTTTTTATGCACAAAGTCCCGACTTTCTCAAGCCAGGGCTTTGTTATTTCCTAAAGTTTTTGTACCTTTAGGGCATACAAAAAATCTCATTATGACAAAGATACACTTTCGTTCTTACTATACACAAGAAAATGATTCTTTTTCCTCAAAGAATCGATAAGGATATCGCAGAAGATGACCCTGTTCGTCTTTTTAGACGCCTTGGTGACAATCTTATGTTGGATAATGTTCTACAAACTTTATAAGCCCAGTGGTCGCAAGCCTTATCATCCACAAATGATGCTCAAGGTGATTCTTTACGCCTATATGAATAATATCTATTCCTGCCGTCGTATAGAGTCACTTCAAGCGTGACATTCATTTCATCTATCTTGCAGGATATGAGCAGCCTGATTTTATTACTATCAATCGTTTTCGTAATCGTGTGAAAAAGGAAAATCAACAATATATTCACACAGGTTGTATTAATACTTGCAGCCAAAGGTTTGATAAGTCTTGACGTTGAATATATTGACGGCACAAAGATAGAATCGAAAGCCAACAAGTATACCTTCGTTTGGAAGAGAACCGTGGAAAAGAACCGCGCCAAGTTGCGTGGAACAAATACGCACACTCTTGCTTCAGGTTGACGATGTCATTCGCAGGATAATGCTGCTAAGAAAGAAGGTATTGAGTTCACTGCAGCTCTGCTTGATGAGATATCCGAGGAATTGAACAAGTCTTTGAAATCTATCCCTGAACCTAAGACAAAAGAAGAAAAGCAGGCTGTTAGAACCAAGAAAAAACAGCTTAAGGAGCTTGAGAAGAAAACGTAATAAACTCCAGGAGTATGACCAACACCTTGAGATTATGGGAGAGAGAAACTCCTACAGCAAGACCGACCCTGATGCCACGTTTATGCACATGAAGGAGGACGCTATGCGGAACGGACAGACTAAGCCTGGATATAATCTGCAGATAGCAACGGAGAACCAGTTTATCACCGACTTTGCACTCTATGCCAATCGTACCGATACACTCACACTACCTTCTTTCTTGGAGTCTTTCAAATCACGCTATCATCGTTATACCAAGACAGTCGTAGCCGATTCGGGGTATGGCTCCGAGGAGAACTATCTGTTCATGGACGTACATAATATGGAAGCTTCACGTGAAGTATAACTACTCCATAAAGAATCAGGCGTCCACGCCACACACCTAACCCATTCAGTCCCGCAAGCCTTTTATTATAATAAGGAACAGGATTTCTACGTCTGCCCTATGGGGACAGCACATGAAGCGTATAGGTATGAAGCGTTCCCTCAACCTCTAATGGATTCGTTACTACAGCGTACGTTATCAGGCAGAACGCTGTGATGGTTGTCCGTTGAGAGGCTCATGTTTTTAAAGCAAGAGGGAACAGAATTATAGAAGTAAACCACCAACTACAGCACTATAAACAAAAGGCACGGGAACTACTGACCTCGGAAGAAGGTATCAAGCATCGAGGACGAAGGTGCATAGAACCTGAAGTTGTTTTTTGGACAAACAAAATATAATAAAGCCTACAAGAGGTTTAGGCATTTTGGGAAAAGACAAGGTCAACATGGACTTTGTATTCTTTTGCCATTGCCTTTAACATAGGAAAAATGTGCAGAAAAACTAATCTCAAGGAACTAAAAAGCCATTATGGAGGTACTTTTAGTCACCTTCAGATGCTCTATACAAGTTTATATAGGCTATTTAAAGACCAATAAATCATTTTATATGAAATTAGCAGCATAGCCGCAGTAAATAGGGAATTATGTGGTAGACAAGGTAAAGGAAGAATAAAAAAGAGGATGTGTCCATTTTGACACACCCTCATCTTCAATATAAATATTGGGTGTAGGTGCAATCTACAATCCCATAAAGAAGTTATTTACTTGATTCGCTCCTCTTGTTTAAGCATGTGTTCAGGGTGATAGGATAGCATCAAGTTTCTCCTTTGAGAAATCTTATGCTCGAGTACTAGGTCGTAAACAGAGCCACCTGTTGCAAGTGCTTCCTTGGCAATCTTCGTGCTGTTCTTATAACCGATGTAAGGGTTAAGTGCTGTTACGATACCAATAGAGTGCTTAACCATATCAAGACAACGCTCCTTATTCACTGTGATACCATCGATACATTTCTCACGTAAGGTATCCATTGCATTTGGCAACCAAGTAAGGTCCTCAATAAGGCACTCTGTGATGATAGGCTCCATCACGTTCAACTGCAATTGTCCAGCCTCTGCAGCAATCATAATGGTAGTGTCATTACCGATAACCTTAAAGCAAGTCTGGTTGGTTACTTCTGGAATAACAGGGTTTACCTTACCTGGCATAATACTTGAACCTGGTGCCATTGGTGGCAGATTGATTTCATTCAAACCGCAACGAGGACCAGAAGCCAACAGACGGAGGTCGTTACAAATCTTTGAAAGCTTAACAGCCAGACGCTTCAAAGCACTTGAATAGCTTACATAGCACTCAGTATCAGGCGTTGCCTCAACAAGGTCGGCACCAGCTATGAACTCCATTCCTGTCAGTTCGCTGAGCTTCAGCACAAATCTTTGGGGAAACCTGGAGCAGCGTTCAGACCTGTTCCGATAGCAGTACCACCCATAGTTAATCTCGTGAAAGAGAGCTGCATTACGATTAAGGTTCGCTATCTCCTCCTCCAAAGTATTGGCAAAGGCATTGAACTCCTGACCGCTTGTCATAGGAACAGCATCCTGAAGCTGTGTACGACCCATCTTAATAACGTGCTTAAACTCCTCACCCTTTCTGCGGAAAGCAGCAATGAGTTCGCTCAGAGAAGCCACAAGTTTCTTGTTTAGAAGGATCAGTGTCAGACGAATAGTAGTTGGATAGACATCATTCGTTGACTGACCGCAGTTAGCATGGTCGTTAGGAGAACAGTACTGGAACTCACCTTTCTTGTGACCCATAATCTCACAAGCACGGTTAGCAATTACTCATTGGCATTCATGTTGACAGATGTGCCCGCACCTCCTTGTACCATATCGGTCACAAAGTTCTCGTGCATCTTGCCATCAATCAACTCACGGCATGCCTGAGCCATCGCATCAGCCACCTCGTCACTGATTTCACCGAGCTGACGGTTAGTTTCTACGGCAGCCAATTTAACGTAAGCAATCGCAACAACATAGTCCGATAATCACACATACGCTACGTGAAATGTGATAGTTGTTGATGGCACGCTGTGTCTGCACACCATAATAAGCCTCTTCTGGAACTTGAAGCTCACCTAAGAGGTCGCTTTCTACACGAAATTTCTTTTCTTCCATGATTTGATTTTGATAAAGTTAGCGTTGTTCTCTTCACTCAACGGGAAGAGAATGGATTGTTTCTTTTTATTGATAAAAATACCTTTTCAGTATCTTTCCTATCTCTTTCTTTTCCTCTTTTTTTAATATACTTTGATTCTGTACATAAAGCCCAATTCGATGCGATTAGTATTGTACTTATCCAAGCCTACACCATCCTTATAGGTTACTTTCTTACCCACATAGGCTAAGAAGACACGGAGGTCTTGACTCTTGACAGGGTAATACTCCACACTACCCACATAGCCATAGCTCTTACGGAAGTCCTTGAAGCGGTCAATCTTTGTGACACTTGCTGTCTCATACATTCCTTTCAGCATCAGATTCCAGCGTGAGACAAACTGCCAGTTGAGCTTTGTTACGAAGGAATTATAATGTATATCACTCATCCATACATTACCAGTATATCCAGAGAATGAACTCCCCAATTCGTTTGTCGCTATGCCCAAACGGTCGATTCCATCGTTTTGAGCCATGTAATCAAAGTAACATTGCAGTCTGTCTAACTGTAGTTTCTGTCCCAAGATGAGAATACGACTGTACTTATGTTTCGCCTCTCCTTGTATTCCCCATGACCAACGCGTATGCAATTTGTCGTTCAGAAAACTTCCATTCCAGTTCAGACAGTAAGCAAGCAGGTTACGTGGCTTCTCCAACAGTCTGCTATATGTACCATCACCCTCGATGGATACGGCATTATTACCATATACCTCACTGAACTTTTCGTTGTGAGAATTGGTAATACCAAGTACAAACTCTTGTGACGGGACAGGCTTATATACGGCTGTAACACCTGCCATATAACAATCCATAGAACCCGTCATATCAGAGAACTGATAGATATAGACAGGATTCTCATCCACTTCAAAACCGCCAAGACTCTGACAAACCTTTCCAGCTTCAAGGCGAAACTTATCAGAGAACTTATAACCAATCATCATAATATCGGTTGCCTTAGCAAGATTATCCTCACTTCTCGCCCTCTGTTGTATTGTTCAGACGATGACACAAACGATAGTAAAAGCTTATCGGTTAGATTACCTTTGATTTCTAAACGGAGGTGCTTATTCGTGAAACCTGTACTCCACTGGTGGTCTGCATCCGATACTACCTGCGCATTAGCAGCATAGTTAATGGACATTAAACATATCGTTGCTTTTCTTTAGGTGCGCTACCTCTTCAGCAAGGGACTTAAATCGACTATCATCGATACCATAACCGTGGTTGTCCTGTGCGTTTGCACCAAGAGAAAGAGCAAGCAAACAGGTACACAACAGCGTCTTCTTCATTTTGATATATGTTTTATTTCGTTCTTTTTAAGGATAAGCTCAAATAATAAAATGGGCTGATTCAACCCACAGTCACACTCACCAAACTTCATATAGCTGGAAAAACCGAAGTAACCCTGCTAAAACTAAGGCTATAAGCCTATTCCGTGAGCGTTGTGTTCTACGTAATGGTTTATATCGCAAAAGTAGAAAATATTGATAGCTTTTACAAATACCATAAACAAAAACAAGGCGTTTAACTTTCTTTAGTATCATATCGAAAGCCAAAGATATAGTTATCGTGAATGTAGGCGGAACTAAGGTGACATTATGACAAATAAAGCTATAAGCTAAGCCCGTATGAAGATGACAAAACTATACTTTATCAACTCTGTCAAATAGCACTGAGTTGTCTCAAAATAATTGCTTTTATCAGTAAAAACATTGGTTATAAAGGCGATAAGTAGTGGGAAATGACAAATTATTATGAATTTCCTAACACACTTCAGAAATAATCGCTACTTTTGCAGAAGGTAAACTGCACCCACCGAAAGGACTGGATAATAAATCAGTTATGAGTAAACGATTGCTTTTCACACTTGGAACACTTCTGTTGCTTTCACAGCTGCAACAGCCCAAGACCATATCAATCCCGAAGATCGTATGGTAGATATGGACTCTCCTACGTTTGTACCTATGGTTCATATAGGGAAAGCGAAGGTAGGAGCTGATAGCATTCAATATGTGAAAACAAACAAGATTTATGTCTTTCCGCCTCTGAATTCAAGAATAAGGCACAAGAAACAGCCTATTATCGATTGGTTTATAACATCAAAAAGGTGCTCCCCAATAGCCAAGGAATGTAATCAGATTATTCTCGAAACGGGAGCTTATCTTGAGACGATTCCTACTAAGAAAGAGCGTGACGAACACATGAAGAAGGTGGAAAAAGAAATCTGGAACACTTATAAGCTCTCGTATGAAGAAACTGACGTTCACACAAGGTAAGCTACTTATTAAGCTCATCGATCGTGAGTGTAATTCAACATCTTACGAACTTGTATAGCCTTTCTAGGTCCCTGTACGTGCTGGTTTCTATCAGGCTTTTGCGTGGGCTTTCGGTAGTAGTTTGAAGAAACGCTACGAGCCAAATGGAGCAGACAGACTTGTAGAGCGCATTGTATTGCAGGTTGAGGCTGGACAATTGTAATCCTATCTCCTTCTATTTTGTTTTTAAGAAGGTACAAAGTAAAAACGCTGAAAAGGTTAAATAAAAAGACGTAGAGTTGTTGTCTTATAACAGCTCTACGTTTTTCAAATTATTTTCATGAAAATAAATATTTTTCTTCATGAAAATAAATATTTCTTTTCACGTAAATAATTTCTTTTTCATGGAAATAATTCGCAAGACCTACCTTTTAAAGAATTGAGAAGATAAATAATAGAGGATTATTACAGCCTAAAAGACACTGTATTTATGGTCTCTTATAAGTATAGTACACTCTCATTACCCTCATTGAAAAAGCAGATCAAGAATACTAAGGTTAGACAGGAAACCAAACTTCTGTTGATAAACTTGATAGTAGCGGCGAGGAACAAAGTTCGTATCGATGCCAGGATGTTTCGGTCGAATTACCTCTCTGAAATCAGCTGTCCCATGAGGAGCCTCTTTCTGATAGGTAGCAGTCCGACGCATACAAGGCATTATGTCGATGAGTTCGCACAGCTTTAGTGTTATCTCCCAATTGAAGTCAAAGAGAAAGTCCCATTTCCGCTCAAAGAAGGGATGTATATCGTCTTCATAATACTCAAAGAAGGGACTCTCGCCATAAGATGACCGCAAGGCGTTCCAATGCTGGTGACGCCAGTTGTCGTGGTCGCTGATACGCACATCCTTCATCGGACACTTCAGACTCTCACATTTCTCAACAGGGATGGAGAGTGTCTGTGGTCCATTGGCTGATGCTATGACACATCGATTGCGGTAGGTTTGTTTTACGAAGTTGTCATGTTGTTCTATCAGACAACTATCATATCGGTTTAACTTCTGATACCATTGAATCGGAGCGAAGTAAGCAGAGGAAAGCAGAACCTCCCCATGTTCCTCCATCGTAGGGTTATTATTTTTGAGTATTGTTGTTATTAAAATCTGAAAAAGTCATAAATGTCTTGCTTATAAAAGGGATGTAAGCTAATAAAAAGGAGGGGATGTGTAATGATTACCAACTGCCGGTAACTTGCACATCCCTCCTCTGAAAGGGGCTTATTGGGTTTCTTTCTTACTTGATATTATCCACCCAGTTAAACAATCGATGCCAACGAATACCACGGAAGCCCTTACGATCTGGATCGCTTGACCACCAGATAAAGATAGGCTTACCTACAACGTGATCCTCTGGTACAAAGCCCCAAAAACGGCTGTCAGCAGAGTTATGACGGTTATCACCCATCATCCAGTAATAGTCCATCTTAAAGGTGTAACTATTAGCTGGTTTACCGTTGATATATATCTTTCCGTTCTTCACCTGCAAGTCGTTGCCCTCATATACCTTGATACAACGCTCATAAATAGGGAGATTCTCTAATGTCAATTTAATCGACTTACCCTTTGCTGGAATCCAAATAGGACCATAGTTATCGCGTGTCCAGCCAGTAAAACCATTGAGCGGATAATACGGACCAGAGTATAGATCCTTATCTGTTACAGGACGAATAGACTGGATAAATCCCTGACGTTTCAGCTCAGCAACCGCTCTCTTGGTCAATGGCATATAACCATCGTAAGACAGAATATCCTTATTAAGCACACGACCTTGGCTCAAGTCATATCCATGTAGACGACTGAGCGTCTGTACATCCTCATCACTGATTTCTAAATCCTTACGAAGTTCGTCATAACGTTCTCCAATGAAATCAGAAACGGAGATGTTTTTAAACTTTATAAAATAGGTATATTCGACTTTCTCTCTGGCTCCTTATTTGCCTTTCCGTCGACATAAACAATCTTGTCCTTAATCTGCAAGGTCTGTCCAGGAAGACCTACACAACGCTTCACATAGTTCTCACGACGGTCAGTAGGACGCCATTCCAACGCTCCGTAGGTACCTACATTTCTCACAATATAAGCTCTACCCGTAGCGTATGCCTTATCAAAGAAAGCACGCTGTTGAAGTGTGTTCATCGCTGACAGATTGATATTTGGGTTCTGTTGTGCAAGGAAGTTCGTACCCATTGTATAGACATCATAATAGTAATCATTGCCCTGATAAGCAGGTTCACTCATGATCGTATCACCTGCAGGAAGTTGAATACAACGATATCATTGAGCTGTACCTTACCCAAACCCTTCACACGACGGTAGTCCCAATGTACTAAAGAGATGTAACTCTTAGTATTAATAATAGGCAAGGTGTGCTGTGTCAGCGGCATTGTCAATGGTGTCTCAGGAATACGAGGACCATAACTTACCTTCGACACAAAGAGGTAATCGCCGTGAGGAGTGACTTCTCAAGGAAGAAGAAGGGATAACGTAGTTCTGGAAGAAGAAAAGATTGATGAAATACACTGCTACCAATGCGAATACCAATGCATCTACCCATCCCATAATGAAGCGGATAGGTCCTTCAGAATCCTTCCACCACTGCCAACGAATCTTCTTTTGTGATATACACATCAAAGATAAATGGAACTACTAATCAATCCCCACCAACTCTTTTACCCAGAACAGGAAAAAGGAGGTAGAGAACGAGAACACAAATAAACTTTGCCCATTGCTTCTTTGGATTCAGGGCTGCTTTTTCTTTATCAATCATGATGGTGATAGGTGGTAGATGGTGAGTGATGGGTGGTAATGAAATGTTGGAAGCTCAAATATTAGATAATGAGCTATATGATGGTGCATGATAAATAACTATTAGTTTTGAAAACTATCAGTAATCATCAAGACCCAACACCCAGCACCCAACACCCAAGTTTAAAACTTAAATAAATCGCTTGTTGTAAGCAAACCGGTGTGATCTTTGGTGTATTCAGCTGCTAAGACAGCACCGAGAGCAAAACCCTTACGGCTGTGAGCATCGTGAGTAATCGTAATCTTATCAGCCTCAGAGTCATAACTAATACTAGAATACCGGGCACTTCGTCGCGACGAATAGACGCGATAGGCAACTCGTTGGCTGCAACCTCATTGCTACCCGACTCCGTACCATCAGCTGCGTGCTGGAAGCCCTTAACCCACTTGTCTTTGCGGTCAAGGTCATTGATTATCTCTTCTGCAAGGGTAATGGCTGTTCCCGATGGTGCATCAAGTTTGTGAATATGGTGCACTTCCTCCATCTCAACGTTATACTGTGGGAAACCATTCATTATCTTTGCCAGATAACGGTTGACAGCTGAGAAAAATAGCAACGCCAATAGAGAAGTTATCTTGCCCAAAACAAAGTCTGCCCTCCTTCGGTACACTACGCTCAACCTCAGCCTTATGCTCTGCATCCAGCCTGTAGAGCCACTGACAACCTTCACATTATGCGCAAAAGCACGCTGATAATTAGCAAAGGCAGCCGTAGGATTTTGTAAATTCAATGGCTACATCAACCGATGCAAAGGCAGGAGAATCGAAAGTCCTCTATATTGTCAACATCAATAATACTTACAATTTTCGTACTACGCTCAAGGGCTATCTGTTCTATCATATGCCCCATCTGCTGCAGCCTATCAATGCTATTTTCATAATTAATCTGAATTAAAAACATTGCAAAGGTAGCTGATTTGCGGCATAAAACAAAATAAGTTCACGTATTTTTAAATAAGGTATAGGCAAGTCAAGAGGTGACTTTTACGTATAGAGCAATAGGCAAGATGCAACCTATCTTCTCATTTTCTATTGATGTGTTGACGCCCCGCACGTCTGGTGCGGAGGCTCAACACCAATAGTGCGAAGGCTTAACACCACTGGTGCTGAGCACTAAGGAGGAGAAACTATGATGCGAAATAATAAGAAAAATACCTTTGATAATACTACTGATTTTATCAATTTCTTTGTATATTTGCGTACTTTTACAAACCAAGAATCTTTTATGGAACAACTCATCCACTACGTATGGAAGCACAAGCTGTTTCCGTTGACAGAACTTAAAACCACTGACGGACAGGAGGTGGAGGTCATTGACTCCGGACTACATAATCATAACGCTGGACCTGACTTCTTCAATGCAAAGGTGAAGATTGGCGGTACGCTGTGGGTGGGGAATGTGAGATACACGATCGTGCGTCCGATTGGTTTCTACACAGGCACGACCGCGACCCGAACTATAACAATGTTATCCTTCACGTGGCTGAGTCTATCGACGTTGATGTTAAGACACGAGAGGGCGATTATCCGCCACAGATGCGACTGCAAGTGCCAACGGCTGTGCGAGAACATTACGAAGAACTGCTCACAACTGATGAATATCCAGCTTGTTATCGTATCATTCCGAGTCTTTCAAAACCAATGGTTCATTCGTGGATGAGTGCCTTACAGACTGAAAGGTTAGAACAGAAGACAGAGGCAATAGCCCAACGAGTGAAGGACTGTGACGGCTCTTGGGAGGCGGCTTACTTCGTAACGCTTGCCCGCAACTATGGATTCGTATCAATGGGGACGCTTTCGAGACATGGGCTAAGCAGATTCCGCTGCAGAGTATAGCTCATCATCGGGACAATCTCATGCAGATTGAGGCTTTCTTCTAGGGCAGGCAGGATTGTTGGAAACGACAGCTATTCCCGAACGATATCAGCAACAGGCGCTGGATGATAGCTATTTCACGACACTGAAAAGAGAGTATCAGTACCTCGCACATAAGTTCGGACTACAAAAGATGGATGCCAATCAATGGCGATTCCTACGCTTACGACCGCAGAACTTTCCGCATATCCGTATCGCACAACTCGCTCGTCTCTATTATGAACATCGTGCGGATTGTCACAATTGTTGGAATGTGAGACCGTAAGACAGGTGCGCGAACTTTTAGCAACGCAGGTGACACGCTATTGGGAGACGCATTATGTCTTTGGAGAAGAGAGTGTGAGGTGTGAGAAGAAATTGTCTGTAGCATCCCTAAACCTACAGGTTATCAATACCATTGCGCCAATCCTCTTTGCCTACGGCAAGCATAAGAATGCTGAGAAGTACTGCGAACGTGCCTTCGATTTCCTCGATGCGCTGAAAGCTGAGAACAATCATATCGTTAGGATGTGGAAAGAAGTGGGTTAATGGTTGAGACTGCGGGTGATTCGCAAGCGCTCATACAACTAAAGAAGGAGTATTGCGACCGAAAAGATTGCCTGCGTTGCAGGATTGGTTATGAATATTTGAAGGGAAAATCATCATTAAAGGGTTAGGAAAACGAGGCCTATAAGGCTAATGGGGCTAATTGGCCCTATAAGCCTAATAAGCCCAATAAAATCCTAAAAACAACATAGATTATGGAAAAGAAGAAATACATCTTTGAGATAATACTGGATGTTCACGACTATGAGTGCGACATCCAAGGTATCGTAAACAATGCAAACTACCTGCATTACACCGAGCATACACGCCATAGATTCCTCAAATCATTGGGTGTGAGTTTCTCTGAACTACACGCAAAGGGCGTTGATGCTGTTGTAGCACGTATGCAACTCACATATAAAGTGCCGTTTACTTGCGATGACGAGATTATCTCACGTATGTCATTAAAGAAGAACGGACTGCGCTGGGTGTTCTCTCACGACCTCTTCCGTGCCAGTGATGAACGCCTCTGTTTCCATGCAGATGTAGACCTTGTGACACTCATCAATGGTAGATTGGGCAGTAGCAAGGAATACGATGAAGCGTTTGCAAGAGTATTGTAAAAATTTATTTACTCCCTAAGTCTTCCCCTCTTTCGGGGAAGGTAGGGACCACCATCTACCATTACCTACACCATGGAAGCCTTTAAACTCAATCCCTATTGACCCGACTTACTCGCTTTAACCTCAGCGAATTGGCTGAACTTTACAAGCGAGCAGGCTCTGCTACGGCTGTCATAGAACATAAAAGAGACATCAGAGAGATTCTTCCTGAAGCCTCAACGCATCTCATACAAGCCTTGAAAGACATTGATAGCCTGAGAGAATGGGCTGAACAAGAATTAGAATACGACCGTCTGCATAACATTGAGCCTATCTGTATGAATGATGAACGCTATCCGCAACGGCTCAAAGAGTGCCCAGATGCACCTATCCAACTCTATTATCTCGGTAATGCTGACCTCAACAATCGACACGTTATCAATATTATCGGCACACGACACTGCACCACCTACGGGCAAGATATTATCCGTTCGTTTGTCAGAGAACTGAAAGCTCTTTGCCCTGATGTACTCATCTTCAGCGGATTAGCATACGGTGTGGACATCCATGCACATCGATCAGCCTTAGAGAATGGCTTTGAAACCATCGGTGTATTGGCACACGGCCTTGATGATATCTATCCACGTGGACACAGAGATACTAGCCTAAAAATGATTGAACAAGGTGGATTGCTGTCGGAATATACCACGCATACGCAGCCCGTTGCCCGCAACTTCGTACAGCGCAACCGTATCGTGGCAGGTTGTGCAGATGCAACAATCCTCGTAGAATCGGCTGCGAAGGGTGGAGGACTTATCACCCTGCAGTATCGCTCGTAGCTATGGACGAGAAGTATTTGCCTTCCTGGCTCTGTTCATTCGGATTATAGCGAGGGCTGTAATAACCTTTATTCGTGACAATGGGGCTGCTCTCATCACATCAGCAACAGATTTTGTGAAGGCGATGGGATGGGATGATGCTATCAAATTGGGGCAGGCACAACAACGAGGAATTGAACGAACGCTTTTCCCTGATTTGTCTTCAGAAGAGGAAGCTATCGTTCGCGTGCTCGCTAAAAACAATGACTTGCAGATTAATCTCTTGTCGATTCAAGCGAATATTCCTATCTCAAGGCTCACAGGAATCCTCTTTACACTGGAAATGAAAGGGGTAATTAGGGCTATGGCTGGCGGTTGTTATCATCTTTTGGCATAGGATCTTAATACCATAAAAGTAGCTAATACTAAAAAAAGGGCATTTCTTTTGCCACAAATCTTTCCTATCTTCCGTCTCTATAGATGTGAACGAAAAACTGAATCACCAACCTAATTAATTATCAAGACAATGAGAACAACAATCTTTTTCTATCGCATTCGCTGTAGCCATTCTATGCTCAAGCTGCACCGTAAAAAGCCAACCCAACGAGTCTCATCACACAACCTAAGAATGATGAGATAGGGTCTATTTTCAAAGAGTTTAAGAGTGGAAATAACGTCACTTACGTCAACTTGCCTAAGACTCTCATAAAGCTTGGATTGAAGGCTGCCGACGACAAGACTGCTAATGCACTCGCTGAGCAAATCGACGGACTGCAAATTTTAACTTTTGAGAAGGCTGATCAAAAGGCTAAAAGACAACTTATACAACCGTATCAGTAAGTTGGAATCACAGGGATATGAGCCTATGGTGAAGGCAAATGAGGACGGCGAAAAGGTCAGAATCTTCATTAAAAGGCAACGAGAAGGAAGTGCAGAGCCTTGTTATCTTCGCCATGGACAAAGAAGAATGCTCACTCATCAATATCGTAGGACGTATCAATCCTTCTAATATAGATGATGTTGTAAAGTCACAAACCAAGTAAACAAAGACACATTATGAAACGGTTTTATCATCATAGGCATCCTTGCTCTCTGTACATTATCAGCCTCAGCGCAGAGCGTAAAAGGGCTGATTGAGCAATATAGGCACGAGAAAAACGTTATTCACCTTCATATAACACCTGCCTTAATGTCGTTCTTGAAGGTGCTTGCTAAAAGCCATTCGGACGATTCCAAGGCTCTGAAAGCGGTGTCATCCTTTCGTACTACTTGTCTTTGACGACTGTGATTCGATTGTAAAAAGTCGTTTTAGAAACACGGTTCAGACCTTCCATCCTAAGGGATATACGCCAATCATCTACAATAAGCAGGCAGATGAGACTAATTATGTTTACCTCAAAGAAAAGAAAGGGTGCATTCGTGAAGTGCTCATTCTCGCTATTGACAAACAAGATGGCGCCATTGTGCGGATTAAAGGTAAGATAAGTCCTAACGATGTCGACTCTGTTGTGAAAGAAAGTACCAACAAGAAGAATCTGAAAAAGCTACAAGTTATAGGGCGGACAACCTTACATCATTGCCGATTATTGTCTAAAGCGCACATCTGCCTATGCAAGCAAGCGAATTCAAACAGCTATTCCTACCCTGCCATCGGAAACTCTTTTCGGTGGCATATAGGCTGATGAGCAACGCGCAAGCTGCTGAGGATATGGTGCAAGAAACCTTCTTAAAAACTCTGGATGCAGCGTGATAAGATGGAAAAGGTTGACAATCCAGAGGCTTATAGCATAACAGTACTACGCCGACTCTTCTATGACAAGATGAGAGCAGGACACCTTCAAGAAGTCGACAAAGATGTGGGAAGTCTACAAATCACCTCATCACAGAATATATGTAGACAATTAGAGCAGGCTGACGAATACCAACGAGTAAGACAGTTGATTTCCCATTTGCCCGAGCCGCAAGGAAGAATCATGTTAATGCGTGATGTTGAAGACCGCAGTTTTGAGGAAATCAGCATCGAAACAGGGCTTACAGAGGTGAATATAAGAAGTATTCTCAGCCGTGCCCGTAAGAAGATTAGAGAACAGATAAAAACAATGAAGTATGACAAAGACTGAAGACATTAAGCGCTTTGCTTTGCCCAATACTACGATGGACTGACCACCGAAGAGGAGGAGAACACGCTGCGTACTTACTTCAATGGCAATGACATTGATGCCAGTTTGAAGGATGAAAGCATCTTCTTCACGGCTCTTCAGTCATCAGAATGCCCTACACCAGCAGGGATGGAAGAGCGACTCGGTCGACAGATTAACCAGTGGAACACCTTAGAAGTCACTAATCGTCGTGCGATAAGGCATATTAACCTGCGCTGGATAGTAGGGATAGCAGCCAGTTTGCTGCTTCTCTTTGCTACTGGTGCTATCGTTTATCAAAACGAGAATAAGTCTCCACAAACTGAACAGGATACCTATACTAACGCTAAAGACGCTTACGCCGAAACGTCAAAAGCACTGATGAAATTCTCAAAGACGCTCAATAAGGGTATTGACGCTACCGAGAACATCACTAATAAAAACAAGGGATTAGATTATGAAGAGAATTATTTTAACGCTTTGTATGACTATGATAGTCTGTATAACGGCATTCGCTCAAAAGGCATTGTTCGATAAATACAGCGAAACAGATGGTGTCTCCACTGTCTACATATCCCGTAATATGATGCGAATGATGGGCAATGTGAAAGCAGGTAACAAGGATATCAGCAAGATTGCAGACTCGTCTCGACTATCTGCAGATACTCTCCTGCGAACGTCCTTCACTGATTCCTTCTATCAAGAAGTCTGCCCAAAGTATCTTCAATCAACAAAAGTATTCGATTGTAATGCAAGTCAATGAGGGGAGCGAGCATACTACTATCTACGAGCGGCATTACCCGAATGGAAAGAAAGAGTTTGCCCTACTCGCCATAGAACGCAACGAGATAACAATTATCAACTTACTTGGTAATATCTCTCTACAGGATATTCAAGGAATAGCTGGTGGAAAATAATCCACCAGCTTTTTGGTTATATAATAGAAATAGAGTACTTTTGCATAAAAATAAGGAGGAATAATTATGAATAGGACCATAAATATTCCAAGTGCAGACAACGCCTTCTTGGAGATGTTAGCACAAAAGATGGGATGGACTATAAGTCAAATCAACTCTCATACAGAGAACTACAAAAAGCCAGACTTAAACACACCAGAGAAAAGGAAAAAGCAATAGAGTTGCTTCAATCCATCGCTGGTAAACTGCCAAACAGTCATTTAGAAAGCTGGAAACAAGCAAAAAGAAGAGTATCTAAGAACAAAAAACACTTATGAGAATCTTCTTAGATACCAATATTCTCATAGATCTTCTTGAGGCAAGAGGTGAGTTCACACAGAATGCACTGAAAGTAGCAAGTATGGTTATTAACAATGGAGACGAACTTTTGTTGAGTGACCTATCAGTTGTAAATGCATGTTATATCGAAAGAAAATCCTTAGGAAATAGGGGCTTTATAGTAACATTCTCTGCTATTAGAGATTGCTTTTGAAATTATCGGCATGGGAGCACCTGCGATAGATTCTGCGCTCACTGCTAATTGGAATGATTTTGAAGATGCAATGCAATACTTTGCTGCTCTTAATGCAAATGCTGATATCATTGTCACAAGAAATAAGAAAGATTTTGCTACCAGTGAGATAAGTGTTGTATGTTCGTAGATGATGAGAAGATTCTCGAAGTAAACAACGAGTATCTTGGACATGATTACTACACGGACATCATTACTTTCGACTATGATGAAGATGATGTGCTTAATGGCGACCTTGTTATCTCACTCTGACACAGTCCGCTCTAATGCCGAACTTTTTCAAGAAGTCGTATGAGGACGAGCTTAATCGCGTTATCATTCATGGTATCCTTCACCTCTGTGGTATCAATGACAAGGGTCCTGGAGAACGTGAGATTATGGAAGAAAACGAGAATAAAGCACTCGCCCTATTAAAGGAGATGAGTGACAAATAAGAAGCAGTACCTTCTACTTTAGTAGGCGCTCACACGTAAGAGACAAAAGGGCTGAAATCCTACTTTGGGTTTCAGCCCTTATTGTTTTCCCATTCTTCTCTGCCGAAAGATTGTGAGACTGGTTACAAAAGGATTAGTATTCAGAATGAGAGTAAAGGCTTATACACTGTTTTAAGACAACACCACTTATTCCTTTTCAACCAATACATGTAAACTATTTTCATGCAGTTCAAAACCAAAACATGCTCTTTTGGCTTTAAAAAGACGCCTAAATGGCTTGCAAAAGATGCCCTTACTAACGCCCTTTTGAAGTCCTATTAAGCACCTTTTCCTGACTTCATCACTTTTTGCTGTTCAAAAATAGTGGCACCTGAAAATTAGTCAGTTATCTCCTTAATTCCGCAGCATAAATTCTTGTAAGAACTCCAAGTGTCTGAGAAACAAAGTTCTCGAAACACTTGGATATGTCAGAAATTTCACCTATCTTAGTGCTACCAACAAAAAAAACAAATAAAATATCTGACATGACAAAGGTAGCAATTAAAAACGAGAATATCACTTCTTTCGGTGGAATTTATCACATTATGGACGTTTTCTCAAAGTTGGGCTTTGAAAAACTTACCGAATCTGTATTGGGCAAACGTGGAAGTAGCGGCAAAGCATTCAGCCATGGAAGTATTTTTCGGCTCTCTCTTCTTCAGTTACCTTTGTGGTGGAGAATGCCTTGAGGACATCAATGTGCTTATAGGGCAGTTCAGACAGAGACCTGATACGCTATTACCCGGTGCCGACACTGTGGGGCGCGGACTAAAGGAGCTTGCCGAGAAAAATATTGTCTATAAGAGCGAAACCTCCGACAAGTCGTATAGTTTCAACACGGCACAGAAGTTGAATACCTTACTTTTTACGAATGATACGGAGGATGGGGCTTATAAAGGTGGGTAGTCATGTTGACTTAGACTTTGACCACCAGTTTATTCCAGCCCACAAGTTCGATGCAAAGTATTCTTACAAGCAGGATTTTGGCTATTTCCCTGGTTGGGCTTCCATTGGGGGAATCATAGTCGGAGGTGAGAATCGTGACGGAAACACCAATGTGAGATTCCATCAAGAAGACACGCTCTGTCGCATTATGGACCGTGTAACCTCAGAACTTGGTGTGGTAATAGAGCGTTTCCGTGCTGATTGTGGATCGTTTTCAAAGAAATTATCCAAACCGTAGAGCAGCGCTGCAACACGTTCTATATACGTGCTGCCAACTGCGGCAGCCGATGTGAGGACTTCCGCCAGCTGAAAGAATGGAAGAGTGTTGAAGTTGGCTATGAGAGATGCGATGTCACCTCCGTCAGTATGGACAACTTAATAGAAGGAAAGTCATACAGGCTTGTCGTACAGCGTAGTCCTTTGAAAGACAAGGAGGGCAAGCAACGGACGGATATGTTCGGAGTAATATACACATACCGCTGTATCCTCACCAATAACTGGATGTCTACCGAGAAAGACATCATTACATTTTATAATGAGCGTGGAGCAAGCGAAAAGAACTTCGACATACAGAACAATGACTTTGGCTGGTCGCATTTGCCCTTTTTCGCTTTATGGCTGAGAACATGGTTTTCATGATGGTTACCGCCATGCTGAAGAACTTCTATCTCTATCTCATCCGTAATATCAGTGAGAAGGTCAAGCCATTGAAAAAGACAAGCAGGCTGAAAGCCTTTATCCTACATTTTGTCAGCGTGCCAGCAAAATGGGTGAGCACTGGAAGGCAGAACGTTCTGAACCTATATACAAATAAAAACCTACTACTCTGAGGTCTTCCTTGAATAAACATCATTTTTGGTGGTTTTTCATACTTCCCCATTGGTTTGGGTGGGGGATTTCATGTCTATGCAAGAACCAAGAACCCCAGAAAATCCCCATATCAATGGATAAACCCCAAAAATGTCACTTCAATATAAAAAGTACCTCACAAGGAATAATGCTGCGGAATTGAGGTATCTGTTTTAAAGGGTGACTTATGGTGACGCACGGGGATTTTTTTGCTATATTTGTAGTATGTTTGTCCGCAAAAGAGAAAAATCGTTCAGAGTACTACTAGTATAGTGGTTGTTGATAAGCACGGAGGTAAGTTTAAGAACTGCATACCGTCGGAATTGCTCGTGATGAAAGCGAGATAGATATACTTTGTTTACAAGGAAGACGATGGATCAATAGATATTTAGGTACTACAGGAGATGAGACTTTGACGGACCAGAGGACAAAAAAGTAAGAGATGGATACGGCAAAAATCAATGCTGAGACAACATTGATTCTATACTCCTGAATGGTGCGAAGCTGATAATAGATAAGGTGTACGACTCAATGAGCTTCAACCAAATAGAGGATGAAGTGCTACGGCAGTTGGTGGTTGCGAGGCTGTGCCAACCTCTAAGCAAGATGGCAACAGTAGAGTATCTGAAGTCACACTTTGATGAAGACGTGTCGCTGAATAAGATTTATCGCTACCTTGACAAACTCTACAACACCCAGCAAGAGACGGCGCAACGCATAAGCGTGGAACACACATTCTCCGTGCTTGTCGGTCGCATTGAGATGTTATTCTATGATGTCACGTCACTTTATTTTGAAAGTTTTTCGAGAGGACGTCTTACGCTCTCTTGGTTTTTTTCCAAGGACGGCAAAAACATCGGAGACTCAGATTATCCTTGGCCTGCTTGTCTGTGAGAACGGCTATCCCCTATCATACTCCATCTTCAATGGAGCACAATGTGAGAGCTACACCATGATACCGATGATTGATGACTTCAAGCAGCGTTTCAAGATTGATGACTTCGTTGTGGTTGCAGATTCAGGCTTCATGATTAGTCGTAACATAGACCTATTGAGGAGCGGAGGGTATCTATTTTTTTCCACCTTCTTTTACAGATTCAAAGTTGGGCGTTTATCCCTTGTTTTTGTCGTCATAAAGCAAAAATAAAAGCCTCATCTCTTCATCACTCATGAGAGTGGTAGGGGAGATGAGGCTAAAAAATAGCTGTGATAGAAGGTTTTGATTTGCCTTCAGTAATTATTTTTGTTGTGTGTACAAGACCTGTATGACGGTCTGACCAACGGCTTGTAACGTGTTCTTATCGATATGCTCCATCGTGTCATGAATGGTATGCCATGTTGGCCAGAAAGTGCTTTGCTGACAATCAGGATAGTAAGGAATGATGTCAATGGTAGGAATCGCTGCAAACTGGTTGACTGGCACATGATCGTCAGTAATCATTCCACCAACTTCATCAGGAAGTAAGAACCATATCCAGCATCCTTAGCAGCTTCCCATACACGGTTGACGATATCGGGTGCAAACTGTACGGACATTCCTTCACGATAGAATTGTGCTCCTTCGCCACCTACCATATCCAACAATATACCAAATTCAGGCTTTACAGGCGTTGGGAAGTTTTTTGCATAGTATTGTGCACCCAATGCCCACGAGTCGTCAGCATTCGGGTAGCGTGTCTCCCAACGTGGTACTCCCCAGTCTTCTGCATCAAAGCAAACGAAATCGACACCTATATTCAACTTCTTGTCAGCCTGCAGCTGACGGGCTATCTCGAGCATTACTGCCACACCGCTGGCGCCATCATTAGCAGCCATGACAGGCTTCTTATGATTCGTTGAGTCAGGATCGTTATCCGCCCAAGGACGACTATCCCAATGTGCGCAGATTAAGATGCGTTTCTCTGCCTTAGGATTAAAGCGTGCAATGATGTTCATTGACTTTAATAGCGTACCATCATAACCCTTAAGGTCTGCTTTTCTGCTCCTGTACCTCACAGCCGTACTGTTTAAATTTATCAATGATCCACTTACCGCATTTATCATGTGCTGTCGAATTCATCACGCGTACTGAAGTCACATTGTGCTGCTGTAAAAGCGTATGCAGAGTCAACATTAAACGTAGGGACCGACTGGCTTTACTGTTGCCACTGTGTCAGCAGCATTATCTGTGTTACTTGCTTTCCCCTTACAACCATAGGCTATGGTTGTCAAGGACACTGCCAAGAGACAACCGACAAAGAGTTTCATATAATTTTTCATTGTTGATAATAATCTGTGTTATACTATAAGATAATCGGAAACTACTTCCTTACGCTCTGTACCTGTGCCATTACACGTAGCCAGTTGCCACCCCAAATCTTCTCAATATCCCTTTCGCTATACTTACGACGCAAAAGATGAAGGGTGAAGTTAATCATTTCGCTGGCATCAGCCATACCACGGATAGTTCCATCACCATCAAAATCGGTACCAATACCAACGTGGTCAATACCCATAACGTTGATTGCATGTTCCAAAATGAGCAAGCGCATCCATAATCGTAGCCTCACCGCTCTTCTTCAAGAAGCCTTGGTACATGGTGATATGTGCTACACCGCCTTTCTTTGCCAGCGCATGCATTTGCTCGTCAGTAAGGTTGCGAGGAACGTCACAGAGTGCTTTACTATTAGAATGACTACATACGATAGGCATCTTGCTCAGTTCCAATGCGTCATAGAAACTCTTTTCGCTACCATGGCTTAAGTCAACCATAATGCCATTACGATTCATTTCATTGATAACCTCTTCACCAAACTTACTCACACCACCATGTGTGCTGCAGCCTCGTGCTGAGTCACATATATCGTTGTCTCCGTTGTGACAGAGGGTGATATAGGTAACACCACGTTGTGCAAAAGTGCTTGATATTTTCAAGTTTATGTTCTAAAGGCAAGACCATTCTCAATAGCGAACATGATGCTCTTACGTCCCTTGCGCTTGTCCTCATAAAGGTCGGATGGGGTGCGGGCAATACTGAGATAACGTTGGTTCTGCTTAACAATTTCCTCGATTTTTGTCGAAGATAAGGTCGGCATATACTGTAGGCGTAAGATGATCTAATGTCTCAGCAAGATGCGGATTAAAAGCGTTTCAAACCTTCAACGTCAATCTTTGACGAGAACGATTCACCAATTTTGGGTTGTGGCAGATAAGCAGCCATCGTCACTGCATCCCTGTCTGCCTTCCGTCATCTTATGGAGATCGTAAAGGATACGTGGGTCACGTTGGTCGAACTTAACACCCTGTGGGAAGAACATCGGTGTGTCGCAGTGTGTGTCAAGTGTTAATATACGCTGTTGTACCTGTTTAGCAAGATAGAAATTATTAGATTGACCAACTAACCACTGGAAGATTTTCCCACCTTCTTCATTCATGCATTCTGGATGCCATTGTACACCCATGATAGGTTTGAACTCACTACTCTCCATGGCTTCTATAACGCCATCAGGCGAAAAGAGCCGTTACCCGGAAATGCTGTCCAGTGTCTTTTTACTGCTTGATGGTGGAAGCTGTTGACCAATATATGCTCCTCCTTATAGAGTGCGTAGAGGACGGATGACTTCGTAATAGTCACGCTGTGGGTTACTTCACTACGATGAGCATCCTGAGAATGCTTCAGTGTAGCCCCATGAAAGGTCGTTATTGTCTTGTCTTTACTCAGCTTCTTGCCAACAGTTTCATCTGTTCTTATATAATCTTCATAAATATCTTGCTGCACCTTTCCTTCTAAGGCAACAGCTAATGTCTGCATACCACGGCAGATACCGAGGATGGGCAACTGACGATTAAAGGCTAAGCAGATAATCATGAGTTCTGCTAAATCACGCTCAGCATTGATATTATGAAGTTTTGTTGATGGCTCTTCGCCTGCCCAAAGTGGGTTAATATCAGCGCCACCTGTAAGAATCAGACCATCGATATGGTCGAGGGGTATTGATAAGAACATCCTTATCAGCTATGGGAGGGATAAGCATTGGGACTCCACCCGCTGCCACTACCTGTTTATAATAGACGTCTCTTATCGCAGCATCGCCATCGATAAAGTTCGTAGTGATACCGATGATAGGCTTACGTTTTGCTTCTGGGAAGGTTGCATATACCTCATTGAGATGCGATTGAAGATTGTATTGCATTCTTGTTCTTTTTGAGATGTTTGTTTGTCGTTGATTATTAACAAATAATTCTTGACCTATTCTTCGAAATAGGTATCTCACGCTTAATACTCTGTTCAAGAGAGATAAGCGTCTCGGTTGAAAACGACACCTGGAATACCTTGTAGTTGATTATTGAGAAGATCCATCAATTGCTCATTGTCTTTTGCATATAGCTTCACAAGCATAGTGTAAGTATGTCGTAAAATGGCACTCTACGACCTCTGGTATGCTACTGATGCGTTCTACTACCTTCTTATACATTGACGCACGCTCAAGGTTCAGACCGATGTATGTGCAGGTGGTATAACCTAGACTTTTTGGATTAACATAGAAGCCACTGCCTGTAATGACACCATTTTTCAATAAGATGTTGTACACGTTGATGTATTGCAGCACGCGACACACCACATTGGGTAGCCACATCCTTGAAAGGCATGCGAGCATTCTGTGAGAGGATACCCAAGATCTTCTTTGTCTAAATGATCTACTTTTTCCATTTTCTATCGTTGATGTTCTTGACTAAGTCTATAATTTTATGTCTTCGTTTTGAAGCCAAGCAAAAGTAGAGAATTAATATGGAACAAGCAACAAAAATGACATAAAAAAATGCGCCACTTGAGCGCATTTTGTTTTTTTATTTTAAGCAAAAGAACAGTATTTTTACGGCTTTTAGCTTACTTTTTATATTGCTCTTTGTTTTCTTTGCTGGAGCCTTTTTGGCAGGTACAAGCTTTGCTGCATCAACAACCTTTGTCTCCTTCTCAGGTGCAGCCTCGATTCCTTTCAGCTCAAGTGTGAAGATAAGTGTTGAGAAAGGACCGATGTCACGACCTGCGCCACGCTCACCATAGGCGAGATGCTGTGGAATAACAATCTCCCACTTTGAACCAACAGGCATCATCTGCAATGCTTCTGTCCAACCCTTGATAAGCCCACCAACATTGAAGGTATCAAACTCTACGCCATGACGTGAAGTTGCATCGAAAACATTTCCGTCAACAGTCTTTCCCTCATAAACAACCTGAATGCGGTCAGTTGCCTTTGGTAAAGCGCCGTCGCCTTTCTTTAGGATGCGATACTGAAGACCATCAGGAAGTGTTACAACTCCCTGCTTCTTCTTGTTCTCCTCCAAGTAAGCTTCATTTTTTTGCCTTTAATTCAGCCTCTTTCTTGGCTTTCAACTCTAATTCCTTCTTCTCGAAGATTTGTTCTGCAGCTGCTGGCTTAAGAAGAGTAGAATCCTTTGCTAAAGCAGCAATAAAGCCTTTGTAGAGCAAGTCTGGATTGATTGAAGCTGTTGTGCCCTCAAACTTAGCTTTGATATTAGGCAACATTGTCTTTTTCAATCTGTGAGCTGATAACTAATCCTGCTACATAAGCAGCAAAGGCAGAGTCCTTACGATTCTTAATACCCTCACGCAAGCCTTTGAGGAAGTCAGGCATCTGTGCTTCTTTCACACCAAACTGATTGGCAAGGTATTCATTCAAACCACGAGTTATAGCTATACCTGCAGCATAACTCAACGTATCGGATGGTGTGCTCAATGAAACAGGTGTCATTGTACATTCTTCCTTACACTCTGTATGCTGCTTTCCTTTCTTTTCTTTCTTCTTGTTTTGTGCGCTTGCAGTGTTGAAGACAGAACCTGCTGCAACGAGCAGTGCCAATATGATAAGTTTCTTCATTGTTTTGTCGTTTTTAAAAAGAATGGTTTTTCTAATCAAATAAGGCTTTAGATTCAATGCTTTATAAATACTTAGAAGTATGTATGTGTCTTCCTTTCTTATAAGATAAGCGTATCAATATTGAATTATTCTCATGAAAATAAAAAAATATCTTCATGAGAATAAATATTTTTATTCACGATAAAAAGAATTTTTCGTTCATGAAAAAGAAATCTTCAATCATCGTGAAAGTGAATTGCAATTGATGCTCTTCCAAATAAGAAAGGAAGACCCATCGAACCTTTATCAAGCCCTCAACAATTACTTACCTGGATGACCCTGAGGCATAGCTGGCGTGCCCTGTGGAGCCTTTTTCAATACCGAGCAATTCAACAGTAAATACGAGTGTTGAGAATGGCTTGATATCAGGACTTGGCTGCTCAGCACCATAACCTGCAGTGTAAGGGATAGTAATTTCCCACTTAGCACCAACAGGCATCTTTGACAAAAGCCTCTGTGAAACCTGGGATAACACCACTTACAGGCATTGTTGCATCATTACGCTGATCGAAAACTTTACCTTCGATAGTCTTACCTACATAGTTAATCTTAACAACGTCAGAAGCCTTTGGAGTAGCGCCAGAGCCAGCCTTTAACTCCTTCACCTGTACGCCCTGACCGAGTGTCTTCACGCCTGGCTTCTTAGCGTTAGCTGCCATGTAAGCATCACTCTTCTTCTTGTTTGCACCATAAGTCTTCTCAGCAGCCTTCATCTGAATGGTCTTTGAAGTCTTCTGCTCAACCTCACGAGCCTTCTCAACGGTCATCTTCTGACCTTTACCCTTTGCACTTGCAGCGAAACCAGAGAGGAAGTTGTTCAAAGAAATAGTCTTTGTAGAGTCTTCACCGAAGATCTGGCGATTGATCTGATTCTTGATAATCATGTTCATCTGCATACCTACGCCGATACCTGCATTGTAAGCAGCACGCTTCTTGTCATCAGCGTTCTGTGCACCGTCGTTCATACCCTTGATAAACTCATCGATGTATGCTGTATCAATCTGCATCTGCTGGAGATACTGCTTTACACTCTGACCCTGATCGATACCGAAAGCATAGCTCAAAGAGTCAACATCAGACTTCAAATCCTCCTTTGGAGCTGAATTGCCACAAGCTGTGAAGCCTGCAGCTACAATAGCCGTAGCGGCTAATAAATACGTTTTTCTTCATTATTTTATTTGTTTAGTTTCTAAAAGCAATATTATTTAAGTAGGCGATGAAAGACGATTATCACAATCTAAAAACCGCCTACACTTGTTTCTTTATTTTACCTCGATCAACTCTACGTCGAAGACAAGAGCAGCGAATGGAGGAATCTGTGCACCCGCACCACGCTCACCATAAGCAAGCTTATAAGGGATGAAGAAGCGATATTTAGCACCTTCCTGCATGAGTTGTACGCCCTCTGTCCAACCTGGGATAACCTGATTCAAGCCAAATGTAGCTGGCTCGTTACGCTTGTATGAGCTATCAAAGATTGTACCATCGATGAGGGTTCCCTCATAGTGACATACTACCTGGTCTGTTGCAGAAGGCTTCTTACCATTGCCTTCCTTCAATACCTGATACTGCAAGCCTGATGGTAAGGTTACAACGCCTTCCTTCTTACCATTCTCTGCAAGGAAAGTCTCACCAGCTTCCTTTGCTGCCTTACCAGCCTCAGCGGCAGCAGCCTGCTGCTTAGCCTCTTGCTCTTGGAAGAAGTTTTGTACGAGAGTCTGTGCCTCTGCATTGTCAACTTTCAGTTCTGAACCAGAAATAACATCCTTAATAGCCTGTGCGAAGTCGTCAATATTCAATTCCTTTGCGCCCATTCCAGCGAGCTGTGAACCGATACCGATTCCCAGTGCGTAGCTTAATTTGTCCATTATCGTTCTTAATATTATTAATAATTAATGTAAAAGATACTATTTTTTTAAGGTATAGTTGTGCATTAATCGAATTAAAATTACTAAATTTGTCATAGAGAATGGAGGAATACGATGCAAGTCATTGGCAGAAGTCAATACCAAAAAGTCTGAAAGAAAGTATTGCTTTTTATTCAAAAACATTAATCGTAAATGTTTGGATAAAAAAACCTTATTTCATCAATCTCCTTCCATTCGCAACTCATTAATGTAAAACGTATGAAGAAAATCGTATTCTTAACAGGTGCTGGAATGTCCGTGGAGAGTGGCTTCAAGACTTTCCGTGGCAATGATGGATTATGGGAAGATTATCCTGTTGAGCAGGTGGCTACACACGAAGGCTGGGTAACCAACCCATTACTTGTCAATAACTTCTACAATATCCTTCGTAAAAAGCTATTTACTGCCAAACCTAATGAGGGGCATTGCCTAATCAAGGAGCTTGAGAATGACTATGAGGTAATGGTGATTACGCAAAATGTTGATGACCTCCACGAGAAGGCTGGTTCTGCAAACGTGATTCATCTTCATGGAGAACTGACGAAGGTATGTTCAAGTAAGGACCCCTACGATAGTCGATACATAGAACAACTAACTGAAGACAACTGCGATGTTGCCCCTGGAGCATGTGCCGGCGATGGTAGTCTGCTTCGTCCTTTCATTGTCTTTTTGGTGAATCAGTCCCAATGATAGAGCCCGCTGCTGAGATAATGGCACAAGCTGACATCCTTGTTATCATCGGGACATCGCTGGTCGTCTATCCTGCTGCAGGTCTTGTGCAATATGCCCGACCTGGAACGCCTATTTATCTAATCGATCCAGACGATACGCCTGCACACGCTTCGGGACGATTAACTCATATCAAAAAGGGTGCGAGTGAAGGTATGAAGGAACTGATGAAACGATTATAACAATCTGTAAAAAGTGTAGGCATACACTGATTTATAAACATCTCAAAACGAATAAGCCACAAAATGTTTATGTGCTTTCTACTTTTAGCACAAAAAAACAAATGTGGTTATCATTGATTAATCAAATGAAGAAACTATTCTCACTCCTCTTCTTAGCCCTTATGGTACTGCCAATTATGGCTCAGAAGAACATTTACAAGTTTAGTGTAAAAGATGGTAATGAACATACCATCAAGTTGAAAGACTATAAGGGTAAGGTACTCCTCATTGTCAATACAGCGACAAAATGTGGATTTACGCCACAGTATGAGGAATTACAAAAGCTCTATGAGATTTACAAGAATCAAAGGCTTCGTCATCCTTGACTTCCCATGCAATCAGTTTGGCGCACAGGCTCCTGGCTCATTCCACGACATTCATGCTTTTCTGTACAGGCAATTATGGTATAACTTTTCCACAGTTTGCAAAGGTTACTGTCAACGGACGTAACGAGTCACCACTTTATACTTATCTGAAAGCACAACAGCCTTTCAAAGGCTTCGATGTGAATAATAAAAATTGGTAAGTTCCTTGATGAGAAGTTCCGTGCTGAGAATCCAGATTATGCCAAGGACCCAAGTATCAAATGGAACTTCACAAAGTTCCTCATCGACCGACAGGGGCACGTCATCGATCGCTTCGAGCCAACGGCTGATATGAAGGATGTTGAGGCTGGCATCAAGGCTGCGCTGAAGATGAAATAAGGCTATTAGGGCAATTAGCCTAATAACCAAAAAAATCCGGCTGACACGCAACTAGGTGTCAGCCGGATTTCTGTTTTTTATTCGGTGAGGAGCTTATTTGTATTTAGCTTATTCTTAGAAGATTTCTTCTTCACCTTAAACTTATCAAAGCCCTTACCAAACACACCCATAACCTGGCTCTGTGTTACGAAAGCATCTGGGTCAATGTCATCAATCATTCGATAAACATAGGACGCTTCACGCTGACGTGTCACAACAATAACAATCTTGATGTTACTACCAGAATAATATCCCTTTGCATCAATAATCGTACTACTGCGGTGTGGCTGATCCTTTGATATCATTTCACAAATCTCTTTGTAATGCTCGGAAATGATGAGGAATTGTACTGAACGGCATCTCGAGCTGATAACCTGATCAAGTACAAAAAGAGGTGATAATCAAGTTTACATATCCATAAATCACCATCTCCCAGCTATGAAGAACAAGGTAACTACCCGTTACAATGGTCATATCGACTAATAAGATAACACGTCCAAGGGAGATGTCACGGTACTTATTGACAATCGCTGCGACGATATCCGAACCACCTGAGCTACCATTATAAGATAGTCCGAAAGCTAAGCCAACGCCACAAAATGCCGCACCAATGATGGTTGCCATAAAAGGTTGATTATGTAAGAGTCCTGGATGTGGGAAACAGGTACCCATGACCTTTGTGATAATCGTCAGCATCATTACGCCAAAGATAGTGCGGATACAGAACTTCAAACCTAATACTTTCAAAGCAATTGCTAGGAGAATAGCGTTCAGGATGAAATAAGTGGTGCTGACAGGGAATACCTTGTCCCCAGTTCAAAATGGAAGCGAAACCCGCTACGCCACCATTGCCAATGTGATTAGGAAGAAGGAAAACCATCCAACCGATACCATAGGACAACATACCCACGGATATCATCACATAGTCTAAAATTTCCCGATAAAGGACTTTCTTATTAATTTTTGTTAATCATATATTTAAGGATATGAGTGAATGATGCTACAAATTTAGAGAAAATTTTCGAAACAAAAGCACTTGCACAGAAAAAAATAGAGTACCTTTGCAAAAAATAATATTTTTTTCCTTGAGGATGTAGAAGATGAACCTCACACGACAATTCATAGGGAAGCACAGGCAATGTATCCATAAAGGACTGCTTTTCACGGATATATAGATAATGCTCCATCACTTTGGTTACATCCTTACGCACTTGCACCTTTTGCAATAAATTAGCTATATGTCAGAAGATTTTGATATACATGAAGAAAGGCTGAACTCCGTTGAGAAGGATTTCGAGAATGCCCTGCGACCGCTGAAATTTGATGATTTCAGTGGACAGCAGAAGGTTGTTGAAAAATCTCAGCGTCTTTGTTGAGGCTGCTAAATTTCGTGGCGAACCGCTCGACCACACCCTCTTGCATGGTCCTCCAGGATTGGGTAAGACGACCTTGAGCAATATCATTGCCAACGAATTGGGCGTTGGTTTTAAGATTACGTCAGGGCCAGTGCTCGACAAACCAGGCGACCTTGCAGGTATCCTCACGTCCTTAGAGCCTAATGATGTTTTATTCATTGACGAGATACATCGCCTTTCTCCTGTCGTAGAAGAGTATCTTTACTCTGCTATGGAAGACTATCGTATTGATATAATGATTGATAAAGGTCCGTCAGCACGATCTATCCAAATTGATCTCAACCCATTCACCCTCGTTGGTGCAACGACGCGAAGCGGACTGCTAACAGTACACTCCGTGCTCGCTTTGGTATCAATCTCCATTTGGAATATTATGATCCTGAGACATTAAATCGTATCATCAAGCGTTCAGCAGCCTTATTGAAAGTTCCTATTGTGAATGATGCGGCTGACGAGATTGCACGCCGTTCACGTGGTACGCCACGTATCTGTAACTCTCTGCTCCGCCGTGTACGCGACTTCGCACAGGTGAAGGGTAATGGTACTATCACACCTGAAATCGCAACGATGTCATTGCAGTCGCTGAACATAGATAAATATGGTTTGGATGAGATAGACAACAAGATTTTTGCTTACAATCATTGATAAGTTCCATGGCGGACCTGTCGGCGTCTCCACCATTGCTACTGCTATCGGTGAGGATTCTGGTACGGTGGAGGGAGGTTTATGAACCATTCCTTATCATGGAAGGTTTCATTAAACGAACTCCTCGTGGACGTGTCGCAACACGACTTGCTTACGAACATCTTGGACGAAACGTTTATCAAGATAATTCTTTTCAACCAGGATTATTCGATTAAAAAGACTCCATTGCACAAGTTCATACGGAACGGATGCAATGGATTTTTTATTGGTTCTATAACGACTCATGTCGGCTTGGTAGGTAAAATGATAGGGGAATGGGTAAACAAAAAGCAAATGATAAAAAGTCCTTCTAAACTTGGAGATGATAAGTATATTCTTTATCTATTAACATCTGTCCGCAGTTAGGTACGAGTGTTCTTGATGGGAAAATAAAGTGATTGTACGCTTTTTGGATACGCTTATCTTTGTAATATCTTTCTAATTGCCTAACTTTGTCGTCATGATTATTCAGATGCATAAACCCAAACCAAGAATAGACGAACTTGACTTTCTTAAGTTCGTCTTCATCACGTTGATGATTGCTTTCCACTTGGTTTATATCGGTGACGCCTATCCCGTTGCTAAGCGTTTAGTATATACCTTTCACATGCCAGGTTTCCTCTTGGTGTCTGGTTATTTGTTTAATGTGAATAAGTCGTGGGAAAGCTTTTTGGGAAAACAATGCTTTGGATATTCGTCCCTTATACTATAATGGAAAGTGGCTATACCATGATGGCATCACTATTACCGATTCGTGAGCATATTGATCGACTGACAGTAGGAGTACTCGTTGATCATATCTTCCTGCATCCGATGGGACCTTATTGGTACCTACATACATTAATGATTTGTGGTATCTGCTATTATATTGCATTCAAGAAACCAGAAGGACGTTTTTCATCGGTATTGAAACAAGAGAAACCATTACTGCCTATCAAAATGCTGAGTTTGGAAAATCAGGTACTATTAGGTAGGTTTACCCTTCTTGCTTTGTTTCTTTTTGTTGCTCTCTTACGGCTGTGGACTACTCTCATAGCCAATGCTGCCTACTTCCTTGTAGGAGCAATAGTGCGTCAAGCAGTGGGCAATTTCCGTCTGGCTTTCCCTGCTCGCTGGTGGACATTAGGACTTTTATTAGTTTGGTGTATCGACCCGTCACATTATGATAGGGCGTCTTTTGCTGGTGCCTGTTTGGTATTCTTGGTCATTGGTTCACTGTTGTGGATTTATCAGTTAGGGATTCCACAATCGCTGCGGAAGCTCTTCCTCTTTATCGGGCGTAACACTTTTGCCACTGTTGCTTTTCTCCCCAATCTTCACGATACTAGCCAAATACTATCAGGCTTTACTACTTCGGGCTGAACCGACGGGAATTTTTTTATGGTCGTTAGCGTTATTCTTGCCATTGCTGGCTCGTATGGCATAACGTGGTTGATGGATATTTTCAGGGGATATCGAAGCTTTTCTTTGGGAAGAAAGGGCTAATTTGACGCTTATTAGCCCAATAAATCCCCTTAAATTCTCTCCTGTTTCAGCGGTGTCCCGTCAAGCGAATAAGCTGTGAAGACACCATGCTCATAGGTCATGAAGGTTGGTACATTCCCACCTTTTGGAAAGGTAATAGAGCCAAGATTGCAGACAAGCGTATCCTCTTGCTGGGTAATTTCCCAAAGATGCGTATAGCTATAAACAATTGCGTCGATGTCACCTTTTGGCATTGACGACTTATTATAAATATGTCCGTGCGTCAAGAAAAGCTTTTTCCCCTCATCTACCAACATTATATAGTCTGACATCATTGGGAAATCAAGCAACATCTGGTCAACCTCTGCATCACAATTTCCACGTATGGCTATAATGTTTTTAGCACGCTTGTTCAGTGCCTCCACAATTCCTTAGCATCTATTCCCTCAGGAATAGAGTTGCGTGGACCATAATTCAGTATGTCTCCTAGCACAAAAGCATATCGCAATGCTCACGATCATAGAACTGTAGCACCTTCTCCAGTGTTGGCAAACACCCGTGGATGTCTGATACCAATAGATATTTCATATTACTTTGATTTATTGTTTCTTTGGCAAAGATAGTGTTATTTTCTCTATATAACGTTTCAATTTAAGACCAACTAACAATTTGCTGTTTGTCTAGATGATATTCCTTTTTATATGTATAGGGTTAAAAGAGAAAATATTTGTAACACTACTAGTTTTTAGACAACTATATAAAAGGATGACACATGAATCTGGTTATATCCTTGTATTTGCGACACTTACAAAATGTAAGAGGAAGTAAATGTTGTTTTTTTAATTATTATCCTGATTTTTATTTGATTATTTGAAACTTTTAATTATATTTGCGACATAAATATCTATTACATATAACCTTACTTGATAAAAACTTTATGACCATCCTTATGAATATGAAAAAGACTTTTTATCTACCTTTTTATGCTGTCGGCGCTTGTTAGCTTTGCTCAGCAAGTATTTACTGCTAAAGGTGTCGTTGTTGATGAAACAGGAGAAACCGTCATTGGTGCAACTGTGAAAGTTATTGGTGATAGCAAGCTGATAACAGCAACTGATACAGAAGGAAACTTCTCTTGACAAAGTCAAAGAGGGTTCTAAGTTGGAAGTTTCTTATGTCGGTATGAAGACTTTTGTTGGTGTTGCTAAACCAACAATGAAGATTACTTTGATTAATGACAACTCTGCCTTGGATGAGGTCGTTGTGACAGCCTTCGGTGAACAGAAGCGTTCTGCGTTTACGGGTTCTGCTGCTATTGTTGATTCTAAGAAGATTGAGCATAAGCAAGTCAATAACGTAATGAGTAGTTTGAAAGGTGAGGCCGCTGGTGTGCAGATTGTTGACAACAGTGGAGAGCCTGGCTCAACACCATCTATCCGTGTACGTGGATTTAGTAGTATTAGTGCCGGACAAAGTCCATTGATTATTGTGGATGGTGCACCTTACGACGGTGGATGGAATAACCTTAATCCTGCCGATGTTGCCTCTGTGACAGTATTGAAAGATGCATCTTCAACTGCACTTTACGGAGCACGAGGAGCCAATGGTGTTATTATGGTGACGACAAAACATGCACAAATGGGCAATGCACGTATCTCTGTTGATATGAGATGGGGTGCTAATAGTCGTATTAAGCGCGATTATGAAACGATCAAGGATCCTAAACTCTATTATGAAACCTACTACAAAGCACTTTACAACTATCAGTTGAATGGTCTTGGTCTTACTCCTGCACAAGCTGTTGCTGCAGCCAACGAACAACTCATCTCTCCTGGTTCAGCAGGTGGATTGGGTTATCCAATATTTACAGTTCCAAATGGAGAACAGCTGATTGGCGAAGATGGTCGCATGAATCCACATGCTACATTGGGACGTGTCATAGAACATGATGGTAAACAATATACTATTTTACCAGACGATTGGCAGGGTCTTGGCTTCCGTACCGGATTGCGTAAAGAGTACAACCTTAACCTCACTGGTGGTAGTGATAAGATGCAATATTATCTTTCTTTTGGGTTATCTGAGTAATGAGGGTGTTGTTTATAACTCTGACTTTGATCGTATCACCGTACGTGCCAAAGCTGATTATGAGGCAAAGAAATGGTTGAAGGTGGGTACGAACATCAACTTTGCTCGTTCAAAATACCATGTTATTCCATCGGATGATAGTGGTCTTTTCTATCAGCTCAATGCCGTGGCACCAATATATCCAGCCTTTATCCGTGATGGTCAAGGCAACATTATGACGGACGATAATGGAGTGATGTACGATTATGGTAATGGTTCTGTTATTGGACTAAGACGACCTATCCTTTCAAACATCAACCCTCTGCAAGAGAATACATTGAATACAAATAGCTCTCAGGTTAATATGTATTCGCTCTATGGTTATGCGAATATTATGCCACTTGAAGGACTGAAGATTACGCTTAATGGAACTGTTACAACCAATAACTCACGTGGAACGGAAACCAAACAACCTTTCTATGGATATAGTCATACGGCTTACCCAACGGGTTTCGTGTCACGTACAAGCGATCAGACCTACTCTTATAACTTCCAACAACTCATTAATTACAACCATGACTTCGGTCATCATCACATGGAATTGCTCTTTGGTCATGAGTTCTATCGTTATCGTTATGAAAAACCTGTGGGGAAATAAGATTGGTATGGCATCCTACTTTCACCAATCAGACGCTGTCTGGTGCTATAAAGATGGACAGCACTGGCGAGACTGATATAGCGAATATGAATCTGAAGGCTTCTTTCTTTCCGTGGTCAGTATGATCTATGACCAGAAGTATTTTGGTAGTCTTTCTTATCGTCGTGACGCTTCTAGTTGCTTCGATCCAGACCATCGTTGGGGTAACTTCTATTCTTTCGGAGGTGCATGGACTATCACGAAGGAGAAGTTCATGAAGCCTTACCATTGGTTGAATATGTTGAAACTGAAGGCTTCTTTCGGTCAGCAAGGAAACGACAAGATTGGTGATTTCCACTATATTGATACCTATAGCATCGTGAATACGAATAACAAGGTGGGCTTGGTATTGTCTGAAAAGGGGTAACCCTAACATTACTTGGGAGACCAACAATAACTTCAATGCAGGTTTCGACTTTGAATTGTTAAATAGCCGTCTGCGTGGTAGTGTTGAATACTTCTATAAGAAGACAACTGATATGCTATGCTTCGTCTTCGCACCTTACTCTGCAGGTTACAAGGGAATGTACGATAATATCGGTGATATGGTGAACCAAGGTGTCGAGATCGACCTCTCTGCGACTGTCCTAAAAACGAAGAATATATCATGGGATGTCAATGTTAACGCAACTACTTATAAGAATAAAATCATCAAACTGGCAGATCCGCTCAAAGCTGACCTCATAGTTGACGGACACCCTGGGTATAGTAGCGATAAACTCTATGCGGAGGGACTTCCCTATTTACGAGTGGTATATACCTCGTTATGCCGGTGTATCAGATGAAAGGAAAATCATTATGGTACTATACAGATACGGATGGAACACTGAAGACAACTGATGTCTATGGTAATGCATCTTACTATTCATGTGGTAGTCCACATCCAGATGTCTATGGTGGTTTTGGAACAACGTTCAATGCATACGGTTTCGATTTCTCTATCTCCTTGCTTACTCACTTGGAGGAAAGTCATACGACTATGGTTATGCTAGGGACAATGGATGTGCCCTTCAGGACTTTAGGAGGAACTTCACTCCATCAAAGACGTTCTGAAAGCATGGTCAGCAGACAATCCAAACAGCAATATCCCACGTTGGCAATATGATGACCCAAGTGTCACCTCTCAATCTGACCGTTTCCTCACCAGTGGTAGCTATCTGACCTTACAGAATATCAACCTCGGTTATACCCTTCCTAAGCTCTGGGTAAGCAGAATAGGGTTGGAGAATGTACGCCTCTATGTAGCTGCTGACAACGTTTACTTCTGGAGTAAGCGTAAGGGCTTCGATCCGCGTGGTTCTTTCTCAGGTAGTAGTAGCACTCCTATTTACAGCCCAACGAGAACAGTCTCTGGTGGTATTAAATTAACATTCTAACCCTCTCCATACATTAATCATACATAATTATGAAACACTTAATATCAATTCGCAACATATTGTTAGCAATCATTGCAACAAGCTTCGGCCTCGTGTCATGTATGGACAGCATAGCGCCAACAGATGTTTTGACTTCTGATCAAGTTAAGCAGATACCATCCTCTCAAGAAGGATTGATCAATGGTATTATCTCTTATATGATTACCTTTGACTCTTGGGGTTCTGTAATCCACTTAACGACTGGGGTTATCCTTGTCAGATGTACTACAGAGAGGTGTTAGGTGATGACTTCCCTGTTTATAGTAGTAATTATAGTTATTGGACCGCAGTTGAGAGTGGTGTCGGCATGCGCACCAAAGCCTATTATACCTATCGTTTCTACTATGATTTCATTGCTACTTGTAACAATATGACAAGTGTGGTAGATCCTGCTAATGCTTCTACTACCTCTAAAAACTATTTAGGTATAGCCTTAGCTTATCGAGCTATACTTATCTTGATATAGCTCGTTTGTTCGAATTTAAGAAGACAGGCATAGCTAGTTTGGATGATAAAGCGACAAAAGATGGCATTTGGTATCTGACAGTCTCCTATCGTTACTGAGAAAGACTACGAAGGAGATGCAACGTCACAACCCACGTGCTCCGTTCTATAAAATGTATCGTTTCATCCTCACTGATCTTAACCATGCTGAGGATTATCTCGCTGATTATGCCCGTGCTGACAAGACCTTGCCAAATCTTAGCGTTGTTTATGGACTCAAGGCTCGTTTATGGCATCGAAATGGCAAGCCGCTTTCGACCAGAGCAGTAGTGACCTTAATGCAGCCATTGCTGCAGAAGATTCTGCAAGCATTGAGTATGACAAGTTAGGGAATTACGACAGCGCGTGAGTGCTATGAAAAGGCACGCACCTATGCTCGCAAGGCTATCAATGGTTATAGTCCCTATCACTGAAGCACAATGGCATAACACACAAGACGGATTTAATAAGGAAAACCAAGCATGGATGTGGGAAAACTGGGTTATACCACACGTGAGCAAATCAGCTATCTTTTTATTTCACCTTCACCAGTTGTATGACATCAGAGACGAATTGGGGTCTTGCTGGTACGTATGGTGCTACCGCATGATTGGTAGTGCGCTATATAACAAGATGCCGGAAGGTGACTGGCGTCATTATTCTGGATTGACCCCGATGCTGCGGGTACGCATGAGGGTTATGAGAAATATGACTCATCACTATTGGTACTAAGAAGAGAAAATTGACGCTTTTGATGAGGAGGCTTTGGAAGCAGTTACCAGCTTATGCTAACATCAAAGTTCCGTCCTGCCAAAGGGCAATATCTCTGATCCTCAGGAAGGGACAATTCATCAGCCTTCCATTGATGCGTATGGAGGAAATGAAGTTTATCGACTTTTGAGGCAACAGCTCACCTTGATGGTGTTGCAGCTGGTGTTACGGCTCTGAAAGGACTTTATGAACACTTATCGTTATACTGATAACTCCTATGAGTGCTAAATACGTCACCACTGATGGAGGAGTTTTATGAAAAGAACTGATGGTACAGAAACGAATAGAGTTCTGGGGTGAAGGCATCACTACTTCGACTATAAAGCGACTTGCGATTTCAGATTCGCAGAAAGGACAATACCAATTATGAAGCTTTCTGCTCGCATCAATTCCAAAGAAGGATATGTCTGTCCATGGATGAACTTTTCATTCTTGAATACGAGACACATAATAATGTGGCATGTAAACCAAACCCTGATACATCTGGAAGTTTGACGGTCACAAATCAGTAATAACTGAGGTTGAAAAAGGAAAAATTATTAAATAAAAAGCAGACGCTAAAAGACGAACCTATTGTTTCGATTTGGCGTCTGCTTTCTTTAATTTTGGAAAGATGGAGATAAGAGACATCTTTATGCTTCGTAGGGAAGGACGAACAGAGGAGGCATATGCAGCTATCTTGCGATGTATGCTGTCCATAAAGGGCACTACACGACTATTGCATGTTCTGGGTTGGTGTGGACATGATGAAACTGCGCTATCAACAACGACAATAGAGGAAGCATATAAGATATTCAGGAGTTTGTTGCGACTCTATACTACAATGGACGACACGGATCTCAAGGGACAGAGTGCCTTAATGCGTGCTGCCCTATTGGTCTTCGACCACCATCCAGGATTCTCTATGCTCGACTTTATCACACAATGGGGTATTACCCGGTTGACCGATGAAGATTGGACCATAGAGCAAGGTAACGGACATCCCATCCCTTCTATAGGTATGCGTATTGTAGGAAAAGTGTTTAAGGAGGTGGAGAGTAAGCCTACGGTTGAAATCGCTTTGAAAGCGGCTCCCTTGCTGGCTGAAGCTCTGAAGCATAGTCCTTACAATATGCAGAACCAACGTTACAAAGCGATGATTTATCGAATCATGGGCAAAAAGGATAAGGCCATCAATATTTACGTGCACCTGATAAAGAAGCCACCGACAATCCTACATTTCTCATGAACTATCCGAACTCGTTGATGACGAGCGTTATAAGATAGCACTTCTGTAAAAGCTATCTCCGCACAACGAGAGGAAAAGTTCCGACAACGTATGCGTTTCACCCTTGCACTTACTTGTTCAGTAAGGATAAAAGCACGTGCACGCTATGAATTAGACAAATGTATTGCCATGCGTAAGCAGTTGGGTTATTCCATTACGTGGGAGATGCAGAACCTCGCAGCAAGTTTAAAGGAGGTTACTCCCGTGACCGATGCAGACGAAAAAGCTTTTTATAGAGAGCAGGAAGTGGTATTAAAAAGAACTTGCAATGTAATATTTCTACATATCTAACTATTTTTTTCTTATCTTTGTAGCATATTTTATTGAATAATTAAATCTGCTCTTATGAAACATTTATGGGTCTTCCGGAATTTGGAGTGATGGTATTATACTTTTCAGGCTTCCTTGTTGATAAAAAGTATTGTAAACCCTTAAATATAAGCTTTGTTGTTGTGAATAACCCATGTAAGATAAGTGTAGATTTTGTAGCCTTTATTTTAGCACTTTTATATTCTTTAATATTCAGTAAACAAAGGGATTTTGAAGAACAGAACTCACAAAAGTTATTGATAATCAGATATTAAATGATATCACTCAAATTCTGGAAGAACCACATTGGTTCTATAACGAATCGTGTGGGTTGTGTGTTGATATTCCGCACGAGTGGTGCGGGTGCTCAGCACATGTGGTGCGGATGCTTAGCACATGTGGTGCGGATGGTATGCACCACATGTGCGGAGGATTAACGCCATCGCTGTATATGGAAGGGTAGGGATTTAATGTGCGTTGCGTATTAAAAACGAAGGTCAATTTGGAGTTGTGTTTCGTTGGAGGCTATACTTTTTGACAATATTTTAGGCTCTATGACGAATTACCCACACGATTCGTTATAGAGCCAAGCCAATTGATGGTCATTACAAAATCTATATGTGAAAAAATCGGACAAAGTCAACGATACTAAACTTCATAATCCCTTTTTATAACCTCAATTGTAAACGGAGGATTATTTCCCGTCCTCGTAAGGGTAGGGATGTGTTGAAAATGTTGATGCCCATGTTCTGTGTAATCGTATATGACTTATCTGTTTAGCAGGTTAGTACCCTGATAGCCCTAGTTCTCATACATTGTTAATCTTATAGTTGAAATCACCATCCAACAATCCGCAAGTATGATAATGTCCGTCTGTAATCTCATTGGTGAGGTTATAAAATTTCATCCTCAGCTCCATCTTTTTGGTAGGGAAGACGTAAAGAGCGATGTTCGTTGTATAGGAAGAAAGAACACTTAGCCTCATAATTTGACTCTCTCCAGAAATAATTAGCTGTAAACGCTGCGGATAACCGCAACCATGACAACTTTTGGAAACTTGTAGTCAGCGTCCCTGAAGCATGATGGGAATGAGTTGTTGACCATAATGCCCGATTGTGAAACAAGATAACTACTTCTGTTATACGTCGCATCCAGCTTTAAGGATAGTCCTATGGGGATAAAAGTCTTATCAACCATCGCATTCACAGCCGTGTTGTATCGGTGATTCTTGCCTTTTACCCATGTCATTATTGTCCTAGAATCATTGTATTCATAATGACTATAAGCCTCTCGCTTCGTGTTCGAATAAGCAAAGGACAGGTTTGCAAAGAGCATTGTTGCAATGTTGCGATAACGAAGATGGAAGGAGGCGTGCATGTGGGTTGACTTATAGATGTCGTTTCCTGTAATCTGTAAGTCTCTGTATCCTTCTCTTAAAGGTTTTAGAGCATAGAAGTCAAGTGCATTGTCGTTAGCTGAGATGGAGGAAGAAATATTTAAGGACAGATTACTTGTCAATACTTGTTGTAAGTTGAAGTAAGGTTTGAAAGTTACGAAGTCACGGGCGGATAGTCTTTTCTCCTTTGTTGAAAGGCTGACTTTTGTCCATTCAAAGGGAAGTCCGAAGGTCACGTAACTTTGTTTATAGTATTTCCAGTGTAACCAGGTTCACCTTTGTAACTTTGAAGGTGCGATGCCATATATCCTCTTGGTAGTTGTAGGAATTGTTCTTGTAATAAGCTTGTAAGGATAAGTCTAAATCATTTCCAAACATAGGAATTGATGTCGTGAGAACATTTTCGAGTCATCATTGAATGTGTTGCTAAGTTCTCTGTACTATTGTATAATAGAAGGGAATCAGCGGTTGTTGTGAGCTCTTCTCTCGATTAGCGTATCGTAAGAGAGAGTTGATTTGCAACATAGTCTTTTCCTAATTTGAAAGAAGAAGACAGATAATTCTTTATAAAAAGATGGTATGATGCGGCTTCGTTCTGTAATTCCGATGCCATTCGTAACAACTTCATTTTCTATGATTTGTTGTTCAAAAAGAATATTTTTAATTCGTTTGAAATAAAATCTTTCTGTGCCATTTTCTTCGTATTTCAGAGTAGGGACGATGCGTAATGTGCGCAACTTCGTTCCTTCTGTGGTTTCTAACGTGGTAGGGGTTAGTCCTCCATAATAGTTAGCGGTTGATTGATGGTATCCTGCGTGGTCCTCATAGAGAAGTACGTTGCTGCGTAGTGTTGCATCTTTCGACAATGTAATGATATTATTAAAACCTGCACTGTACGACTTATTTTGCAGATATCTTTCTTGTGGGAGAGCCTCTTGGCTGATGTCTTCAGACAGGACACCTTGTGGAAGTGGCTCGTAGGCATCTAGGTTATTGACCTCAATATGTTCTCTGGTTTCTTCGGAAAGGTCTTTCCCTGTGTTGGTCATCTTTGCTGAAACAAGTATTTGCGAGTGTTTCATCACTTGTGTAAGAAAGAGTTGATTGTCCCAAACAGTTGGTTTGATACCTAAAGCCGCCTGCTATCTCACCAAAGGGACGTGCTTTATAGTTCTTATCAAGGCGAATGTTCAGAGCTGCCGACTCTGATGGCTTACGCCCCCGTAGCATCTTTACAGGTTGGTGATTCTCCAATACTTCAACGTTACGTACTGCAGTGATGGGCATATTACGTGTTGCTTGATTATAGTTGTTTCCCATCAGGTCCTGTCCTTCAATATAAAAATCTGTTGATGGCACGTCCCTGATAAGATACTGAACCATTCTCTGCGACCCTTTGACTCCTGGTAGTTTTCTTAAGGATATCTTCTAAAGGTGTCGGTCGCCTTTCTGAAGAAAAAGAACTAACGTTATATACCAATGTGTCACCTTGCTCCCTTATAGGGGAGAGCTTTACGACAACTTCTTTTAGTTCAACTTGCTTTGGAGAAAGTAAGATGACGGTTGGCTGCTTGGCTTGCTGACGGATGTCATGAACGTTGATTTTCCGCTTCCCATAGCCTATGAGTGTGAAAGTCAAGATATCCTCATTGTGCGCTGTAAGACTGAGATGTCCCTTTTCGTCAGCAATCTTATAGCTCAGTAACTTCCCCTTTGAGTTCACCACACGGCACATCACATCCGCTAATGGTTGGAGGCTGGCAGAGTCCCTGACCTCAATCATCAGGTTTACCAATGCTCCCTCCTGCTGTGCAAAGAGGGCGAAAGCAACTGGTAAAGAAACAGAGTAAAGGAGTATTCGTCGCAAGAGCTTATTCCAATTCTATTGGGTTATAAGGCTTTGCGTTCACTGTTGCTGCAACATCGGCTGACACGCTAATACTTCCGTCGCCCGTCAAGGCTTTTACTGGATCAGCACAATAGTTCTTATACATTTGTCTGACAGCTTTTCGGGAACTCTTTATCACGTCACTTTTATCGTGCATATAAATAGGAGCATATCCCTTCACTTTCTGTAATCCTGTCAAAGTGAAGATAAAATTGTTCTCAGTGTCTTGTACTTGAAAGATAAGACCCGGTAGTCCGTTAAATTTATAGGGACCATACGGCAGTTCTACTTCAGGTGCATACCAAGCTATGTAATTACGCCCGAAGAGTCTTGTCTTGGCTTTCTGACATCGATATCCAGCAATTGTACTATCCCCTTGTAGTAGTTCCCATTCCAGTTGAGGGATGCCTTCCTCGTATTGATATTTTTGAATACCTCCTGTATTGCATTGAATAAACTCTTTTTTTAGCCGCTCTGTTCAGCAGGATTAGTTCTCGTAAGCCTTTGTTCTTCAATGCTACGAGAAGTTTAGGACCCGATGAAGTTACTTGAGATTTTCCTTTGGCAATAGATGCGGAAATAGAATCAAAAAGTGAGTTGTCCATAGTCGATGAACATATTATGCTGCTGTCCTATTCTTAAGATTGTGGTTGCCGTACGTTTTGCATCAGGATACTTTTGCGTCTTTTGCATACTTGTACTCATAAACCACTTGATACTGTGCAGGTTCATATTGAACTGTTTTTGGTGAATCCCATCTCCCTTTTAATTGAGAGAAATCCAGCGTCTGAGCAGATAGGCATGTTGTGCAGACGATGAGGATAAAGTAGAATGATGTTTTTCTTCATTTGAATGGTTTGTTAATGAATAATTTCAAAGAGCAGGTCTTGATATAAATAGGTTTTTATGATTTATCGATTGTTCGTATCTTCTTTTTATTTCTTCTGTAGTCGTTTTATTCGTGTCAATATATGATTTTTTTACAACATGAGTTGTTTATTTCCTATGTACCTTTTTGAAGATACGGATGCTACTGCTATATGAGCAATGCTACGAAAAAGACTCTTTTTCATGAGCTTAATGTTTAAAGGTGATGAGTTCTTGTTTAGGTTATATGTGACCTTGTCACGATATTACAATTGTATTTTCTTTTATAAAGAATTGTCAACGTGTTTGATATAGATTGGATTTTCAAAGTTATAAATTAAGGTTGAAAAATTGCAAGGTATTTGTTCTTTTTGCATTATTTAATTGTTGTAAAGTTGGTGTATTGCTTAAGATTATCGGCATCTCGATAAAAGTGCTTACTGCCAGTTGAGTTTGTCTTGGCATCACCTTTTCATGAGTCTTAGTGTAACAAGAATTTATAATGTCTGTGTGGAAAGTAAAATGACAACAAACGAATTGAAAATTACCTTGTGACTTGTTCTATGTTTCTCTTCTAATTCTATAAGGTTATCAGTCCAAACTTCGTAAGAATCTATTTTAAGTGTTTCTTTTCTCTATAGTCTCGTACTACTTTTTGTACACCAAACATGCATGTTAATTAAACCTACGATTATTAATGAGTGAAAACAAAGTCCCCACTAACGAGTCTGTACAGACTGCAGATGCACCAGTAAAGGCAAGTTATACTGATTATCAGGTTATTCCATCACATGGATATTGTATGATTGTGAAGTGTCGTAAAGGCGACCAAACGGTTGTTTTGAAGGCACTTAAGGAGGAATATCGTGAGCGTCAGCTGCTTCGTAATGCTTTTGAAGCGTGAGTTCAAGCAGTGTCAGCGTCTCAATCATTCGGGTATTGTTCGCTATCAGGGGCTTGTAGAGGTTGAAGGTTACGGACTTTGTATTGAGGAGGAGTATGTCGAAGGCCGCACCTTACAGGCTTATCTCAAGGAGTCGCATACAGATGATGAGAAGATCGCAATCATTAATCAGATTGCTGATGCATTGCGTTATGCGCATAGTCAGGGTATCGCACACCGTTATTTGAAACCCTCTAACATCCTCGTTACAACGCAAGGTAATTATGTGAAGCTGATAGATTTCAGTGCTCTCTCACCTGAAGATGTGAAGATAACTCCTGACACAACTCGTTTTATGGCACCAGAGTTGAAGGATGAGACGATGGCAGCTGATGGTACGGCAGATATTCTATTCACTCGGCACCATCATGAAGGTCATGGGACTTACATTGGCTTATAGTGAAATTATCAAGCGTTGTTGTGCCTTTAAGCGTAGCGACCGTTATTCAAACATCGATGAATTCTTGGCTGATTTAAATAATGAAGGAACATCATTTAAGATGCCAAAGATTGGTAAAGGTGCTGTAATGGTAGCTTTGTTAGTTGTTGTTTTGGGTATCGTTGGCGTTTTTAATCTATAATTACGGCGGTACTTTTGGTTAATCAGATTGGAAGGGTGGATGTGACATCTCTCTCAAGTTGGATGCTGAGACAGCACCAGAAGACACTGTGAGTAGCTCCCTACAGAGCAGGCGGATAGTCTCTCAGCTGAGGCTGAGGCTCCTGCTACAGGTAAACTTGCCTTTATGAATAGGATGAAGCCAGCCCTTATAAGGATCTTGATGGTATCTTTGAGAAGAATTCTGCGGATAAGGCGGCGTTAAATAAGGCCATTAAGACTTACTATCGTGGACTGATTCATGCTAACGATACACTCAACAATGAACAGCGAGCTGAGGTTGATCGCGTATTTGGTGATTATGTAAAAGCAGAAGAAGGCTGCATTAAATAAATAAATTATTGACACAACAGAGATGAAGGCTACGTCACCTAGATGTGATAAAGCTACCTACTCGGATGTAGTGTTTTAGAAGGCAAAGGCAGAGTCTGTGTTTTCTTTCAGAACCTTAAGAAGGCGTGAGAGGAAGACAGTGTCTGCCCTTGTTCGTTTTTCGTAAGTAGCAATATGCTTTCTGATTGACAAAGAAGTGACAACGAAAATAGCTGCACTTCGTTGCTAATCGTAGGGATTTCTAATAAACAAGAGGAATGAAACAAATCTTTTTAATGCTCTTTTGCAGGCTTGTTATGTGCTAGTAGTGGACAAGCACAGACGACAGTGGCTCGTCGGCAGGCTGCTGCTCGGTCAATGGAACAGCAAGGACTGGTGAATCTTAAGCAAGTGGTTCCTTCAATCAAGGTGGCTTTGATGTATGCTCGCGCGGATAACTTCTGCAATCGTGTACTCTATCATGACTTACGTGATGCCTATGTATTGCCTGTTTGTGCTGGAGTGCTACGTAAGGCGCAGGCGGAGTTGAAGCGTCGTTGTCCCTGACTTTTGAGTCTTTGCATCTTTGATGCTACACGACCGATGAGTGTGCAGCAAACGATGTGGGACGCTGTAAAAGATACGCCAAAGTACTTCTATGTTTCCAATCCTAACCACGGAGGTGGTATGCACAACTATGGAATGGCGGTAGATATCAGTATCTGCAAGGCATCATGGGATGAAGCTACATGGCGCGATGGCGCAACACGTTGTATTATTGATACGATACCAATGGGTGTGAAGGTTGATCACATGGGAATAGCCAGTCATATTGATAAGGAGTCAGAACTCGTCTCCCGTCATCTTATCTCTCGTGAGGCATTAGCCAACCGCCGACTACTTCAGGAGGTGATGCGTGCCGCAGGATTCATGCCTTTACGTACGGAGTGGTGGCATTTCAACCTTTGTACGCGTGCTTGGGCAAAGAAGAATTTGAGAGTGGTGAGGTAAAAAAGGAAGAAAAACCGCTGCTCGCTTACTCTACCAAGTAGCCCCTCCCTTGCCCCTCCCCAAAGGGAGGGGAGTGAATACTGAGATACCCTCGATGTTAAATGGAAAGCAAGAAGATATAAGGAAGGGTAGTGTGAACAGGTAAGAGGTTATATGCAAGAATCTTTTAAACAAGATATAAGATTCTTTAGGTAAGGAGTTGGAGTATTTAATAGGATAAAAAGTATAGGGCAGATAAGATGGATAGAACGGACAAAATTAAGCAAGAGGAATTTCCTTTGCCACGATATGTGCAGGAAGTTTTGAGCAAACATAACATTTTCACTCCCTCCCTTTGGGGGAGGGTAAGGGAGGGGCTGCTCGGTAGTCTTTCTGTCTTAGCCCTCCAATCCCACCGCTATCCGGATATTGACATGCCTTTCTTGCTCAATCAAATCGCTGGATGGCAGATAGCACGCACGAAACTGCCATCGTGGGCGGCAAACGAGGATATCATCTATCCACCTCATCTATCGATGGAGCAGTGCTCAAGTGAGCCGACAGCGGAATACAAGGCACGACTTGTTACACGCCTCGTTGGAACAGGGACATCGGCTTCTTCTTGTCTTTGCGACCTCACGGGTGGCTTTGGCGTTGATTTCTCCTTTATGGCGCAGGGTTTCAAACGTGCAATCTATGTAGAACAGCAAGAGAACTTATGTGCGTTAGCACGTCATAACTTCCATGCCTTAGGCTTATCACAAGCTGAAGTGGTTAATGGTGATGGTACGGCTTATCTCCGTCAACTCAACCAAGTGTCAGTTCTTTTCCTCGATCCTGCGCGTCGTAACGAGCAAGGAGGTAAGACGATACTGATAAGTGATTGTACACCTGACGTCTTGGCTTTGGAAGATGAACTCTTAATAAAGGCTGACACGGTGGTTATTAAACTCTCACCAATGCTTGATTGGCATCGTGCTGTTGACGAACTCAATGGTTTAGGCAATGTGGTCCGTGAGGTACATATCGTTTCTGTACGCAATGAATGTAAGGAGTTACTGCTTGTTTTGCAGAAGTCAGTTTGTGCGACAGGGGATAAAACAACTGACGAAAAAGCCTTGCAAGTGTTTTTGCGTGAATGATGATAGTATGGTTTCTTATTCTCTGAATGAGACTTTAAACATATCACAGCGCATCGGCTCAACTCTTCCTACGAGCGGTCAGTACCTCTATGAGCCTAATGCTTCATTGATGAAGGCGGGTTGCTTTTCGCACTGCTCTACAGCGCGTTATCCTATATCAGCCTTTAAGTCTGAATTCTCATCTTTTTGTCTCTGATGAGGCTATTGAAAGTCTTCCAGGTCGATGGTTTTGAAATAACAGCCGTTTCATCATTTAATAAGAAGGATCTACGACGCACCCTTTTCATGGATAGACAAAACCTAAATCTTGCTGTACGCAACTTCCCGATGAGTGTTGCCGATTTGCGTAAACGATTGAAGATAAAGGAAGGAGGAGATGTTTACCTCTTTGCAACGACAGATGCAGAAAAACAATCATCTTCTCATCGTTTGTAAGAAAACAACGTCATCACCTTATTGATTTCATTATTTTTTTATTAAATGTTGCAAACACATGGTTGTGCATTTTACACAATGTCTTTAGCTCACAGAAAACGACTGGTCAGACATTGTTTGACAATAAGCATGATGACTTTTAAAACAATAATATATGATATATATTTACCGATAAAAACCTATTAAAACAATGAACAGGTATTTTAAGATAGTCATTGCGACTGCGTTGATTAGTGTAACAACATCTGCTAATGCTATTGATCGAAAGACACTAGCACAGTGATGCTTCTTCGTTAACAGGATTGAAGAAAGAACAGTTAAAAACTGCTTTTACACAAGCTGATGAGCAAGAAGGATGTCTTACCATACGGTGGAGGTGGACATGGCACTTGGTGGGGCTTCTGGTATTCTGATCGTAATCCGCAAACGAATGAGTGCTACAATCGTTATAGCGATAAAAATTCTATTTTGAAAGTACGAATACAGGCAAGTCCATTGCAGGTATGAATATTGAACACTCTTTTCCCGAAAAGTTGGTGGGGAAAAGACGAAAAAAACGATGCATGGTGTGACCTTTATAACCTCTATCCTTCTGATGAAAAGGCTAATAGCTCTAAAAGCAATTACCCAATGGGTGTCGTCGTTAATGTAAAAGAGCAAGCAGGCGAAGGCTATGATAAGGTAGGGTGATGGCTATGCTGATGGTCAGCTTACAAGGATGTGGGAACCAGGCGATGCTTTTCAAAGGTGAGTTCTCACGTAGCTATATGTATATGGCTACCACTTATCAGGACCTTAAGTGGGAAAAAGATGGTTTGCAAAGTCTTGAGAATAAGGAATTACTAAACGCTTAAACAGTGGGCTTATAAATTATATCTACAATGGAATAAGAAAGATCGTGTAGATCAAATTGAAATCAAACGCAACGAAGCTATTTATAGGATTCAGCACAATCGTAACCTCTTTATCGACTATCCTGAACTTGCAGAATATGTTTGGGGTGACAGTATGGATGTTGCGTTTGACCCTTATAATGCTATCACTACGGCTTCTGATGATAATCGTTATACTGGTGTGATTGTTCCTGAAGAGCCGTGACGCCAGACAATCCACAAGTGACACCACAAGGAACAATCTTTCGTGAAGACAACAATAGCACCTGTTGCTGATAAGCGTTATGTCCTTGTTGTCAATACTGGTAGCAGTTTTCTTGCAGCATCTACAGTGAAGAACAAGAAGTATATTATCTGCCAACAAAGAACATTACTGATGATAATGGTAAAGTGAGAGATGTTGATAACCAGTCTGTTCTCACTTTGGAACAGGGAATAACAGGATTCTATATTAAAAGATGCTAACGGCAAAATACTTCGGGCAGAAAAGATGAGTACAAAAACTGTTCAGTTTGTGACTAAAGATAAGGCTGTTGAATGGACTTTCGAACCAAATGCTGATGGTACTTTCACGATTACTTCTTCTACTGGTCATGTAGCTTCAGTATGATACTGATTATAAGACGTTAGGTGCTTATAGTCAGCTTCTGCCGCCGGTATTTATCCAATGCTCTATGTAGAGGATCCGACAGCAAGCGTTGAAACGATATGGAACATTACAATCACTGACGATGCGGTTTTATAATTTATAGGGCGTTCGCATGCCAGCTGACACCCAGCTTGCTCCAGGTATCTATTTCACGAAATGGTAAGAAATTTTATTGTGAGATAATCAATACTCGTTATTGAACTTTCGAGATTCTAAAGACTTCATTATTCCTTATTGCAAAGTCGGGAATAATGAAGTCTTCTTTTGTCAACCATGAATACTAGTATGGAATCGTGCAAAGCATAACTACTGATGCAGCTAGCGATGTGAGCAAATACAGCTTATGGTAAGCATGAATAGTGCGGAGGCTTAGCACGAATGGTGCGGAGCATGAACACGAATGGTGCGGAGGCTTAGCACAGATGGTGGAGCATGGGCACGAAGTGTGTTGAGGATGTGTATCATGTCTCTCTATCTTACGAGTTGAATGCAAGATTATCAACAAATTATATCCTAAATTTGTCATTCTATCTTTTTAGTACTTTTGCACGTTTAAGATTAGAAAAATAACGAAATAAATAATAATAAATGTCTTCAATTCAAATTAAGAAGGTAGAAACGAAGAAAGATCTTAAGGCTTTTATAGAGTTTCATTATGATCTCTATGAGGGTAATCAATATGATGCCCCTAACCTTTATAGTGATGAGTTAAATACGCTGTCAAGAAATAAGAATGCAGCATTTGACTTCTGCGAAGCTGAGTATTTCCTTGCCTTGAAGGAGGGGAAGGTGGTGCGCGTGGCTGCCATCATCAATAATAAAGCAAACGAAAAGTGGGACAAGAAGGATGTTCGCTTCGGTTGGATAGACTTCATTGACGATATAGAAGTTTCAAAAGTTCTGTTGAAGGCTGTTGAAGACTACGGCAGAGAGAAGGGTATGACCTCTGTTGTTGGTCCACTTGGTTTCACAGATATGGACCCAGAAGGTATGTTGACATGGGGCTTTGATCAGCTCGGTACAATGGCAACTATCTACAACTACGATTATTATCCAAAGCACATGGAGAAACTTGGTGGCTGGAGAAGGATAATGACTATGTAGAATACCGTCTTGATGTTCCAGAGGCAGCTCCAGAGAAATACACAAAAATTGCAGAGATGGTGGAGAAACGATATAATCTCCATGCGCGTAAGTTGACCAAGAAGGAAATCTTCGAGGGTGGTTATGGTAAGAAACTCTTTGATTTAATCAATGTTACTTACTCTCATCTTTATGGCTTTCTGAACTGAGTGAACGTCAGATAGACCAGTATGTCAAGATGTACTTCCCATTTGCTGACCTTGACCTTATTACGGTTATTGAGGATGGCAACAAGGATAACCAGTTAGTTGGTCTTGCTATTACAATCCCATCATTGACACGTGCTTTGCAGAAATGTCATCGTGGACGTCTTTTTCCCATTCGGATGGTGGCATTTACTTCGTGCAATAAAGTTCCATAAGACGGAGGTTGTAGATCTCCTCCTTATTGGTGTCCTACCAGAGTATCGTTCAAAGGGAGCCAACTCTCTTGTTTTTGCTGACCTTATTCCACGTTATGTGAAGTATGGATTTAAGTGGGGTGAAACGCATGTTGAGATGGAAACAAACGAAAGCGTACAGAGCCAGTGGGGACCATTAGACCCAACTATGCACAAGAAGCGTAGGTGCTATAGGAAAGCTATTGGGTGATGGGTGTTGAATGTTGGGTGTTGATGAATAGTTTTATCATGTGTTCTTTCTATATTTTTACGTGTTTCTTCTATATTAACATCTAACGTTAAGACACTTAAAGACCATTTGAATGTAAAAGGATGTTGCTATGGAATTGTTTTATTATAGGCGTTTAGATGTTTATAAGGACGCTAAGCAGTTGGCTATTAATGTCAATGAAGCCTTAAAATCATTTCCTAAAGAAGAAAGATACGCATTGACAAGTCAATTACAGCGTGCCTCTACATCAGTTATGTTTAATATTGCAGAAGGATTTGGTCGCTATAGTAGTAAAGAAAGAACACATATGATATCTTTCAATTAGTATCATCACACCCCGTCACCACCCACCATATTAACAATTCATTAACACCCAACACTCACCACCCAACACATGGACAATTCATCAACACCCAACACCCAACAGCCGACACCCGTATCTTACACCGACGATAATATCCGACACCTTTCGGATATGGAGCATGTACGTACCCGTCCCGGTATGTATATTGGTCGTTTAGGTGATGGAAAGTTGCCGGAAGATGGTATATATGTACTCTTAAAGGAGGTGATTGATAACTCTATCGATGAGTTCAAGATGAATGCTGGTGACCGCATCGAGATTGATGTGGAAGAAAATCTTCGTGTTAGTGTGCGCGACTATGGTCGTGGTATTCCGCAAGGTAAGCTTGTTGAAGCAGTGTCAGTACTGAATACGGGTGGTAAGTATGATTCTAAAGCTTTTAAGAAGAGCGTTGGATTGAATGGTGTCGGTGTGAAAGCTGTTAATGCACTAAGTTCTCATTTTGAAGTGAAGAGTTTCCGTGATGGGAAGGTGCGTGAACTCTCGTTTGAGAAAGGCAATCTTCAGAGTGATAAAACAAAGAAGTCTGACGATGAGAATGGTACCTATATCTACTTTGAGCCAGATGCAACGCTCTTTCAAGCATTATAGTTTCCATGATGATATCGTGGAGGAGATGCTTCGCAACTATACCTATCTCAATACGGGCTTGACGATAATGTACAATAGCCGTCGTATTCTTAGTCGTCATGGTTTGAAAGACCTCCTGACGGATAATATGACCGTTGATCCATTGTATCCCTATCGTTCACATGAAAGGAGAGGATATAGAGATAGCATTTACACATACCAATCAGTATGGTGAAGAGTACTACTCTTTTCGTGAATGGTCAGCACACACAACACAGGGCGGAACGCATCAAACAGCTTTCAAAGAGCATATTGCAAAGACAATAAAAGAGTTCTTTGGGAAATATGAATATGGTGATATTCGTAATGGATTGGTGGCTGCCATCGCTGTAAACGTTGAGGAACCGGTCTTTGAATCACAGACAAAGATTAAGCTGGGTTCTACGACAGATGTCACCTGATGGCGAGTCAATTAATAGTATGTAGGCGACTTCATCAAGACAAATGTTGATAACTATCTCCATATACACAAAGAAGACTTTTACGGATATACTTGAGAATAAAATCAAGGAGACCGAACGGAGCGTAAGGCGATGGCTGGTGTTACGAAACTGGCACGCGAGCGAGCGAAGAAAGCGAACCTACATAACCGCAAGTTGCGTGACTGTCGTGTACACTATTGTGACGTTAAGGACAACCGAAAAGAGGAGAGTTCTATCTTTATTACGGAGGGCGATTCAGCCAGCGGAAGCATCACGAAGAGTCGTGACGTGAACACACAGGCTGTCTTCTCATTGCGTGGAAAGCCGCTGAATTGCTTCGGATTGACGAAGAAGGTTGTGTATGAGAATGAGGAGTTTAACCTCCTTCAGGCTGCACTTGACATTGAAGATGGACTTGACTCTCTGCGTTATAACAAGGTGATTGTTGCAACGGATGCCGATGTTGACGGTATGCATATCCGTTTGCTGATTATAACTTTCTTCTTACAGTTCTTCCCTGAGCTGATAAAGAAAGGGCATGTATATGTCCTTCAAACACCATTGTTCCGTGTTCGAAATCGTCGCACAAAGATTAAGAACAAGGAAGTGATTGCTGAGGCTGATGCACGTCGCGTGAAAGGGGAGAAGAAGAACGATTTTATTACACGTTACTGCTATTCAGAGGAGGAGCGTATAGCTGTTATCACTGAGCTTGGTCCAGACCCGGAAATCACCCGATTCAAAGGTCTTGGTGAAATATCACCTGACGAATTTGCCCATTTCATCGGTCCTGATATGCGTCTGGAACAAGTTACCTTACATAAGAATGACCAGGTAGCTAAACTCTTGGAGTATTATATGGGTAAGAATACAATGGAACGCCAGAACTTCATTATTGACAACCTCGTTATCGAAGAAGACCTTCCTGATGTGGAAGAATAATAAAGAAAGTTGATAAAAGGGATAGCATTTTCAAATGATGTCTGTACGATTGTCGGTACAACTGTCAATAATATCAATAAAATTGAAGAGCAAAAAGTAGTCTTTAAAGGTTCTTTTTATCGCTTTCTTCAAGCATATAACAAAACTATTAAAAATATAAAAATTAGGATATGAGAAAAGTATATTTATCTTTTACTTTTTACCTTTTTACCTTTTTACCTTTGTCTGCTCAGCAGATAAAAGAGTCTCCATTACGGAAGTTGCAGTTGGCAGAGTTAGCAATCACGAACTTCTATGTCGATTCTGTGAATGAGCAGAAGCTGGTGGAGGATGCTATTAAAGGTATGTTGGAGAAGCTTGACCCACACTCTACCTACACCGATGCGAAGGAGACAAAAGGCAATGAATGAACCATTGCAAGTGACTTTGAGGGTATTGGCGTGCAGTTCAATATGATTGAGGATACACTTGTCGTTATACAACCTGTTGTCAACGGTCCTCTCAAAAGGTGGGAATCCTTGCTGGCGACCGTATTGTCAGTGTCAATGATACGACAATCGCTGGCGTAAAGATGGCACGTATCGATATAATGAAGATGCTACGTGGTAAGAAAGGTACGAAGGTTAAGCTGGGTATTGTTCGTCGTGGTGGAGGGTATGCTAACCTTTGTCGTTACCCGTGCCAAGATACCTGTTCATACCATCAATGCCGCTTATATGATTCGCCCTAATGTGGGTTATGTTCGAATAGAGAGTTTTTGGAATGAAGACCCATGATGAGTTTATGTCGGCTGTTGACTCTTTGAAGAAAAAAGGAATGAAAACCCTGATTCTCGACCTACAAGATAACGGGGGAGGCTATCTTCAGTCAGCTGTTCAAATCTCTAATGAGTTCCTTAAGGACAATGACATGATTGTCTATACAGAAGGTCGTCGTGCTCGTCGCCAGAACTACAAGGCTATTGGCAATGGACATTTGCAGGATGTAAAGGTCTTTGTGTTGGTCAATGAACTTTCTGCTTCGGCTGCAGAGATTGTTACAGGTGCTATTCAAGATAATGATCGTGGTACTGTTGTTGGTCGTAGATCCTTTGGTAAAGGACTAGTTCAGCGTCCGTTAGACCTTCCTGATGGTAGTATGATTCGTCTGACGATAGCCCATTACTATACACCAAGTGGTCGTTGTATTCAGAAACCTTATACAAAGGGCGACCTGAAAGACTATGAGATGGATATTGAGAATCGCTATAAACATGGTGAGTTAACCAATCCGGATAGTATCCAGTTCTCTGATTCATTGAAGTATTACACCATTCGTAAGCACAGAGTTGTCTATGGTGGTGGTGGTATTATGCCCTGATTATTTCGTTCCGCTTGACACTACAAAGTTTACGCGTTATCATCGTATGTTAGCTGCAAAAAGCATAATCATCAATGCTTATTTGAAGTATGCTGATGCTAATCGTAAGACTTTGAAGGCACAATACAGTTCGTTTGATGCGTTCAATAAGGGTTATGTGGTACCACAGTCATTACTTGATGAAATCGTGGCAGAGGGTAGAAAGAAAAGATAGAACCAAAAGATGCTGCAGAGTTAAAGGCTACCCTTCCTAATATTGCGCTACAAATAAAGGCGCTCACTACCAGTGATATCTGGGATATGAATGAGTATTTCCGAGTATGGAATGCCCAGAGTGATATTGTCAATAAGGCTGTTGAGTTGGCTACGGGTAGGTAGAATGGCTACACTTAAGTATTTATAACGTGACGACATAGTGAAAAACTGAATGAAATAAGGTGCTTAATTGAACTTCAAGAGGGCGTTAGTAAGGGGTCTTAAAGGGTATCTTTACAAGCCATTTAGGCGTCTTTTAGAAGTCAAAAAGAGCATGTTCGGTCTTGAACTGTGTGAAAAATAGTTTACATGTATCAGTTGAAAATGAATATGTGGTGCTGTCTTTAAACAGCGTATGAACTTTTATTCTAATTCCGAATATTAATCCCTTTGTAGCCTATCTATAATTCTTTTTGGTAAAGAATTGAGGTCAGATCATAAGGGCTGAAACCCAAAAATAGGATTTCAGCCCTTTGTCTTTTACGTGAGCGCCTACAAAGTAGAAGGTACTGCTTCTTATTTGTCACTCATCTCCTTTAATAGGGCAGAGTGCTTTATTCTCGTTTTCTTCCATAATCTCACGCTCTCCAGGTCCCTTTGTCGTTGATACCACAGAGGTGAAGAATACCATGAATGATAACTCGGTTAAGTTCGTCTTCGTATGACTTCTTGAAAAAGTTCGGCATTAGAACGGACTGTATCAAGTGAGATAATAAGGTCGCCATTAAGTACATCATCCCTCATCATAGTCAAAAGTAATGATGTCCGTATAGTAATCATGTCCTAAATACTCGTTGTTTACTTCGAGAATCTTCTCATCATCTACGAACATATAACCAATTTCTCCAACCTTTCTACCATGAGTTGCAGCAACAGCTTTTAATCCAACGAGAGATCTCTCGTTTCTTAATTTTTGGCATCTTAACGCCTTCAGCACTATATGTTATCATCGTGTCTTTGTTTTTATCAATGAGTTTTATGAGTTTCTGTCTCATTGTTAATAACCTTTGGGAAGAAATTCTGTGATATCCCTTCCAAAGTGTTTTAAGTTCTCTTACTAGGCTTGAGCTGATACTCCAGTTGTGGTTCTGCATAAAAAGAAGATAGTTTCAATAGAGCTCAAGCGACGGTTGATGTCTGCTTGTTCGCATTCATATTCAAAGTCTTTCACGCTCCGCACTCCTTTTATGATATATTCGGATCCCTCTCTTCTAGCAAAGTCGATGGTCAGGTCGTTGTAAGTCTTAACCTCGATCTTAGGTTCGTTGGCATAGAGACGTGCTAATCGTTCCATTCTTTCCTCAGTACTGAGCATACATTGCTTTCGTTCGTTAACACCAATACCAATCACCACCTTGTCAAAGAGTGGTAAAGCACGGCGTACAATAGAGTCATGTCCTATTGTAAACGGGTCGAAACTTCCAACGAAAAATGCCTATTTTCATTCTATATTTATCTTTTGTTTATTCCACAATTGTAACTGTGTTTGTTTCACAGGATGTGTCTTTGAGTTCATCTTGAACAAGTTAAGACTTCACTCATAGAACAGTCTTGTCTTTTGGACATGCTTGTTCAGGAAGTTGGTGTTCGAAGTTGGAGGATTTATGATTTTTGTCATAATAACGTCCCCTTGTTCTCTGCAAAATTACTCTATTTTCATTATATAACCAAAAAGCAGGCAGGATTATTCTTGTGCTATCGTTAAAGGTGACATTCAAGTTGAGACAAATATTATAGAAAACGAATCGTGCAACAATCAATCCCTTTATGGAGACGGACTGTTGCATCGATGAAAAATCAGTAACTTTTTAGTTGCGAAAGGTGATTAAAGAGCCTTTAAGCTAATGGCAAATCCACCTCCACGCACCTGCTGTAGTTTGATAGTATCTCCTTCTTTATCGTACGCTTTGTAATGGTATATGCCTTTGGATTCTTCTCGTAGTCAGCATCCTTAGCGTCAGCATAGATTGTTGCCTCATATTTACGACCCTTGTCAAGGAAGTCGAACTTGATAACGCTGAGATGTGGTGCAATACCAGTCTTTCCACCAACAAACCAGTTGTTAGTTCCTTTTGCCTTACGAGCAACAGTGATATAACGTGCTGGTTCTGCCTCAAGATAACGGCTATCATCCCAGTCGCAAGCTACATCCTTAATAAACTGAAGGCATCGTTATACTCTGATAGTTCTCAGGAAGGTCGGCAGCCATCTGAAGTGGACTATACATCGTTAAACAAAGTGCAAGCTGACCCACGAGAGTTGTGTGTACATAGCTCTTATTATCACACCATGTTGAGAGCTGAGTCTCAAGAATACCAGGGGTATAATCCATTGGTCCACCCTGAAGACGAGTAAATGGAAGGATAACAGTGTGGTTAGGGTCACTACCACCGAACGCTTCATACTCTGTTCCACGTGCTGACTCGTTACCAACGAGGTTAGGGCTATGTACGACAAAGACCCTGTAGGGACGAGTTGCTCATGTCCATTCACCATAATATGATGCTTAGCAGCTTCCTTTATAACATGGAGATAATGGTTGTTCATTGACTGTGAATAGTGGTGATCACCACGTGGGATAATGTCACCTACATAACCAGTCTTCACAGCGTCATAACCATACTTATTCATCAAATTAAAGGCATCTTCCATGTGACGCTCATAGTTCTGTGTACTTGAAGAAGTCTCATGATGCATCATTAACTTTACGCCCTTAGAGTGTGCATACTCATTCAAGCCTTTCAAATCAAAGTCTGGATAAGGAGTAACGAAATCGAATACATAGTCTTTCCAGTGACCAAACCAGTCTTCCCAACCGATGTTCCAACCTTCTACCAATACTTGATCTAAGCCGTTAGCAGCAGCAAAGTCGATGTATTTCTTCACATTTGCGGTGTTAGCAGAGTGACGACCATTTGGCTTTGCATGGGCATAATCAGTCTGACCAAGCTTTCACTGAACTAAATTCATCAGTATAAGCCCAAGACTTACCACCTGCAATCATCTCCCACCAAACACCACAGTATTTGGTTGGATGAATCCATGACGTGTCTTCAATCTTACAAGGTTCGTTAAGATTGAGGATAAGGTTATTAGCAAGCATATCACGTGCATCATCGCTAACCATCACCGTACGCCAAGGAGTTTCGCAAGGAGTCTGCATGAATCCCTTCAAACCAGTAGCGTCAGGAGTAAGCCATGACTCGAAGGTCATTGTTTTGTCGTCCAGATTCAAGTGCATTGTAGCATAGTTTGCACATGCTGCCTCATGAATATTAATGTACAAGCCATCATTAGACTTCATCTGTAAAGAGGTCTGAACACCCTGTCTCTGAGAATACAGAAACAGATGAGTTGTCCCAGTTTACAGCATCGTGGAAACGCTTACGGATTTCAGAAAGCTTTGATTCCTGTGTCTCCTGCTCCTGTGTGTCATAGTCTCCAGGGAGCCACCATGCAGTATGATCGCCAGCCATAGCAAACTGTGTATGCTCATCCTTTATAACAAAGTAGTTCAGTTCTGGCTGCTGTGGAAATTCGTAACGAAGGCCCATTCCATCGTCATAAACACGGAAACGGAGAACAATATTACGTTTGCTGCTTGGCTGATTGAGATCTACTTCCAACTCATTGTAGTGGTTACGGATAGTAGCAGTTTCACCCCAAACAGGCTTCCAAGTCTCATCGAAAGTTGTTGTCTTGGTAGCTGTCTTCTCGAAACCATCCATAAGACTGGTTTCGTTCATGCCCTGCTGGCATGTTTGTTCTTAGCCAATTCCAAACCCTAAGTGCGAAGGCTTTACAACAGCCTTACCCTTATAAGTCATCTCATAAGTAGGCACTCCATTTCCCTGTTAATGAGAAAGTAACTGCAACATTACCGTTAGGAGACTTTACTGTCTGCGCATTCGCAATGCTTGCCCATCCCCATTAGTAGCCCTAATAAGGGCAATATTGGTTTTCTTCATTGTTTTGTTAAAGTATAAAAATGATTATAATTTCTATTTAAAGATTGTAGAGTAATCATTTGATTTTTATGCAAAGATAGTAAAAAGAGTTGAAGTAAATGTTAATAGTAGTACTCAAGTAGATAAAACTATGTATTTTCATTAATCACAACAACTTATTATCAATAATTTTAAATAATAAAAAATAATTTATCGAAGTAGATGTCCTCTATTTCCAAGTAAAGTGTTATCTTTGTACTCATTAGTAATTAAACGATGAAAAGAAGCTTATTATATATACTCTTTCTTGCTACTGCCAATGACCTTGTTGCTGGTAGTAAGACACAACAGCTACGACAAAAAGTTAGACAATTTATTGGAGCAGCGCAATGCACTTATAAACAATAAAGAAATAAAGACATCAACCGACTAAAGAAGAATCTCACGACCAGCGAGAATACGCTTAAACGTCTACAGACCTACGAACAGCTCTATGAAGAATACTATGTCTTCCAATTTGACTCTGCAATGACATACTTAAACAAAGGTATCAAACTTGCACAAGAAACACAGAATACCTATTATTACAATAGTAATCTCATAAGTAAGGCAGAGCTATTATCCATTGGTGGCTTATATAGTGAGGCCATTCATGAAATAGAACAGGTTGACACAATGGTTCTTGACAAAGCACAACGCTTTGAATTTTACTTCTCACTCTTCCGTATTCACACCTATTGGGCAGACTTCTGCAACGATAAAACCTACACGCCAATGCACCGATTAAAGGCACAAGACTATCTTAAGAAAGCTATGCCTTTTTGCGATGAAACCGATAAAAGTTACGAGTATTACCTCGGTGAATACGCTGTTTTTGTGTTGAATAATCCTCAATCTGCACGTACTCATTACATTAAAGCTATAAAACAGTTACCTCAAAACTCCCGATTCTATGCCATGTCGTGCTTTGCCCTCTCTGGAAGTTATGGCAATGAGGGAAATGCTGACAAACAAGAAGAGTTCCTTTTATTGTCGAGTATTTCAGATATAGAGAACTGTACGATGGAGAACTTCGCACTCCAAAACCTTGCGATGTACATCTTTGAACACAACAAAGATGAACTTGATCTTGCACAACAATATATTCAAACTGCGCTTGAGGATGCTCATTTCTATAACAACAGACTCCGTATTATAGAGATTTCAAGTAAGCTACCAGTGATTGTCAGTAGCTATCAGCAGACGCTTAACCAGCGTAACAAAGTGCAAATGATAGCTATCATAGTTATCTCGTTACTTTTTCTCTTCCTACTTTCTGCAGTCTTTTATATCGTTAAACAGACCAAACGACTTAGTCTTCAGCAGCAGGAATTGCAAAAGAATAACAACCAACTCTCTGAACTGAATACACAACAAAAAGAACTAAATATGCAGCTTCATGACCTCAATGCGTTACTTGTTGATACCAATAGTAAACGCGAGAGATTAGCAAAATTGTATATTGACCTTTGTGCGAAGTATATTGCCCGACTCAAAAAACAACAGACATTGGTTAAAAGAAAGATAAAAGCCAACCAAACAACAGAATTGCTTTAGTCAGCTTTCCTCAGAACGATTATCTGAAGAAGACGCAGCCACATTCCTCTCTCGTTTTGATAAGGCGTTCCTCGATTTCTATCCAGACTTTACTGAGGAATTAAACAATCTACTCTTACCAGAGGGAAAAATTCAGAACAAAAAGTAGCGATAAACTTACTACCGAACAGCGTATTATGGCACTCATCCGATTAGGAGTAAAGGAAAAGTGCCGAAATAGCTGACCTACTATTCTACTCTCCACAGACCATCTATAACTATCGCTCCGTCCTAAAGGGAAAAAGCCATTAACAAAGAAACATTCGAAGAAGAAGTCATGAAACTCTGTCGAGTAATTGGTAAACCATCCTCTGACTAAATTAAAGAAGCGTTAATTAAAATGTTTGTTGTGTCAAAAATATTAACTTATCAGTTAAAAACATCAAACATTCAATATCATAAAAATAAAAATTATCTATTAATAAAAATAAGAGTGGTATTTTTGTAGGCATAAATTAAACCGCTTATTAATAATAGATTAATATTCACCAAATAAACTAATTTGAAAGTTATGAAAAACAAAAGGAATCAAGTCTATGGTTGCCATCTTGCTTGGCGCAACCCTCATGAGTTCATGTGTAGGTTCATTTGCTTTGTTCAACAAACTTGCAAAATGGAACAAGCATGCTACAAAGTCTAAGTTCCTCAATGAAATTATCTTCCTCGTTATCTCCAGCATACGCTTTTTGTAGTGTTGCTGATGCGCTCGTACTCAATTCTATTGAGTTCTGGACAGGTGATAACCCAGTAGCTAACCGCGTTGGTAAAACTCGTAACATCAAGGGTGATGATGGTTTGATGTATGCAGTAAAGTATTTGGAAAATGGTTATCAGATTACAAAGCCAGATGGCAGTGTATTCTATTTCACTTATAACAAGCAAGAGAATACTTGGTACATGAATGCTGAAGGCAAGGAGCAGAAAGTTATCCACTTCAATGGTGATGGATCTGTTAAGGCATTTCTTAACAATGGTCTAACAGCTGACGTGACACTTGATGCTTCTGGTGTCTATGAGGTTCGCCAGATGCAAGCTGGTACAAGCTTCTTCATGGCAAGAAGATAAAATTCATTTTTGCTACATTGTAATATAAAAAATGAGGGTGTCAAAATGCAAATTTATAACTTGACAACTTTCAATCTATAAGTAGGGTTCTTCTAAAGGCAAAGAAAAGACCATTTCTTTACTCAAAATCGAGTACAGAAATGGTCATTCTTTATTGGATTGTATCAAACTGTTAGATTATCAAAAATCGTATTTGCATTTTGACACACCCTCATTTCTGTTTCTATGAGGTACCTCAGAAAACACGCTATGCGTTTTGTACAGACTCGATAAATATCGCTCACTGTTCACTCATTAGCGTTTTCTAAAGAAATATATGACTTGAAAGCATCGACATCCCCATCGCTGCCAATGGTGCGGAGGCTTAGCACCAGTGGTGCAAAAATCCTAAACACACGCTATCTATTCTTATAATGAACGCTACATACCATTAGGAAAGAGCCACACAATCGAAGAAAAAGTGTTCATTACATGATAAATACGTATCATCCTTACCCTAGAGAAAAGGGCTTGCACAAGGTATGAACCCTTGGCAAGCCCTGTTATATTAATATTTTGTTTACAGATTCCTCTTACTTCAACTTCAAGTCGTAGTTCATATCCTTTGTATTAACTGCTGGTCCTCAAAGTCAGAGTTAACAAGACGAAGTGTAGAATCGTTTACTACGAGGAAGTTGGTCTTGTTATCCTTACCCAACTCGAACTGGTAGTAAGTATTCTCCTTACCCTTAACGTCCTTCTACAATCTGATATTTACCTGTATAGTTGTAAACAGTATCAGCCTCAGAAGCAGACTTCATGTAAGCCTCAGATACACTGAAACCATTTGTTGAATCCTTTGCCAAAGCAACACGATACTTGATACCAGCAACATCAGCTGCAGGTGTCAAACCTTCGTAAACTGCAGAGTCACCTGCTGCAGCAGAATCCTGAACTGCAGAGTCTGCTCCCTCGTTGTTTGCAGTAGTCTTGCCATTGTTACAGCTACCATAGCTGCACAAGCAGCTACCATAAACATAATCTTTTTCATAATCATTTTAGTTTTATAAACTCTAATTTAACTCTCAGGGTTGCAAAGATATTGTATTTGGATTTAAAAACAAGAATGTTTTTAAACCTTTTATTTGTCTTTATCGTGCAAGTTTTATTTTATTTTTATGACTATTACCCATATTTGTTGATTACCTATTTGAATTGTAATATGAATAACAAAATGAGAATTGCCTGGTTCTAAAAGAAAGACATAATAGGATAGCTGGTGAGTATTAATAAAGTCTTAGAAGTTATTTATCCCCAATTGGACATTAGAATACTTTTTGCACGTAGAACAGTAAGTATGACTAATGCCCCCTCATTGGGGACAATTAAGAATTAGCTATTTTTACTTGCTTATCAGTTTCTTACCTTTATGAATATATATCCCCTTCATAGGCTTATCAACCTTGACACCAGACACAGTGTAATAATCATCACGTCCGTTATTAGTAACATTGGTAATCCCTGTGATAACAGAAATCAAAAGGTAACGATGGCTGCAAGGTCTTTCCTATATTCGCAGGAAAAGAGAGGTAAGCCTCGCCTGCAGGTACAGTATTGTTTGAAGCCTCTATAAAGGATTCACCACGGAGAATGTAATTACGTACTTCGCTGTGCTATTATCCATCTTACTGCCGTGTTCAACGACTACCATCGTCCAATATTCCAGAGAAGGTAGGGTGAATGTTACCTTATCATTATTCTGTGTGAAGACTACTTCTTGTGGTGCACCACCGAAGCAATCAGGACTTGCGACCCATATACGTGATACAGAAGTAGCATCGTCAAGAACTATCTTCTTATTAAGCAGAACATTAGGCTCTGGCATTGTCTCCTTTAAGTCACGGACATTAAAGTTGTCTCTTGAGACATTACTGTAATTAAGTAACTGAATTGCAGTCACATTACCTTTTGTAGTGCTGTAAGTGTTTACACTATAAGGTTTTGGACCAATCGTCTGATATTCAGCCTTCTCTTTTGTTGGATCTGGTTCTGATATATCCCATGCTGCAACATTAACCCCATCCATTGTCATATTAACAGAGGTTTCTGCATTGCCATCTCGTAAGAAATTTTCGTAGGCAACAAGGAAGTCATAATAGTGAATGATTGACTTTTGCAACTCGTTTGACATCTTTCTGGCGTTATCAGGGAAATATTCTGTGAACAGCATATGGTCACCACTCAACTCAATACGAGAACCGCCGAGTGCAAAGATAGTTGCATTACCAAACAGAGCACTGCTTGTATGGAACTTACCACTATTACCATTGCGACAGTGCAGATAAGCAGCAAAGACTGTATTAAAGGTGTTCTTACGATTATTACGACGATTGTCCTGAATGATTTTACGATAGTTCCACAAATAGTCATCATCACCCCACATCTCATTATAGCCGAATTCAACGTTACCAGTACCAACTATATTAGGTCCTCCAAAGTTTGAAACGGCATTCATAACAAGGGACTTGTCTTTACTATCGGATTTCATACGATTGATAAAGTTTGCATAATAGCCTTCAAAGTCATGAGTATCACGACGGTCACCACCAGTATAAACCTTCTGACCATTTTCTGTCTTGCTCTGCAGATTGGTATAATAAGCCTCGCGCTGACGACCTAACTGATCAATATGATAACCATCAAACTTAAGATGCTGATATACCTTTTTATTTCTTCAGAGAGGTAGTTCACCCAATGCTGATTGCCAGGATTCATTACGTAGATACTTTTACCATGAACCCTAAAGGATACTGTACCTGATGAAGGTCATAGCCACCCTTATCGTTTGCATGTAGGTCTATCCAGCCCCCAATCGCTGTTGATACCATCCTTCCCATCAAGATTTGCTGGTGTTTCTGGCTTTTCCATCGACAATATTACCCGTTACACCATAGAGCAAGTCATAAAACATACACTTGCTTCCAACCTCATGTAGCTTGGTAATATAATTTTCTATAGAAGATTTGAAGATATCGCGTAAGCCAACATCCTTCCATTGTGAAGCACCTTCTGGAATTGGTTTGTGATGTTGCCACTGCCAGTCATAGAACTGAATGCCAGTCATGTGGTAGCGATTAAGCATATCTACTTCTTTTTTAACCTGCTCAATAGTCTTGTCAGAGCCATAGTGTGAGACGAAACCATAGCGTGGGAAGCGACCCCATTCGGTAGAAACATCAATACCAATCGTGGCAAGTGTCTGCTCGGCAATACCATCAGCAACATAGATTTCAGCCAGATAACCCGTAAAATCCTGTGCTGGAACCTTCCAAGACCAACTTTGTTTTCCACCGATTTCATCGGTTTTTACGACTGTATTGCCATGTAAGTAACGCACTTTTGCATTAGCTGGAAGAAGATACTTTGATGTGAAGCGAACTGTGGACTCAGGCTCGTAACGTACCTTGTCTGTTGTTAGTTCTACAGGAGCATAGCGAGAAGTGATGTCTTCTCTTAGTTTTAAAGTTGTAGCACTAATAGTTTCACCTGTTGAAACACGAAGTGCATTGTCATCATAATGGTCTGCCTTATCCGCCATACGGAGCTGATAGACTGTGTTTGGAACAGCTTCTATGATGAGCCCTGTGCCTGCACTCGCTGTTGTAATAGGTATCAGGGAAACTGAAGTTCTTCCATTACTTTCCTTTGCGATATAAGCTTTCAGCCCTGTAGCTGATGTAAAATCGACATCAAAAGGGCGAGAGAAGGTAGTGTACTTATTGCTTTGCTGATAAGGAAAACTGTCCTTTACCTTATCAGAAACAAATGCAATTCCTTGCAAAGCAGGCAGGGCTGATGGCTTTACATAGAAGCCAAAAGTGCCAGAAACATCGGCAAAAGTATATTGTCCAAGGCTTGGGCAACTGCTGCCTAAGTAATAAACGGCAGACAAGTTACGACAGCCATTGAAAGTTCTGTCATTGAAGTTCGTAAGAGTAGTTGGTATAACAACTGACTCTAGTGCTGTACAATAATAGAATGCACCCATTCCCAAGTTTGTTACAGACGAAGGAATTTGAACTGATTTTAGGCTTGCACAGCCTTCAAAAGCCCATTCACCAATCTCCTTTATGTCATTAGGGAGTTCTAAAGATACCAAGCCACTATTCTTAAAAGCATGGTCCTTTATATTCTGAAGACCCGTATTAAACTGCACATTTCTTAGTTGGTGGCAATCCTCAAAAGCACTGCTACCAATCTCCTTCATGCTTGCTGGTAAGACAAGACGTGTCAAAGCTGTACCAGCAAAAGAACGATAACCAATCTTCTGTAGTGCTCCAGATAAGATTACAGAGGTTAGATTCGTACAATCAGTATATTCAAAGCCTTGCATCTCAGTGACACGTGAGGCATCCATCACTCGTCGTAAGCTCTTACAACTATTGAATGCACTGTAGCCAATAGTACTAACCGAACTTGGAATTGTTACAGCAGTAATAGCGTTGTTACCCTCAAAGGCGTTGTGTTCAATGGCTGTAACGGCATATTCTTTGTTTTTGTTGCGAACGTCAGAAGGGATGATTACATCCCCATTCGCACCCTTTTCCATCCACCAATGTCACTGAATTGTCGGAGTTGGTAGCATACTTGAGGTTGTCATACACAAAGTCATCAGCAAATGAAAAGACTGCTGACGACAGCGTTACCCACAGGATAAGAAATCGTTTTTAATCTCATGGTGTTTGTTTTTAGTTATTATTAATGTGCCTTATACGGCAACTTCAAATCTTTAGGGTAATATAGGAATTTCAGTTAATCCCCTATTAAATAGATTCCACTTCTCCAACCGCAGTCTTTGCAGTATCATCCTTAAACAAAAACTTTTATTTCCTGATCGTTAAATAAAAATAAGAGTTATTCTTAATTTATAATATCAAGCAGAGAAACTGTTACAAAGATAAACAAATAAACTATTCATTAAACTTACAAAATAGTAAATACAAGCTATAAAAAAATTCTATTGCACAAATAGACAATGAGTTACAAAAAATAAGACAATATATAATCTAAATAAGATATAAAAGCAAATTAGACTTTATCAATGAAAAATCGAGCTATTAATAGTACATCTATTGTTAAGGCTCTATGATGAATTATGTAGCTAATTCGTCATAGAGCCTAAATATATTGTCAAAAAGTATAGCCTCCAACTAAACACAACTACAAATTGACCTTAGTTTTATTACGCTTAACTCTCATTAAATCCTTACCTTTCCATATACAGCAATGGTATTAATCCTTCGCACATGTGGTGCATACCATCCGCACCACATGTGCTAAGTATCCGCACCACACGTGCTAAGCACCAGCACCACACGTGCGGAATATCAACACAAGCTACACGATTCATTATAGAGCCATTGTTAATCATGATATTTATAACAAAATGGATTTATACCGATGAAATCAATAATATGATATCGAAAGGGACTAAACAAAGTTTGAAGTAGAGAGGGCTTTTAAATATTTAAAAAGTAAATTCGTACAAGGGGAAACAATAACAACAATTAAAAAAATAAGACGTGCGAAAAAAATCAATATATAAGAATATTGATTTTTCGCACATAAATATTCTTTGCATTCTATTAATAATAGAAAGAAATACAGATAACTATAATTTTAGTACCATTTCATCGAAGTTTATCAGGGTTTAATAGACTTTCAGACGCACACGAGATCGGTAAGCATAAACCGTTGCTTTTGAGCAACGAAGGAAGGAACAGATGAGTTCATTCTCATTTACGCCAAGGCGAATGAGTGCAAAGATACGAAGATCAGTCGAGAGATGCCCTGCTTGTTTAGGAACAATCTTCTCATTTGGTTTGAGTAATGCGTTAAAATCCTCTACGAAGTTTGGGGAAAAAGACCGAGGAAGGTCTCATCAAAACTTGAATAGAAGGAATCTAACTCACGGTCGATTATCTCCTGTGACTTCAATGTGTTCAGCAGTTCCGTACGTTTGTTAGCTGTGACAAGACGATAAATCTGCTTACGATAGCTGTCGAGTTTGTCGATGTAAGCGGAGCACTCACTAAGGAAGCGAGTGATATACTCATCCTTAATATTATTTGATTCTTTCAGCAATTCGTTTGTGTTAGAAAGGCGCGCACGAATAGCACGTAATTCTACAACACGACGACGCGTATAGATAATCATAACCAACAAGAAGACAGACAAAAGACTTATAAGCACAAGAGCAGCTGTAAGTCTGAGTGCACGACTCTTCGTTTCACGCTCATGTGACTTTTCTATTGCAGGCCATACGTCAGCCATGGCAATCGTGCGCTGACGTGCATTACAGAACACAGCATCGTTCATAGCGTGATCCATATAGGCATAAGCACGTTTTTGTATCACCTTCTTCAAAAAAAGGATCACAGCCAATTGCTGTAGGGCAAGATATTCCTTTACCGAGTTGCGTATATCAGAGATAGCAGCCGCAATAAGATATTGCTCTGAGCTCCACATTCTTTCTCCCTACCATAAATATCAGCAAGCGAGATTGACACAAATGCTGTTTGACGGTCGCCAGGTTTCAAGTGGTGATAGGCATCAATGAGAATTTTCTTTGCTTGTTCATACTGTTGGCGATTAACAAGCTGTTCAGCACGTGACCAAATGTCAGGAGATTGGTTATTATCTACGACAGAATCGTTACAAAGTTTCTCCATTTGCTTGTACTGCTTCCTCTGCAGAAGGGATTAAAGCGGCATCAGCAAGTGTACGATAGAGAGTCTTTCGCGTAGAGAAATAATAGAAAGACAAGTCTTGGCTTTATCTCACTTCGAGGAATGGAGTTAACAATATCACTTGCATCCTTGAGTTGTCCACCCCTTATCAGGAGGTAGGCAAGATTAAGTTTTGTATCATTTCACCTTACTCTGACTGTCCCATTGCCTTTGCTATTTTCTGCTTTTCCATGGCATAGACTATAGCAGAATCTACAGAATAAGATGTATAAAGATTGAATAGCTTTGTTGGATAAATCGCAACGAGTCTTCCAGTCTCTTAGCGGTATGAAGTTGTTTCTTTACACTGCGTATAACATCTTCATATTGTTTGTCATACTGGGATGACATGGCTATCTCATGGTCGAGATCGTCAAGTGTTGGTATTTGGGTCTGTGCATTAATAAGTAATGGTGTACATAATATTACACAGATGATTACAATTCTCTTCATTTGCTTCATTCTTATCTTTGGGGAACATGATACCATTATCTTATGTAACGTTACAATTAATGGTTTTAGTATGTAGTAATGTAAGTAAGTAAGATGCTTCATGTAAGAATAGAATAACCACAGAGGAACGTAGGGTCACCTTTCAAAGGATATAACCCTTTTGATTTTTCTATGCAATAACGTTTCTCTGCGGTACATCTATCTCATACCTTAATTCCGCAGAACAAAATCTTATCATTCCACCACATAATGCAGATTATACCTGCACAAACTGCGCCAATGAAAAATATAGAAGAAATGACATACCAAACTGCATTATTCTTATGACTTTCAAATTTATGGAAATAGCCTATATGTTCCTCATTTTTTTGACCCAAGAAGTGGGTAAACAGTAAGGAAAGACTACAAGTGATAATAAGAAATATAAGGAAATGGGAATTCTGAATTTCTTGAAAACTGATAGAATAAGCATTTCATAAGGAACAAACATAAAAGCTAATGTTTCTTCTGCATGCGCAATACCTATTCCTATATTTATATCATAAAAACGACTTCCATCGTTTTATACACATTTCTTATATAGTGCTCTAACGTTGGATTATTTTTTTCTGAATATAGTCAAATGGATTCAAAAATATAGCCGTTTGGATACACGATTGATAAAAGGTCCAAGTATTCGTATCGGAATATGATAACTCTATCTTTCTGCACAATATAGAGAATATAATAGTCTTATTACAAATAGTTTCATATCTAAAAAAACGTAATCTTATAAATATTTTTTTGATTTTTGCTTTGTTTCTTTACTTATACTAGTAAGTTGAAGGTGTGTCTGTACAATCCACTTATCCTTCTTAAAAATTATTTAATCAAACATGAGTGTTATCATTTTTCTTTTTAATATCCACAGAGCATTTATCAAATGGTAGTATTCGTTTACGATATATATATCCAATAAATAAACTTCCATCGTCAGAATAAGCCCTGCACCAATCACTTCTCCAAATTGGGGTATATAAAAATATCTGGTTCCTACGAATCTTTGTCTTTTACTTTTGACTTCGTTGAGGGTCTCTCTCTGACATAGGTGAAACCATCTGGGTCATTAATCACAGCAGGAAATTTCATGTAATCCTCTTTATATAGAAGATTACATCCTTTACTATCATAGACACAATTGATATCAGAATATCTGAAACTGCGAGGTGGTTCAGTAGTTACCATAAAATACAGTGCTTTATCACCCAAATCAAGTTCTACAACGGAATCTAACGGGTTACCGTAACTGAAGACGTGAGCCTTGGTGATTGCTGCAAAAATAATACTATCACTTTTGTCTTGATAGAGCGACTTGACAGAATAAGTATTGTTCCCTATATCTATGTATTTTGACTGGCATGTTCCTAACACTTTATAAAGATCATATATACAATCTTTACAAGATTGTTGTGCATGTGAGGATAAAAAAATATCCGCATGCCAAAAATTAACACAATTGTATATTTCTTCATAATGTGAATTTAATAAGCAAGTGCACATTTACTTAATTAGTTCGTAAAAGCACTCTCTTGGTGTTTTGAAATTGTGAATTCAACAAGTAAATTTGCACTTACTTGTAGAATTCACGAGAAATACACGTGGTATCCCTGCCTATACCTATATAAACGATACGCTTATTATCAAAGAATCTTCATTCCCTTTGCTTATGGAAGATGAATGATATTGGTGTAATAAGACATATCACGGTAGCGGTCTACTCTATTCACACTTCCACCATCTTTATAATCCACGAATGGTATGAACCTACTATCATAATCATTAAAGGTTCCAAGGAAGTTTAATCCGCTTGTTTCTATTGGCATATAATACCATCCCTTTGGATTAAATCCATTATAAGGAGCATTAAAAGGTGTCTCTTTTGAACGAATAAAATCCCTCTCTCCTAAATAATAATTATAATAAAAAAACCATTGCTGCCATTCAACAAATAGGCTACTTCAACACCAAAATTGTCTACTATATTATTATTAGGGTCTTTCAAATCGATGTTCCAACCGTCTTTACAAATATACTTTGAATAGTGTACACCACCCGTAACAGCTGACGGAGTAGACACTCCAGCCCCTGTATTAATTACCTGATAAGCCTTATTCTTAGCAACAACTTCTGCATAACCTGTGCCCGCAGCTAAAGCAAATAGACTTTCCTGCAGGTATCGATGTTGTTGAGTTTCCTGGCATACCAACACTACTGCTTCCTCGACTCAATGCTTTGAGGTCAGTCAGATTAGCGACATATAATGCTCTATAAGGTTCCACATTCCATGGGTTTGGACTCACAAGATAATATCCTTTCAACGATACAGTCTCTCTTGAAGCATTTGTTATTTCAATCCAACTGTTCTCTCCATTTTGTGCAGAAGAATGGTAATACTCTGTTATCATCAATGCTCCACGTGTCTCTTTTCAGACTTGCATTGATACTAAAGTTATACGTATCACCATCTTTTGAAGTCAACAATGTCTTTCGCTTCACGGTAGAATCGATTACGCATAGACAAGAAATCAATCTGTGGAGCTACTGCGCCTGTCTTGCTATCAGCCTCACTACGGAGGATAACTCTTGCCTTTGTCGTACTGGTTGCGCCTGGCGTAGCCTTTACCCAGATATAGAAAGGCTTGGTATACTTGGTTGTTCCTGCTCCATCAGCCTCACCACCAATAGTGAAAATTATTAACTCTAATCGTGTCACACTCGTCCACTATCGTATTATGGCGAGCATTGAAACTGATCCTGTATTTGTCTGCTTCCCATACAGGAGAAGCTTTTGACAGATCGAATTTTCCATCCATGTGGAGCACGTCAGACTTCAAAGCAATAGAATAAACATTGCTCTTGTAATACATATCCGACTTTGCTCTAACGCCAATCCAGCTTCCTAACATTAAAAACTGAACTTTTGCATGCTTTTGTAGCAGGGTCTACTTTCGTTAACTTCGAATAAAGTGGGATGTTATAATCGTATGAACTTGCATCTATAGCCTTTGGTCCAAAAACTCTCATGACACCATCATAGCCTATACCTATTGTCCATGCACCATTTTCTACACCGTCTTCCTTACCCGTAGCCGATGCCACTTGCAGTTTAGACAAGTCAAAATAGGATGGTACAGAGAATGTAAAGTAACCCTTATGGGCTGAGATAACCTGCAAACCTTTGTCAAGTTTATAACTTTTTTGGTATTTTCCATCAGTGATATAGACAAATAAAGGAATCGTACTACCAACCCGCCAGTTATAAGTCAATGACCCTTGCTTATCGTAAGTAATAGGAGTACGGGTTGCAGCAGGCTGTTCAGCATCCCATACATTTGTCATCTCTTTTGCGTTCACCATATCCTCTACATTCTTGTCTAATGTAACATCAACGGTGAAAGTAATTTCTTCTTTTGCTTTGTGTTGCTCAGTTGAATTGATATCTTCCTGCGAGCAGGCAACAAGTCCAAGTGCTATTGTTGCGTAAATGAATGCTCTTACAATGTAATTCATAATTTCAGTTATTTCAAGATAAGATTGATTTATGTTTAGCTGGGACACTGGGAGTAGCTGGAGGGTCCACCTCATACTCCTCGTCTTCATCATCCACGCTATGCCCTTCGGAACCTTCAGGGGAGATTACCAGTGGCTGAATATAAGATAGAAAGTTCCTCTATGATTGGAATTACAACCATAGTGGGGGAAAGATAATCTTTCTTCATTTTAGTGTTAATTGTTTGGTTAAATTAAAAATAGGTTTTATGCTATCTCACTCGATGCAAGATAGATGTGGTTTTTACCATTTAGGCTATATGGTTTGTACAGTCAGGTAGAATTGGGTTTGTAGTCTACTTGGCTTTGTAGATAGAGAAATAAATCCCCCAGCAAGCTTATAGGCTGCTTCTGGGGGATTATAGTATTATAACAAACGATTAATCGTTGTTCTCAGATTCATTGTTCTCACGACGTGGACGACGCTCATCAAAGCGACGCTCACCGTCACGACGTGGACGACGATCACCACGTGGACGACGCTGTGGCTCAACATAACCCTCTGGCTTCTCAAGCAAAACGCGGCGTGAAAGTTTGTATTTACCGGTCTTAGGATCAATTTCGAGGAGTTTAACCTTTATCTTATCGCCTTCCTTGATACCTGCCTCTTCAACAGTCTCAAGACGCTTCCAGTCGATTTCTGAGATGTGAAGCAAGCCGTCCTTACCTGGTAGAATCTCTACGAAGCAGCCATATGGCATGATAGAACGTACTGTACCCTCGTAAACCTCACCAATCTCTGGAACTGCAACGATAGCCTTGATCTTACCCAAAGCAGCGTCGATTGAATCCTTATTAGGTGCAGAAACCTGTACTTTACCAACACCATCAGTCTCCTCGATAGTGATAGTAGCACCTGTTTCCTCCTGCATCTGCTGGATAATCTTACCACCAGGACCGATAACAGCACCGATGAACTCCTTAGGGATCTCCAACTGAACGATACGTGGAACCTGTGGTTTCATCTCAGCACGTGGCTCTGCAATAGTCTCAGTCATGATGTTGAGGATGTGCTCACGAGCAGCCTTTGCCTGCATAAGCGCCTTCTCAAGAATCTCGAATGACAAACCATCACACTTGATATCCATCTGAGTTGCGGTCAAACCGTCCTTTGTACCGGTTGTCTTGAAGTCCATATCGCCCAAGTGGTCCTCATCACCGAGGATGTCACTCAGTACAGCATACTTATCTTCTCCTGGGTTCTTGATAAGACCCATAGCGATACCTGACACTGGTTTCTTCATTGGAACACCTGCATCCATCAATGCAAGTGTACCTGCACATACGGTTGCCATAGAAGAAGAACCATTAGATTCGAGAATCTGACTTACCAAACGAACAGTGTAAGGGAAGTCAGCAGGAATCTGACCCTTCAAACCACGCCATGCAAGATGACCATGACCAATCTCGCGACGGCCTACACCACGCTGAGCCTTAGCCTCTCCTGTACAGAATGGAGGGAAGTTATAGTGAAGGAGGAAGCGCTGGTAGCTCTTCTCCAAAACGTTATCAACCATCTTCTCGTCCATCTTTGTACCGAGAGTACAAGTAGAGAGAGACATTGTTTCACCACGCTGGAAGAGAGAACTTCCGTGTGGCATTGGCAGAGTATCAATCTCGCACCAGATAGGACGAATCTCATCTGTTGCACGACCGTCCATACGCTTGCCCGTATCAAGTACGCTACGGCGCATTGAGTCACGCTGAACATCAGCAAAGTAACGGTCAATAAGAGTGTGTTTTTCTTCGAGGTCGTCTTCTGAAAGGTCTGTGTGAGCTGCGTCATAAGCCTCGGTGAAATCAGACTTAATCTTGTCATAAGTCTCCTCACGGTGCTTCTTATCATCGTCACCGCTCTGAGCCTGAGCGTAGCAAGCGTCGTATGTAGCCTTGCGGAGCTCCTCACGCAACTCCTCATCATTGACTTCATCTTCGTATGCACGCTTAACATCTGTACCGCAAGCCTTTGAAAGCTCTTCCTGCATTTCACACATAGGCTTGATTGCCTCGTGTGCAGCCTTCAAAGCACCGATGAGATCCAGCTCAGAAACCTCATCCATCTCACCCTCTACCATCATGATATTGTCCTTAGTAGCACCAACCATGAGGTCCATATCAGCTTCCTTCATCTGCTCGAAAGTTGGATTGATAACGTACTCGCCGTTAACACGTGCAACACGAACCTCTGAAGTAGTATGCTCGATTGGAATATCTGAAGCTGCAAGCGCTGCAGAAGCTGCCAAACCAGCAAGTGCATCAGGCTGATCAACGCCGTCAGCAGACAGCAACATTACCTGTACATAAACTTCACAGTGATAATCTGATGGGAAAAGTGGACGAAGAACACGGTCCACAAGGCGTGATGTTAGGATTTCGTCGTCATTGGCTTTGCCTTCGCGCTTGGTGAAACCACCTGGGTAACGACCTGCGGCAGCATACTGCTCGCGATAATCAACTTGCAAAGGCATGAAGTCTGTTCCCGGAACTGCCTCTTTAGCTGCACAAACAGTGGCAAGAAGTACTGTGTTACCCATGCGGAGAACTGCTGCACCATCAGCCTGCTTTGCAACCTTTCCGGTTTCAATTGAGATGGTTCTTCCATCTGGCAATTGAACTGTTTTCGTAATTACGTTCATCTAAAAATTTTTAAAAATACTTATTGTTTTGACCAACATCTTTGGGAACAAAAGTGGTAACTCTTTATAGGCTCGAATGCCTTGACGTTTACCTTCTCACGCGTCCCGAAAAAATTAATCCGTGCAAATTTACCTATTATATATGTAACACCCAAATAAAAACGAATTTATTTTAGGTCTGCTAATTATCAGATGTTAAATCGCTTAACTTGCTTTTCTTTTCCTTTTAATCCCCTTTTATCATTTTTGGAGGTCATTTTCCGTTCAATGTGTAGATGCACCTCGGATAGTTTTAACAAAAGACCTGAAGTTACTCATTAAACAAACAACATTGCTAAGACACTCAGCTATCTATTCTATGATTATCTTCTGCCATAGAAAACTCCTTCAGTTTAATACTTCAAAATCAGAGATAAGGCACAGAAAAATCATTACAAAATCTCAAGCAAAACAACTATAAATAACGATAAAAACATGAATAAAAGGCAAGCTTATAACCAACAGAAAATCAATTGGTTATAAAACAGCAAAGTAAAAGGTGCTTAATTGGACTTCAAAAGGGCGTTAGTAAGGGTCTTAAAGGGCACCTTTTGCAAGTCAATTAGGCGTCTTTAAGAAGCCAAAAGAGCATGTATTAGTTTCGATCCACATGAAAATAATTTACATGCAGCTATAAAGTGAGAATAAGATATTTGAAGATTACGGATAGCGATAATATCGAATTGCATATTATCTTGCAGTTTTTCCATTTGTAAGATCATCTAATTTGAGCATATACACACCACGCCAATGCGTAAGCGTTGACTCTATTTCCAATCCATACATTTAACAGAAGCCACCTCTTTACATATAGAATAAAGAAGAAAGGCTTCGCATCACTGCGAAGCCTTTTCGTTTAACATCAAACTTACTCACGTAAGTTTTGTGTCCTTGTACTAACTCAAATAATTAACTTTAATAACGACTATTTTTTTCTATTTGACATTGCAAAGTTACAAAAAAACACATAAAAAAATGTAATTCACGAATATTCGATAACACTTTTTAGACTTTATAACAGTACAAGAGTTTTCGTAGTATTTTTTTAATAGCTTATGATAAAATACTTAAATCTATCAACTTTTTTTTAGATTTCTCATCGCCGCCTCCGCGCTCTATCCGCTCTTTTTCTTCCATTCCATTGATTTATAAAAGGTTTTATTTGCTCATCTCAACTTCTTAACGTACCTTTGCAGCCAATTAAAGGTAACATACCACCTGAGAGTCTGCGTACTGACTGGTTGAAGCCCGTCGCAGGCAAGTGTCTTTTTAGTGGGTTCGTTTGGTGGTTAGCTTACCTTTTATATAGGATAATAAATAATAAACAAACGAATTTGAAGACATTTGAAGAGTTAGGTGTGAGCGAAGAGATTCGTCACGCCATTAGTGAGCTTGGATTTGAACATCCAATGCCTGTACAGGAAGAAGTAATCCCTTATTTACTTGGTAATCGTAATGACGTCATCGCACTGGCACAGACTGGTACGGGTAAGACGGCTGCATTCGGTTTGCCTTTGCTGCAACGTATTGATACAAGCAGTAAGGAGACGCAGGCTATCGTACTTAGTCCTACGCGTGAACTTTGTTTGCAGATTGCTGATGACTTGAAGGAATTCAGTAAGTATATCCCTCATCTGCACATCGCAGCTGTCTATGGTGGTGCGTCTATCGATACACAGATTCGCCAGTTGCGCCATGGTGTACAGATTATCGTGGCTACACCGGGCCGACTGATTGACCTTATGCACCGTGGTAAGGCTCGTCTTGACAAGGTTAGAAACGTTGTTTTGGACGAGGCTGACGAGATGTTGAACATGGGTTTCCCAAGAGAGTATCACTGAGATATTGACCGGTGTACCTGAAGATCGTAACACATTGTTGTTCTCGGCTACGATGAGTCGTGAGGTAGAGCGTGTTGCTAAGGGTTATCTGCATGACTATAAAGAGATTGTAGTAGGTAGCCGTAACGAGGGTGCTGAGAGTGTAAACCATATCTATTATATGGTGAATGCACGCGACAAGTACCTTGCCTTGAAGCGATTGGTTGACTTCTATCCAAAGATTTATGCAATTGTGTTCTGCCGTACAAAGGCTGAGACGCAGGAGATTGCCGATAAGTTGATTAAGGACGGATATAATGCTGAGGCGTTGCATGGCGACCTCTCGCAGCAGCAGCGTGACCTCACGATGCAGAAGTTCCGCTCACATCTCACACAGATTCTCGTCGCTACAGACGTTGCAGCACGTGGATTGGATGTGAACGACTTGACACACGTTATCAACTATGGCTTGCCTGATGATATCGAGAACTACACCCACCGTTCTGGCCGTACAGGTCGTGCAGGAAAGAAGGGTACTTCTATCTCGATTATTCACTCACGTGAGAAGTATAAGGTACGTAATATTGAACGCGAAATCAGTAAGGACTTTGTTGACGGAACACTGCCTTCACCAGAGGAAATCTGCAAGAAGCAGCTGTTTAAGACAATGGATGACATCCTCAAGACAGACGTCGATGAGGACCAGATTGCACCTTATATGAAGGATATCAACCGCCAATTTGAGTATATCGATAAGGAGGTTGTCATCAAGAAGATTGTTTCTGCAACCTTCGGTCGCTTCCTTGACTATTATAAAAATGCTCAGGAGATTGAGAAACCATCATCACGTAGCGCACGTGAGGATAGCCGTGGCGCAAGAGGTGAAGGCAGAGGAAGCCGCAGCCGTGGTCCACGCAAGCCGGAGAGTGGTTATAAACGACTCTTTATCAACTTAGGTAAGGCAGATGGCTTCTATCCGGGTGAGGTGATGCAGTTTGTCAATAAGAACGTGCATGGTAAGCAGGCAGTAGGACATATCGACCTCCTTGCTAAGCAGAGCTACATCGAAGTGCCAGAGCAGGACGCTCAGAAAGTGATGCAATCGCTGGACGGTGCAACCTATAAAGGTCGTAAGGTGCGTTGTAACGATGCAGAAGAAGGTGGTCACGGTCGCTCATCTAATGGTCGTTCATCTGGTGGCAATGGTCGCTCTGCAGGCGGTCGTGGTGGTTACGGCAGCCGTGGCGAAGGCCGTCAAGAGTCTCGTGAGCGCAAGGGTCGTGGTCGTCACCAGTATGATGATAATCCTTTCGGAGGACAGCATAAGTTCAAGAAAGATGATTGGAAGGAACTTATGAAGTCCAGTCCAGCTAAGCTAAAGGGCGATGAACCAGACTTCTCTGAAGAGGGATGGGCAAGACGCAGACCAAAGAAGTAAATACCCCACCCCGACCCTCCCCAAAGGGGAGGGAGACTTAGCGTATAACATTGGAGAGGTTTTCGATAAATTGGCTATACATCAATCATATATTGTATAGCGCATTGCTATCTTCATGAGTGGTGTTAACCCTCAGCACCATTCGTGCGGAGCATCAGCACGAGTAGTGCGGAGCCTCAACACGATAACTAAAAGGGGGAAGAGAGAGGCTATTACCAGTATCGTATATCGTGAGGTATCACTCATACGAAAGCAGTTTCTCAGTTTACCAGCAATAACTATGTACAAAAATCATAGCCAGTTTATACCGTTTTTAATATGAGAGGGGCTAACAGAAGCATTCCTTATTTTGCTACCTTGACAAACCTTCTCGCACTGTTTATACTTTGTTTATTTATAATAATTGGTTTATTAAATATGCAGAGTGTATTAAAAATTTTTGGCATACAGGCTCAAAAGGAGGGGATTACCTGATAGGTGCAGTTATTGTCGTTCCCTTATACCTCTTAATGTTTCGTATGTTTCCAGAGCGAAAGATGAAAGAACAAGAGGCATTACTGACAAAGAAAGAATATCAGTTGGGACTGTTTTCTTATGTATTCTTGGTAATAATATTAATGATTACCCTTTTCGTTATATCTAAATAAAAATGTAGTATGCTTACAGTAAAAGTCAATAAGCTGATAATATACCCATAAAGATACTACTTTTCAAAAGAAAAATAGGTATGTTCAAGAATGAACATACCTATTTTAATATATTAGGAGTAACCCTTACTGTGGGTTAATTTCTTTCAAGAGGCGGTCAGCGTGACCCCACTTATCCATCAAGTAGAGGACGAAACGAATGTCAACACCAATACAACGTGCGAGCTTGCGATCGAAGTTGATATCACTTGAAAGGCTATCCCAGTTACCATCGAAAGCAAGACCAATAAGGCGACCCTTACCATCGAACATTGGAGAACCTGAGTTACCACCAGTGATATCATTGTTGGTAAGGAAGCAAAGCTGCATCTTACCTGTTGTCTTATCAGCATAACGACCGAAGTCCTTAGTACTCATAAGGTCCATCATGATAGGCTCAACCTTGTAATCCTCAAGTTTCTTACCTAACTTCATCTTCTCAACAAGACTCTCAGCAGTTGTGTAGTAGTTGCTGTCAAAGCCACCAATCATATAGCCACCTACCTGACCATAAGACATACGCATCGTGAAGTTAGCGTCACTGTAATGTGGCATATCCATCTCCATCTGTACCTTTGCCTCGCAAAGCTTCTTCTCTTCCTGCTCGATAGCTTCTATCTTGCTAACATAGTTGGTCATAACTTGCTGATAGAGCATCACGAGTTCTACTCCAAGCTGTATACCTGGGTCGTTGAGTGTATTCTCATCATTATAGAACTTATGGTCCTTAACAAGTAGTTTACTATTTGCATAGAGCCAGTCAGTGTACTTCTTATAATTGTTACCGAACTTTGTTTTGATAACATTAAATACTTCTGGACGATACGCAGCAGGTACGTGTTCAGCATAGTTCTTCAACATAGCGGCGGTCATTTCCTTATCAAGGGCTAAGTTCCAGTCGCTACTATTGTCCTTAAACTGTATATACTGTGCTGATTCATCATCCTTAGGACCCTGTGGTTCGATAGCACCACGGGTGATATCAAAGGCTCTCTGAATCAATTCAGACACCTTCCAGAATGACTCGTTCCAGTAAGCTTGAACCAAAGCAGGCTCAGCACTCTCCTTATAAAGGTTGCTTAACTTCTTGAGATCAACATTTACAGCAGGGTCCTTCACGGTCTTTTCATCCAACCATCTCTGTATCTTAGCCTCATATTCAGCCTTCTGACGAATCAAACCGATGGAATCAATACATTTATTCATACCAATAGAGTTCTTCCAGTAGTTAGCTGATGTAACGTACTTGTTCTCATATTGGAGACGAGTCTTCTCGTTCTTATCCATGTACTTCTTCATAATCGCGAGCTTGATATCACGAGCTTGTACCTGAACGGTGTTCTCGATGTCTCGACGCTGCTGTATACCGAACGAAGACAAGTAACGATTAGTAGAGCCAGGATAGCCAATTGTCATTGCAAAATCCTTATCCTTATAACCCTCAAGACTTACAGGAGCCCAGTTAGCTGGCTTATAAGGCACATTATCCTTTGAGTAGGCAGCTGGCCCGTTGGTCTTAGGATCGGCATAAATACGGAACACAGAGAAGTCACTTGTCTGTCGTGGCCACATCCAGTTGTCTGTTTCACCACCGAACTTACCCATACTCTTTGGTACTGTGAACACCAAACGTACGTCTTGGAAGTCCTGATATGTAGTGGCATAGTACTTATTTCCCTCGTAGAAAGCATCTACACTGATATGCAAAGTCTTATCAATGGTCTTGATAGAATCGGTCAAATGATTTGTAAGAGAATCGATAATCGCCTCTGTCTGTTCAGCATTCTTACCAGCAATAAGCTTATTAACACGAGGAGTAATATCCTCCTGCTTCTTCATAAAGGACACAAACAAGTCCTTGCTTGGGAGTTCCTCTGCATAGCTTTTTGCATAGAAACCATCCTTCATATAATCATGTTCAACGGTGGAAAGGGCATTAATTGCGCTGAATCCACAGTGATGATTAGTGAAGACAAGACCATTTGGTGATACAACAACACCTGAGCAGAAGCCAGAGAAGTTGATAACAGAATTGCTAATAGCGTTAGGTGCGCCATAAAGCATGTTGCGTGGCAACTGGAATCCCTCAGCTACCATTTGTTCGTAGACGGCATCTGGCAAGTTATAGAGCGTCCACATACCCTCGTCGGCGTGCATGGATGTACTACCCAATGCGAGAAGTCCGGCAATAAGTAAAGTCGATTTCTTCATAATGATATTATTGATTAAATGATACTTGTTTATTTCTTTGCAAACCGATTGCGTAATTTTTGCAGTGGAAAGTCGTGATAAAGCACGTGAGCAATAAAGAGAATGATAACCAATGTATTGATTCCCAAGGCTGCAGGAACAGGAAGATTGGCGTTAGTATAGGTGATAACGGCAAAGAAGAAACCTGCTATCAGAAGATAAACAAAGATACTCTTCAGTGGATAGTTTATCGGATACTTACGCTGACCGACAAGATAAGAGAGCACCATTGCCGTTGCATTACCCATGAAACCTGCCCAAGCACAAGCGATATAACCATATTTTGGTACGAAAATCACGTTGATTCCGATGATTACAGCACATCCGATGCCTGAGAAATAGGCACCCCAAATCGTCTTATCAATGAGTTTATACCAGAAACTAAGGTTGAAGTAAACACCTGTCATGATACCTCCTGCCATCACGATAGGCACAACCTTCAATCCTACCCAGTAGTCACGACCGATGATATGGCGCAGAATATCCATATACCCCATTACCACCAAGAAGGCAAGAAGCGTAAAGATAATAAAGAACTTCATAGCCCTTGCATAGGTTTCCTTATTGTCTTTGTCGCGTGCCTTACCAAAAACGAATGGCTCATAGGCATAGCGGAAAGCCTGCGTAATCATCGACATAATCATTGCTATCTTACTTGCAGCACCGAAGATACCCAATTGTGTATGCGCATCATTGTCCTTGTAGACGTATGGGAAGATGATATAACCTGCCGTCTGATTAAGAATACCAGCTATACCAAGGAAAAGTATTGGCCAAGTATAGGACAACATCTTCTTTGCCAAAGGCATATCAAGCAACTTACCGCCTGCAAAGAAGCCATCTTTTAGCTCTATCCAGAAACAGAAGGTAATAGTCGTTGTACATACAAGGTTGATATAGAAGGCATAACCCACCTCATGTCCGTCAAGGATAAGATAGTAAACAAGATTCAAAATGATGTTCAAAGCAATGAATAACAGTTTGAAAGTAGCAAACTTAATTGGGCGTTTCTTGTATCTGAGATAGGCAAAAGGAATAGCCTGAAAGGCATCAATCGCTACCGTGACAGCCATAACCCACACATATGAAGGATGTTCCGAATAACCCATAAAGTCGCAAATAGGCTGCAAGAAGACGAAGACCATTGCTATAAATAGCAGTGAAGAAAGCCCTACCAAAGACAAAGTAGTAGAGTAAACCTTCTTCGGATCTTGGTCAGTCTTATTGGCATAACGGAAGAAAGTCGTCTCCATTCCATAAGTCAAAACGACCAACAGCAACGCAGTATAGGCATAGATGTTTGTGATAACACCATAGCCACCGCTCGCAGCACTAATTTTCGCTGTATAGAGGGGTACAAGAAGGTAGTTTAAGAACCTTCCGATGATACTGCTCATTCCGTAGATAGCAGTGTCTTTTGCAAGTGATTTTAAATTTGCCATTGTTGTATTGTAGTTTAGCTTATTTGCCTTATTAGGCTAATAAGGCTTATAGGGCTAATAGCCCAATAGCTTAATAGATTCAATGAACTCCTAAAGAATATATAGCAGATTGCGATTGCGGCAATTACACCAACCAAATCGGCTAATAGTCCACAAGCTAATGCATGACGTGTATACCTTATGCCGATGCTTCCGAAGTAAACCGCTAAGATATAGAAAGTAGTATCTGTTGAACCTTGGAAGATACAACTCAATCTGCCAACGAATGAGTCTACACCAAAAGTTTTCATTGATTCCAACATAAGACCACGTGCACCACTACCAGAAAGCGGCTTCATAAAGCAGTTGGGAGTGCATCTACGAATCTTGTGTCAAGTCCGCACTGCTCCACACACCACTTAATTCCCTGTATCAAAAGGTCCATTGCACCCGAAGCACGGAACACTCCTACAGCCACAAGGATAGCTACTAAATAAGGAATGATACGTACTGCGGTTTGGAATCCATCCTTCGCTCCTTCGATGAAAGCGTCATAAACGTTCACTTTCCGTAACAACGCCACAACGATGAAAAGCATGATTATCGACATGACAATCAAGTTAGAGGCAACAGATGAGACCGCATTCGTCATCTGCTTATCCATCTGTCCGAATCCCCAAATTAACAATCCGACAAAGCCAATAATACCAACAAGTCCCAAGAATAATGTTGGCTGGAAGATATTGATACGCTGCCAAGCTGCCGTAATGAGGATACCAGCAATCGTAGCTACCGTTGTTGCCAACAGAATTGGGATAAACACATCCATAGGTTGTGCTGCACCGTTCATGCTTCGATAGCCAAGAATAGTCGTAGGGATGAGCGTCAGACCCGAAGTATTCAATACTAAGAACATTATCATCGGGTTAGTTGCCGTGTCTTTCTTTTTGTTCAGCTCTTGCATCTGCGCCATCGCCTTCAGTCCTGTAGGCGTAGCTGCATTGTCAAGTCCTAACATGTTCGATGCTATATTCATAAAGATAGAACCCATAACAGGGTGATTCTTTGGAATATCAGGGAAGAGCTTTGAGAAGAAAGGGCTGAGCATACGTGCAAGAACATTGACAACACCAGCCTTTTCACCAATCTTCATAATTCCTAACCACAGTGTCAAGACCCCTGTCAAGCCTATTGATGTTTCAAAGGCATTCTTAGATGAATCAAAGGTAGAGTTCATCATCTTCTCGAATATCGTTGTATCGCCCATCAACAGAGAGATAATTCCGAAGACAAATGCTATTACAAAGAATCCTATCCAAATATAGTTCAGTGCCATTTATCGCTTTAATAACTGTTTTAATATGTCTGTTATGAATCAGAAGTGGGGACAGACAGCCCCACAATGGCACCATTCTTTCCCAATGCAAAGATAAACATTTCTGTGTGAACCTACAGCATAATAAACTAAAAAGATGTTGTTAGCCTCCGTGTTTCTAACTGTTTTGTCGATAATAAGCTGTAGGATATTTTCGAAAGCACTACCAAAACAACATTTATTAAGCCCCGTTTTTAGATGTTTTATCGATGATTAAACTGATTTGTATGTACAGTTTAATCTTTTTAACATACGTAATTGTGTTTATGTTGTACGAAGTCTTTATCTTTGCAAACGTCTTTTTGGGATAGAATTTTATCTATTTCCGATTACTTTTATTACATAATTAGTCACTTTGCGAATAAAGATAGTAACAGCAAGACTATATGGGTATATTCGATTTCTTTAATAAGAATAAGCGTAAGGATCAGCAAAATGAACAATGTCTCTTAGATGAAGAAGGGACAGGGGAGGCTGACCTATGGTCGAAGGCTTATGTGGCAGAGCCACAATGTTATGAAAAAGAGGGAAAAGAAAAGCTTTTGAGTTTTGTTATAACAGAGGGAGTTAATACCATTCTACCAATGTATCCCAATGAGTTATATAAAAACAAAGAAGAAAACTTCTCTGACATTCGTCTTACATTTGTAAGTACGACAAAGAAAGGAGAGGTGGTTGACTTACCTTTCTTTCATTGTGTACCCGCTTTATCCAACTACGCTGTGGAGTATAGAGAGCCTAATGTCTTAATTAGAGGACTGAATGCTGCGGAAATGGGCTTACTTATCTCTGGCGTAAAACAGTCGTTAAAGCGTATCTAAACGTCTGAAATAGGATTCATAATATCAATCCAAATTATTGCTGTCCGGTAAAACTTAAATAACATATAAATCCTTGCGGAATAGCCTTTATATAGGTAATTCCGCATTCTTTTTTGAAATCCCAAGCCCCCTAATCAAATAAGTCAAGTTCTTTTGGTGGTGAATTTGCCTTTTCAGCTATTATGATGAGTTCATCATTTTGTGGATTTCCATAAATGAGATGAAATCAGTGTAATACATCAGTGTGAGCCTCAGCATGGTTACCAGCTGCGAGAAGGATACGTGTCTTTTTATCATTCTGGAGATAACGGTACAAAGCAGATTGGCAATGAGTACCACCCATGTCTGTATCTGTATGGCATTTACACTGTCACCATAGAAGAAATGCAGTGGGAAGTTCTGTTTGAGCTGCTTGTAAAGGGACTCTATAGCCCATCTTCGCTTGTAAATCTCCTCAAGGTCCTTTACATCAAGCTCAAAGTTATTGGTCAACAGGACAACTGACTTATGTGAGTTGTCACTCCACAGTTCCACTCGTCTTGCCTGGTGTCTTATCTCCCCCTTCTCAAAGACAATCTTCTTGTCTGTATGTGTAACCAATCCATCAGGGCTTACATAGGTTACTGAGGACAACTCCGTATAGGTGAGATTCTTCTTCATCTTGGTCACATAGCATACCCCTTCCTCTGTAAGTCGCTGGAACTGTGCATAATCAACGTATGCTCTGTCCATGGTAAGGGTAGCATCCTTAGGAAGATGCACTTCTTTAAGTAGATAATGATCATGCGTGGCGGCAGAGGTAAGCTGTACGACCATGGGAACGCCAACATGATACTTCATCACCGTATGAACCTTCATACCGCCTTTCTTCTTACCACTCTTGGGGTGTCTGCCTACACCCTTGAGTATGTTGTCAAAAAGGGTAATCGTAGTTGAATCCATCATATACAGAAGCTTTTTCCCATGTCTTCTGTTCACCTTTAGGGCGGCTGTCCGATAAAAAAGAACCATAACGCTCTAAGAGGTACGCATAAACGCTTGCAAAGAACTCTTGTGGGCGACGCTTGTTGGCATCAGCAAGCGTACTACGACGGACGACATAGTCGATGCCAAGATGATGCAGTTTGTTTACTTCAGCCTTCATGCCTATCTCCACTTCCCGAAGAGAATCAAAGTGTTTGAGAACACCGAAAAAGCATTATGACAAGGTGAGTCCACCCATCAAGACGCTTCACATAAGCTTCACTTCGGGGTGTTTCAAGGCTGATTTGCTTGATTTGTTGCTTATCGAGTAATTTTATTAACTGATTATAGACCGGCTGTCCGATAAAATGTGTACTTTTTGCCCATGTTATTGAAGTTTTATCGCAGAAACAAAAAGTAACAAAAAGGGCTGAAATCCGAGTGAGGATTTCAGCCCTTAACTTTTATATAACAAAAATGTTTACCGGACAGCAATAAATCCAAATAAATTCCGGTTATGGTTGCAAAAGTTTCTGCCCATAATCGGAATCTTCTTTTTACGACCACTTTTTGTAAACTATTTTCGCGCACTTCAATTCCTATACATGCTCTTTTGGCTTCTTAAAGACGCCCAATTGGCTTGCAAAAGGTGCTCTTTAAGGCTCTTGTTAACGCCCTTTTGAAGTCCAATTAAGCACCTTTTAAATTGTTCCTTTATAACAAACTGATTTCCTGTTGGTTACAAACCCGCTTCTTATTCGTATTTTTGCCGTTATTTATAGATGTTTTATTTGAAATTATGTAATTATTTTTTTCAAGACCTTATCCATACTTTTGAAGTTATAAAATAAAAACACTTTGTGCGGAATAGTATGCTTACTATTTTTTTTATATCATGGTCAGAGCGTCAAAAAGGGACAAAAACAAAAAAGAGGATGTATCTGTTTTAAACACATCCTCTTTATATGAGACTTTATATTTTACAGCGTATACAATACCTGTATGACGGTCTGACCAACTGCTTGCAACGTATTCTTATCGATATGTTCCATAGTGTCATTGACAGTATGCCATGTTGGGCCGAAAGAGCTTTGCTGACAATCAGGATAGTAAGGAATGATATCAATGGTAGGAATACCTGCAAACTGGTTCACTGGAACATGATCGTCGGTAACCATGCCACCAACAGCATCAGGGAAATAAGAGCCGAAACCTGCTCCCTTTGCAGCCTCCCACACACGATTCACGACATCAGAAGCAAACTGAACAGACATTCCTTCACGATAGAACTGGGCACCTTCGCCTCCTACCATATCGAGAAGAATACCGAACTCAGGCTTAACAGCCGTTGGGAAGTTCTTTGCATAGTATTGTGCACCTAATGCCCAAGAGTCGCCATCGTCTTGATATCGAGTTTCCCAGCGTGGTATTCCCCAGTCTTCAGCATCAAAGCATACGAAGTCAACACCTACTTTTAACTTCTTATCAGCCTGCAACTGACGTGCTAACTCAAGCATTACAGCCACTCCACTGGCACCATCATTCGCAGCCATAACAGGCTTCTTGTGGTTAGTTGAGTCTGGATCATTGTCTGCCCAAGGACGACTATCCCAGTGCGCACAGATTAAGATACGCTTCTTTGCTTCTGGATTAAAACGTGCAATGATATTAGTTGACTTCAAGACCGTACCGTCATAGGCTTTTAGATCGGCTTTCTGCTCCTGCACTTCACAGCCATACTCCTTGAATTTCTCTACTATCCACTTGCCACACTTATCATGTGCTGCAGAGTTCATCACACGTGGTCCGAAGTCACACTGTGCTGCTGTAAAGGCGTATGCAGAGTCGGCATTAAACGTAGGACCGACCGGTTTTGCTGTAGCTACTGTGTCAGCACCATTATCACTGTTGCTTGCTTTCCCCTTACAGCCGTATGCTACGGTTGCGAGGGACACTGCCAAGAGGCAGCCGAAAATGATTTTTATATTCGTCTTCATTGTTGATTGTTTTCTTATTCTCTCCCACTCTATCCTAAAAAGTTGGTAAGAAACCTTCTTTCTACTTATTTTCTAACGCTCTGTACCTGCGCCATTACACGCAGCCAGTTGCCTCCCCATATCTTTTCAATATCTCTTTCGCTATACTTACGACGCAGAAGATGAAGGGTGAAGTTGATCATTTCGCTCGCATCAGCCATACCGCGTACGGTTCCGTCACCATCAAAGTCGGTTCCAATACCTACATGGTCGATACCCATAATATTGATAGCATGCTCAAGATGGGCTATCGCATCCATCACTGTTGCCTCACTACCCTTCTTCAAGAAGCCTTGGTACATTGTGATATGCGCCACACCACCCTTCTTTGCCAATGCTCGCATCTGATCATCGGTAAGGTTGCGAGGAACGTCACAGAGTACTTTGCTATTAGAATGACTACATACGATTGGCATCGTACTAATCTCCAACGCATCATAAAAACTCTTCTCTCCGCCGTGGCTTAAGTCGACCATAATACCGTTACGGTTCATCTCCTTGATGACCTCTTCGCCAAACTTACTTACTCCTCCGTGGGTGTTGCAGCCTCGTGCAGAATCGCAAATATCGTTATCACCATTGTGACAAAGGGTTATATAGGTCACACCACGCTGTGCAAAGTGCTTTACATTCTCAAGCTTATGCTCCAAAGCAAGACCATTCTCAATAGCAAACATGATGCTTTTACGTCCCTTGCGCTTATCTTCGTAAAGGTCGGAAGGTGTACGAGCAATACTGATATAGCGTTGGTTCTGCTTAACAATTTCCTCTATTTGTCGAAGATAAGGTTGGCATAGACAGCTGGTGAGAGATGATTCAATGTCTCAACGAGGTGAGGATTATAGCGTTTCAAACCTTCAACGTCAATCTTTGACGAGAAAGACTCGCCTATCTTCGGTTGTGGAAGGTAAGCAGCCATCGTCACAGCATCCTGTCTTCCCTCCGTCATCTTATGGAGATCGTAGAGAATACGTGAGTCACGCTGATCGAAGTTGACGCCTTGTGGGAAGAACATAGGCGTATCACAGTGTGTATCAAGCGTCAAAATGCGCTGATGAAGTTGCTTAGCAAGGTAGAAGTTATTAGACTGTCCGACCAGCCACTGGAAGATTTTTCCTCCCTCTTCACCCATCCATTCGGGATGCCATTGCACTCCCATGATAGGCTTGAACTCGCTACTCTCAATGGCTTCAATCACTCCATCAGGCGAAAGTGCCGTCACACGGAAGTGCTTTCCAGCGTCTTTCACTGCCTGATGGTGGAAGCTATTGACCATAAGACGCTCTTCCTTATAGAGCGCATAGAGGACAGATGACTTGTTAAGGGTCACACTATGCGTAGCTTCACAGCGTTCAGCGTCCTGTGAATGCTTTAATGTAGCAGCACGATAGGTTGTTACCGTTTTGTCTTTGCTCAGTTTCTTTTCAACCGTTTCCTCCTCTCTTATATATTCATCATAGATATCTTGCTGTATCTTTCCACCTAAAGCGACAGCAAGGGCTTGCGCTCCACGGCAGATACCAAGGATAGGCAACTGACGATTAAACGCCAAACGGATAAGCATCAGTTCGGGTAAATCACGCTCAGCATTGATATTATGAAGTTTAGGAGAAGGCTCCTCGCCAAGCCACAGAGGATTGATATCAGCACCACCTGTAAGGAGAAGACCGTCAAGATGGTCAAGGGTGTTAATAAGCACATCCTTATCAGCCACAGGAGGAATAAGCATTGGGACTCCGCCCGCAGCTACCACCTGCTTATAATAGACATTTCTTAACGCTGCATCACCATTCATATAATTGGTAGTGATACCAATTATAGGCTTACGCTTTGCTTCAGGGAAAGTTGAATACACCTTATCGAGATGTGACTGAAAATCGTATTGCATTCTTATTCTTTTTTAAAAGATTGGTTTGTCGTTGACTTCTTTAGAGCAATTCTTCTGCTATAGGTATCTCACGTTTGATACTTTGCTCAAGAGAAATAAGTGTTTCGGTTGATACGACACCAGAGATACCTTGCAACTGATTGTTAAGAAGATCCATTAACTGCTCGTTGTCCTTTGCATAAAGCTTCACAAGCATTGTATAAGGACCCGTTGTAAAATGACATTCAACCACCTCTGGAATAGCACTGATACGTTCAACAACCTTCTTATACATAGAGCCACGCTCGAGGTTTAGTCCCACATAGGTGCAGGTTGTATAGCCTAAACTCTTAGGATTAACGTCGAAACCACTACCTGTTATGACTCCATTCTCTATGAGATGTTGTACGCGCTGGTGAATAGCAGCACGTGAAACGCCACACTGGGCAGCAACATCTTTAAAAGGCATACGAGCATTCTGCGAGAGGATACCCAATATTTTCTTGTCCAAACGATCTACTTTTTCCATGTTCTACGGTTGATATTATTTCTTAATTCTATGTTTCTAAAGCTTTAATTGATGACAAGCAAAAGTAGGGAATAATTATGGAACAGACAACAAAATGACATAAAAAATGCGCCACTTGGGCGCATTTTGTTTTTATTTTAAGCAAGAGAACAGTATTTCACTGCTTTTATCTTACTTTTTACACTCTTCTTTGCCTTCTGAGCAGGAGCCTTCTTGGCTGGAACGAGCTTTGCAGCATCAATCGTCTTTGACTCCTTTTCAGGTGCTGCCTCAATGCCTTTCAACTCAAGGGTGAAGATAAGTGTTGAGAAAGGAGCGATGTCACGACCTGCACCACGCTCACCATAGGCAAGGTTTTGTGGGATAACAATCTCCCACTTTGAGCCTACAGGCATCATCTGCAACGCCTCTGTCCAACCCTTGATGAGTCCACCAACATTGAAGGTATCGAACTCTACGCCATGACGTGAAGTTGCATCGAATACCTTTCCGTCAATGGTCTTACCCTCATAGATAACCTGAACGCGGTCAGCTGCTGTTGGTATAGGTCCATCACCCTTCTTAATGATACGATACTGAAGACCATCAGCTAATGTTACAACACCCTCCTTCTTCTTGTTCTCAGCCAAGTAAGCCTCGTTCTTAGCCTTCATCTCAGCATCTTTCTGTGCTTTCAACTCTACTTCTTTCTTCTCGAAGATTTGCTCAGCAGTAGCCTGCTTGAGGACAGTAGAATCCTTTGCCAAAGCTGCAACAAAGCCCTTATAAAGCAAATCTGCGTTAATTGGAGCCGATGTGCCTTCGAACTTAGATGCAATATTAGGCAACATGGTCTTGTCTACCTGTGAACTGATGAGCAATCCGGCTACATAAGCAGCAAAAGCAGAGTCTTTGCGATTAGCAATACCCTGACGCAAGCCACGCAGGAAGTCTGGCATCTGTGCTGGAGTAACACCAAACTGATTTGCAAGATAGTCGTCCAAACCACGTGTCATAGACATACCTGCAGCATAGCTCAATGTATCAGAAGGTGAAGTCAGTACTACTGCGCCATCTTTACATTCTACAGAACACTTCTCATTCTGCTTTCCTTTCTTCTTACTCTGCGCACTTGCAGTATTAAAGACTGAACCTGCTGCAACGAGCAGAGCCAGCATTAAAAGTTTCTTCATTGTTTTGTCGTTTTTAAAGAACAGGTTTTTCTATATTAAAAGGATGTAGATTCGATGATTACCAAGCTTTAAGAAGTATATTACTAAGCTTTAAGAAGTATGTATGTGTCTTCCTTTCCTATAAGACAAGAGTATCATTACTGAATTATTCTCATGAAAATAAAGAATTACTTTCATGAGAATAAATATTTATTTTCACGACAATAAATATTTTCTTTCATGAAAATAATTCGTCATCACCGTGAAAATGGATTACAGCTGATGCTCTTCCATATAAGAAAGGAAGACTCATCGAACCATTATCAAGCTTTAGTTGATTACATACCTGGCTTACCCTGTGGCATACCTGACATACCCTGAGGCATACCTGGCTGACCCTCTGGAGCCTTCTCGATACCGAGTAACTCAACAGTAAAGATAAGTGTTGAGAATGGCTTGAGGTCTGGACTTGGCTGCTCAGCACCATAACCAGCTGTATAAGGAATTGTAATCTCCCACTTAGAGCCAACAGGCATCTTTGTCAAAGCCTCTGTGAAACCTGGGATAACACCACCTACTGGCATTGTTGCACCATCACGCTGGTCGAAAACCTTACCATCAATAGTCTTACCAACATAGTTAATCTTAACAACATCAGAAGCCTTTGGTGTAGCACCAGAGCCAGCCTTGAGTTCCTTAACCTGTACACCCTGACCGATAGTCTTCACGCCTTCCTTCTTTGCATTAGCTGCCATGTAAGCATCGCTCTTCTTCTTATTAGCACCGTAAGTCTTCTCAGCAGCCTTCATCTGAATAGTCTTTGAAGTCTTCTGCTCAACCTCACGAGCCTGCTCTACAGTCATCTTCTGACCATGACCCTTTGCACTTGCTGCGAAACCAGCGAGGAAATTAGCCAAAGAAACAGACTTTGTAGAGTCTTCACCAAAGATCTGACGGTTGATCTGATTCTTGATAATCATGTTCATCTGCATACCTACGCCGATACCAGCATTGTAAGCAGCACGCTTCTTATCATCAGCATTCTGTGCACCATCGTTCATACCCTTGATAAACTCATCGATGTAAGCTGTATCAATCTGCATCTGCTGGAGATACTGCTTAACACTCTGACCCTGATCAATACCGAAAGCATAGCTCAAAGAGTCAACATCAGACTTCAAATCCTCCTTTGGAGCTGAGTTACCACAAGCTGTGAAGCCTGCAGCTGCGATAGCCATAGCGGCTAAAAAATAAATTTTCTTCATTATTTTAATTGTTTAGTTTCTTAATCAATATTATTAGAGTAGGCGATGATGGACGTATATTGCAGTCTATTATCGCCTACACACCTTTCTTACTTTACCTCAATCAACTCTACGTCGAATACAAGTGCCGCGAATGGAGGTATCTGTGCACCAGCACCACGCTCACCATATGCAAGGTTATAAGGGATGAAGAAGCGATACTTAGCACCTTCCTGCATAAGCTGCACACCCTCTGTCCAACCTGCGATAACCTGATTCAAGCCGAAAGTAGCTGGCTGATTGCGCTGATAAGAACTGTCAAAAACAGTACCATCAATCAGTGTTCCCTCATAATGACATACTACTTGGTCTGTAGCTGAAGGCTTCTTACCATTGCCTTCTTTCAACACCTGATACTGCAAACCTGATGGTAAGGTTACAACACCATCCTTCTTACCGTTCTCAGCAAGGAAAGCCTCACCAGCAGCCTTTGCTACCTACCAGCCTCAGCGGCTGCAGCCTGCTGCTTAGCCTCCTGCTCTTGGAAGAAGTTTTGTACGAGAGTCTGTGCTTCTGCATTGTCAACTTTCAGTTCTGAACCTGAAATAACATCCTTGATAGCCTGTGCGAAGTCGTCAATATTCAGTTCCTTTGCGCCCATTCCTGCGAGCTGTGAACCGATACCGATTCCCAGTGCATAGCTTAATTTGTCCATTATCGTTCTTAATATTATTAATAATTAATGTGCAAAGATACTATTTTTAAGGTATAGTTTTGCATTAATCGGATTAAAATTACTAAATTTGTCAAAGAGAATGGAGGATTACTGTGTAAGTTAAAGGTATCGACAAAAAACAAGAAGTAGATTATTAGTACTTCAATTTGTCCAAAATTCTATTTGCAAGTGTTTTGAAATTAATGCCTATAACCTCGTCTATCTCCTTCAAGCCTCAACTCATAAAAGACAGATGTATGAAGAAAATCGTATTCTTAACAGGTGCTGGAATGTCCGTAGAGAGTGGCTTCAAGACCTTTCGCGGCAATGATGGATTATGGGAGGATTATCCTGTAGAACAGGTAGCAACGCACGAAGGCTGGATAGCCAACCCCACACTCGTCAACAACTTCTACAACAATCTACGCAAAAAGCTCTATGCTGCCAAGCCTAATGAGGGTCATCGCCTTATCAAGGAACTTGAGAAAGACTATGATGTGACGGTGATTACGCAGAATGTTGACGACCTTCACGAGAAAGCAGGGTCTTTAAAGGTTATCCATCTACATGGAGAACTGACAAAGGTATGCTCAAGTAAGACTCCTTACGACAGCCGATACATACAGGAACTACCTAAAGACAACTGCGAAGTAGTCCCTGGAGCATTGGCCGAAGACGGTAGTCTATTGCGTCCTTTCATTGTCTTTCGGTGAATCAGTCCCAATGATTGAACCAGCTGCAGAGGTTGTGGCACAAGCAGACATCCTTGTTATCATCGGAACATCACTGGTTGTTTACCCTGCTGCGGGTCTTGTACAATACACCCGACCAGGGACTCCTATCTATCTGATTGACCCTGACGATACGCCCGCACATGCTTCTGGACGATTAACGCATATAAAAAAGGGTGCAAGCGAAGGTATGAAAGAGTTGATTAAGCTATTGTAAAAAGCTGATTATAGCATCATAAGGAACTGATTACATCGTATTCCCACACAGCAATAAAATCCTATTCATAATAAACAGAGAACATATAAACTACCAAGTTTTCATTCCCTATATTCTCATAGGGGCAAAAACGAAAGCATATATCAATAAAGAAACAAATGAAGAAAATATTTTCACTCCTCTTCTTAGCCCTCATGACATTGCCAATCATGGCTCAGAAGAATGTTTACAAGTTTAGTGTAAAGGACGGAAACGAGCATACCGTCAAATTGAAGGACTATAAGGGTAAGGTTCTGCTCATCGTTAATACAGCGACAAAATGTGGATTTACACCACAGTATGAGGCATTACAAAAACTCTATGAAACCTATAAGAACCAAGGATTTGTCATCCTTGACTTCCCTTGTAATCAGTTTGGCGCACAGGCTCCAGGCTCTTTCCGTGACATTCACACTTTCTGTACAGGCAACTATGGTACGACTTTTCCACAGTTTGCAAAGATTAATGTCAATGGTCGTAACGAATCACCGCTTTACACTTACCTAAAGGCTCAACAGCCATTCAAGGGCTTTGACATGAATAACAACATCGGAAAGTTTCTCGATGAGAAGTTCCGCGCAGAGAACCCTGACTACGCCAAAGATCCAAGTATCAAATGGAACTTCACAAAGTTTCTCATTGACAGACAGGGACACGTTATCGATCGCTTTGAGCCAACAGCCGATATGAAAGACGTTGAGGCTGGTATCAAGGCGGCACTAAAGATTAAGTAAAAGCTAAGAGAGCAATAAGCCTTATTGGATTAATGAGCCTTATAAGGCTAATAAAGCAATAAGCCTTATTGGGCTAATGAGCCTTATAAGGCTAATAAGCCCAATACCCACAAAGCAAAGCCGGCTAACACGCAACCACGTGTCAGCCGGCTTTGTTCGTTTTATTGCTTAGGCAGATTAGTAGCCTTCAGCTTATTCTTATTAGGTGACTTCTTCTTCACCTTAAACTTATCAAATCCCTTACCAAAGACACCCATTACCTGACTCTGTGTTACGAAGGCATCTGGGTCGATATCATCAATCATACGATAGACATATGACGCTTCACGTTGGCGAGTTACTACGATAACAATCTTTATATCGCTACCCGTATAATAGCCCTTAGCATCGATTATCGTACTGGTACGATGGGGTTGGTCTTGCGATATCATATCACAAATCTCTTTATAACGCTCCGAAATGATAAGGAACTGTACCGAACGACGACTGGAGTTGATAACTTGGTCGAGTACAAAAGAGGTGATAATCAAGTTTACATAACCATAGATAACCTGCTCCCAACTACGTAAAACAAGGTAACTTCCCGTTACGATAGTCATATCCACTAATAAGATAACACGCCCAAGAGAAATATCACGATATTTATTGACTATCGCTGCGACGATATCCGAGCCACCAGAGCTACCATTATAGGAGAGTCCAAAGGCTAAACCAACACCACAAAACGATGCACCGATGATAGCTGCCATAAAAGGTTGCCCATGTAAGAGCCCCGGATGAGGAAAGACAGTACCCATAACCTTTGTGATAACCGTCAGCATCACAACACCATAGATAGTACGGATACAGAACTTTAAGCCTAAAACCTTCAGTGCAATGGCTAATAGAATTGCGTTTAGGATAAAATAAGTGTTAGCAACAGGGATTCCTTGACCCCAATTCAAAATGGAAGCAAGACCAGCTACGCCACCATTACCGATGTGATTAGGTAGTAGAAAAACCATCCAACCGATAGCGTAGGACAGCATACCTACGGCTATCATTACATAGTCTAAGATTTCCCGATAAAGGACCTTCTTATTAATCTTGTTAATCATACATTTAAGGATATGAGTGAAATGACGCTACAAATTTAGATAAATTTTCCGAAACAAAGCACTTGCACAGAAAAAATAGAGTACCTTTGCAGAAAATAATATATACCTTGAGCGTGTAGAAGAAGAGTCGTAGACGGCAATTCATAGGGAAGCACAACACATATATCCATAAAAGAATGCACTTGACGGATATATTAACCATGTGCAAAGACATTATCTACACACTCTTCCACTTGCATCTTTTTGCAGAAATTAGCAATATGCCAGAAGATTTTGACATACATGAAGAAAGGCTGAACTCGGTTGAGAAGGATTTCGAAAACGCTCTACGCCCTCTGAAATTTAATGATTTCAGCGGACAGTCGAAGGTGGTCGAAAACCTCAGCGTCTTTGTTGAAGCCGCTAAGTTCCGTGGCGAACCGCTCGACCATACCCTCTTGCACGGTCCTCCGGGATTGGGTAAGACAACGTTGAGCAATATTATCGCTAACGAATTGGGCGTTGGTTTCAAGATTACCTCTGGTCCGGTACTCGACAAGCCGGGCGACCTTGCGGGTATCCTCACCTCTTTAGAGCCTAACGACGTCTTGTTTATTGACGAGATACACCGCCTTTCTCCTGTCGTAGAGGAGTATCTTTACTCTGCGATGGAGGACTATCGTATTGACATTATGATTGATAAGGGACCGTCTGCACGTTCTATCCAGATTGACCTCAACCCATTCACACTTGTTGGTGCAACGACACGAAGCGGACTGCTCACAGCCCCTCTCCGTGCTCGCTTTGGTATTAATCTCCATTTGGAGTATTATGATCCAGAGACTTTAAAGCGCATTATCAAGCGTTCGGCTGCCCTATTAAAAGTGCCTATCGTGGACGAAGCTGCGGATGAAATTGCGCGTCGTTCACGCGGTACGCCACGTATCTGTAACGCCCTACTCCGCCGTGTACGCGACTTCGCACAGGTGAAGGGTAATGGTACTATCACACCCGAAATCGCTACGATGTCACTACAGTCGTTGAACATTGACAAATATGGTTGGACGAGATAGATAACAAGATTCTACTCACCATTATCGATAAGTTCCGTGGTGGTCCAGTAGGTGTCTCAACCATTGCCACTGCTATCGGTGAGGATTCTGGTACGGTAGAAGAGGTTTACGAACCATTCCTCATCATGGAAGGTTTTATCAAACGAACCCCTCGTGGACGTGTGGCAACACAGCTTGCCTACGACCATCTCGGACGAAACTCATATCAAGACAATCCTCTACAACCGGGATTATTCGATTAAAAGAGACTCCATTGCAAACGTTCACAACGAACAATGCAATGGAGTTTTTCTTTTAATTGTCCTCTTTCGCATCGATATTTGTAAACTATTTTCAAGCAATTCAAAACCAATACATGCTCTTTTGGCTTCTTAAAGACGCCTAATTGACTTGCAAAAGACGCCCTTTAAGACCCTTACTAACGCCCTTTTGAAGTCCAATTAAGCACCTTTTCTTATGCAGTTTTATAACCAACTGATTTACTGCCTATTACAAACTCGTCATTTAAACGTGTTTTTATCATTATTTGTAGGTATTTTACTCGGATTTATGTAATAATTTTTTTCAAACCGTTATCTACAGATTTTCGAAGTATTAAATGAAAAAGTTTTCTTTGTCAGAGGATGATAATAAATTGCTAACACCTATCAAATCTCGAAATTTAAGAGGCTAATTATTCTTTTACAACTACATCTTTTTGAAGTGTCCTACTAATTTCCTAACTTTGTCGCCATGATTATTCAAATGCATAAACCAAAGGCAAGAATGGAAGAACTGGACTTTCTCAAGTTCGTCTTCATCACGTTGATGATTGCCTTCCACCTTACCTATATCGGCGACACCTACCCTGTTGCTAAACAGTTGGTCTATACTTTCCACATGCCGGGCTTCCTGTTAGTGTCGGGTTATCTGTTTAATGTGAATAAGTCGTGGGCTGCTTTGGGGAAAACTATGCTTTGGATTTTCATCCCTTACGCAGTGATGGAAAGCGGATATACCGTAATGGCTTCGCTACTCCCTATCCGTGAACACATTGATCATCTAACCGCAGGAGTACTGATTGACCATATCTTCCTTCATCCGATGGGACCTTATTGGTACTTACATACCTTGATGATTTCCGGTATCTTCTATTATATCGCATTCAGAAAACCTAAAGGGCGTTTTTCATCGGTATTGAAACAAGAGAAACCACTGCTGCCTATCAAAATAATGAGTTTGGAAAATCAAGTGCTGTTAGGTAGATTTACACTTCTTGCTCTGTTCCTTTGGTTGCTCTCCCACGGCTGCGAATTACTCTCAATAGCCAATGCAGCCTACTTCCTTGTAGGTGCTATCGTACGTCAAGCAGTGGGCAATTTCCGTCAAGCTTTCCCTGCACGTTGGTGGACATTAGGACTTTTAGTAGTATGGTGCATCGACCCAACCCATTACGATAAAGCATCTTTTGCAGGTGCATGTTTGGTGTTTTTAGTTATCGGTTCGCTGTTGTGGATCTATCAGTTAGGGATTCCTCAACCTCTGCGCAACCTCTTTCTCTTTATCGGGCGTAACACTTTACCCCTCTTACTCTTCTCTCCTATCTTCACAATTCTTGCCAAATTCTATCAGCCATTGCTGCTTCGTGTGGAGCCGACGGGAATGTTCTTCCTTGTGGTCAGTGTGGTATTTGCCATTGCAGGCTCGTTTGGCATAACATGGTTGATGGATGTCACGGGCATCTCAAAGCTATTCTTTGGAAAGAAAGGGCTGATATAAGGAGGGAATTAGGTGGTTATTGTTTATTAGGCTAATTGACCCTATTAGCCTAATTAGCCCAATAAGGCTAATAAGTCTAATAAGTTTCCCTAAATTCTTTCCTGCTTTAGCGGTGTTCCGTCAAGCGTATAAGCTGTAAAGACACCATGCTCATAGGTCATAAAGGTAGCCACATTCCCACCTTTGGGGAAAGTGATAGAGCCGAGATTGCAAACAAGCGTACCCTCCTGCTGGGTGAGTTCCCAAAGATGTGTATGCCCATAGACAATCGCATCGAAATGACCTTTTGGCATTGTGGATTTGTTATAGATATGTCCATGTGTTAGGAAAATCTTTCGCCCCTCATCAACCAACATCAAATAGTCGGACATCATTGGAAATCAAGTAGCATCTGATCAACTTCTGCATCACAGTTTCCACGTACTGCTACGATGTTATTAGCACGTTTATTTAGTGCTTCCACGATCCCTTTAGCATCTATTCCCTCTGGGATAGAGTTACGTGGACCATAATTAAGTATGTCTCCAAGTATGCAAAGCATGTCACAATGCTCGCGATCATAGAATTGTAGCACCTTCTCCAGTGCTGGCAGACATCCGTGGATATCTGATACCAATAGATATTTCATATCACCTTGATTGTTTGTTTCTATGGCAAAGGTAATGTTATTTTCTCATATAACCTTTAATTTAACCCAAATCGCTCATTAGAGCCTCAACATATTTTGCTTTATTATCGAACAGATTAGCCTAAGGAAGAAAAATATATTTCAATGGGAACAATTTCTTATTAACCCAAATCTCTAAGTTTGCAATATGAATTGCAATAAATAAAGATATTGCATCGAATAATAAGTTTATCTATTTAGAAAAGTAAACTTTTATTCCGGGATTAATTTCCTTACCTTTGTTGTAAAAAGGAGAAAATTAACCTGACAAGGAATAAGACAAGAACCCAAAATGGGCTTCAAAGCCCTATGACCGTATTTGTCCCCTTGTCAAAGCTGCATAGACCAGATAGAATGCTTAGTCTTCGAGACTATTTAGAGTTGTTGAGTCAAGCTGCTTCCGGTTAATCTCTCCACTTATACCTACAAAGATATGAAAAAAAATATTATTGGAATTGATTTTTCGAAAGAAACTTTCGATGCGACATTACTTGACTGTCGCAACTCAGAACTTTCAGAAGCAGTGCAATCTGCTGTTCATGAGAAGTTTACTAACAATAAAGAGGGTTTTCAAGCATTTGTCAAGTGGATAAAGTCATCTGTAAAGAAGATAACCCCTGATGAACTACTCTTGTGTGGAGAAAAGACTGGTAAATACTCTTTGCCTTTAAGCAACTTCCTGTACGCTAAAGGCTATTCAATATGGCTCGACAGCGGACTTCGTATTAAAAGATCCTTGGGTATTAGCAGAGGTAAGAGTGACAAGGCTGACTCGTTAAAGATAGCCCTCTATGCTTACCGTTATCAAGATATGGCAGTATGTTACGTTCCTTTATCAAAGAACGTTTCTCGGCTCAAGGAATTATTTTTGTACCGCCAGCATCTGGTATCTCAGGTGAAAGCAATGGATGTTCGTAAGAACGTTACGGATGACTTCAAGAAAGAATTAGGCGATGTAAAATTCATTGTTGATAGTGCAGCCAAGATAATTCAACAGATAAAAGCCACCATAAAAAAATGCGAGGAAAAGATGCAGGAACTTATCGAAGAGGATGATGAACTCAAGACAACCCACGACAGCATTACCTCTATCAAAGGAATATCCTTAATCAATGCCACGGCCTTTATCGCTTACACAAACAATTTTAAAGACTTTGGCGGCAATGCAAAGAAGATAGCCACGTATTGGGGGGTAGCAGCATTTGCACAAGAGTCTGGAACAAGTGTACATAAGGTAGCAAGAGTAAGTAAAATAGCAAGCAAAATGCTCAAATCCTTACTCACACAGGCTGCAAGAATTACTGTTAGATGGGAACCCAAGTTCAGGCAATATTTTGAACAGCTTATCAGCAGAGGAAAACATCAAGGCGTAGCACTGAATAATGTAAAGAACAAACTCATACACGTAATAACGGCATTAGCCGTATCAAAAGAAAAGTATAATCGAGAATACGAATATATCAAGAGATAAATGTAACAAAAGATGAATGGATAGAGAATAATCGGAACTCTTGGAACGCAACTGTTAAAAGTAACGTTAAAAACAAGATTTTATTTGGTGGGAAACATAGAATGCGGTCATTAGAGGCTAAACATATTTTGTTTTATTATCGAGCAGATTGTTTGGCTTTGGAACGCAGGCGTAGCGGGCTACGTCAAGTTACAAAGACTAACAAGATGCCGATAAAAAACAAAAGATGTTAGAAAACAATACCAGAGTAATAAGAATTATACATATTGTGGTCTAATGATCGATTTGGGTTAACCATGTAAAAAGATGACATCCACGTCTAATAGTTTCCTTGTAAGAATAACACTTACAAACCTAAAGAACACCAAATGTTATTTTTTTAAATTATTTCCATGATTTTATTTGATTGTTTGAAACTTTTAGTTATATTTGCGACATAATTATCTATTACATACAACCTTACTTGAAAATAACATAAAGACCTGCCTTATGAATACGAAAAGACTCTTATTTTCTACCTTATTTATGCTGTCGGCAATCGTCAGCTTTGCCCAACAAGTATTCACTGCTTCGGGTGTTGTTGTCGACGAAACAGGTGAAACGATTATCGGTGCAACGGTTCAGGTAGTCGGTGACAGCAAACTGATTACAGCAACAGACATGGACGGTAAGTTTACACTCGCCAATATTAAGCCTGGTGCTAAGTTGGAAGTATCTTATGTCGGTATGAAAACCTTCACTGGTCCTGCCAAACCGACAATGAAGATTACGATGATTAACGACAACTCTGCGTTGGACGAGGTGGTTGTAACTGCCTTCGGTGAACAAAAGCGTTCGGCTTTTACAGGCTCTGCTGCCATTGTTGACTCTAAAAAGATTGAACATAAGCAGGTCAATAACGTAATGAGTAGTTTGAAAGGTGAGGCTGCTGGTGTTCAGATTATAGACAACAGCGGAGAACCTGGTTCAACCCCTTCTATCCGTGTACGTGGCTTTAGTAGTATTAGCGCAGGACAAAGCCCTCTGATTATAGTAGATGGTGCGCCTTACGATGGCGGGTGGAACAATCTTAACCCTGCCGATGTGGCATCTGTAACCGTATTGAAAGATGCGTCTTCTACCGCACTCTATGGAGCACGAGGAGCCAATGGTGTTATCATGGTGACAACAAAACATGCACAAGTTGGTAATGCGCATATTTCTGTTGATATGAGATGGGGTACGAATAGTCGTATTAAACGCTACTATGAGACTATTGATGATCCTGTTAAATACTATGAGGTTTACTATAATGCATTGTATAATTATCAACTGAAAGGACTCGGATTGACCCCTGCTCAAGCTACTATTGAGGCTAACAAACAACTCGTTGCACCTGGCGCAGCGGGTGGATTGGGATATCCAATATTTACTGTTCCAAACGGAGAACAGCTCATTGGGGAAGATGGTCGTATGAATCCACATGCCACATTAGGACGTGTTATTGAGCATAATGGTAAACGTTATACTATCCTACCAGACGATTGGAAGAGCCTTGCCTTTCGTAACGGATTACGCAAAGAGTATGATATAAACCTGACTGGAGGTAGCGATAAGATGCAATACTACCTTTCTTTGGGTTACTTAAACAATGAAGGTGTGGCATATCATTCAGACTTTGAACGTATTACCGTTCGTGCCAAAGCGGACTATGAAGCACGCAAATGGTTGAAGGTGGGTACAAACATGAACTTCTCTCGGGCTAAATACCATGTTATACCATCGGATGATAATGGTCTTTTCTATCAGTTGAATAATGTCGCACCTATCTATCCTGCCTTCATTCGTGATGAGCAAGGGAACATCATGACAGATGAGAATGGACAGATGTATGACTATGGTAATGGTTCTGTTATTGGACTAAGACGTCCTACGTTACCTAACATCAACCCATTACAAGAGAATGCGTTGAATACGAATAGTTCGAAAGTTAATATGTATTCGCTCTATGGCTATGCGAATATCATGCCTCTTGAGGGATTGAAGATCACCCTTAATGGTACGGTGACCGTCAACAACTCACGTGCAACTGAGACAAAACAGCCTTTCTATGGATACAGTCATACGACTTATCCAACGGGTGTTGTGACCAGAACAAGTGATCAAACCTTCTCTTATAACTTCCAACAACTCGTGAATTACAACCATGACTTTGGTCATCATCACATGGAATTGCTCCTTGGTCATGAGTTCTATCGCTACAACTACGAAAGCTTGTGGGGTAGTAAACTTGGTATGGCATCCTACTTTACCAACCAAACTCTTGCTGGAGCAATAAAGATGGATAACACAGGAGAGTCTGGTAATAGTGAATATGAGTCTGAAGGCTTCTTCTTCCGTGGGCAATACGACTACGATCAGAAGTACTTTGGAAGTCTTTCTTTCCGTCGTGATGCTTCCAGTCGCTTTGATCCTAATCATCGTTGGGGTAACTTCTACTCCTTCGGTGGTGCTTGGACTATTACGAAAGAGCCGTTCATGAAACCTTTCAAATGGTTGAATATGTTGAAACTAAAGGCTTCTTTCGGTCAGCAAGGTAATGATAATATTGGTGATTTCCACTATCTTGATACTTATAGTATCGTAAACACGAACAATAAGGTTGGATTAGTTCTGTCTGAAAAGGGTAACCCTAATATTACTTGGGAGACCAATAACAACTTCAATGCAGGCTTCGATTTTGAATTGTTCAATAGCCGTTTGCGTGGTAGTATTGAGTATTTCTATAAGAAAACAACTGATATGCTCTGCTTTGTCTTTGCTCCTTACTCGGCTGGTTACAAAGGAACGTACGACAATATTGGTGATATGACGAACAAGGGTGTGGAGATTGATCTCTCTGCTACTGTCTTAAAAACTAAAAATATCTCATGGGATGTCAACGTGAATGCAACTACTTACAAGAATGAAATCATCAAACTCGCTGACGTCCTCAAAGCTGATCTCGTTGTAGATGGGCATCCTGGCTATAGTAGTGGTGATAGACTCTATGCCGAGGGACTCCCTATTTACGAGTGGTATATGCCTCGTTATGCAGGTGTTTCTAATGAAGGAAAGGCTATGTGGTACTACACTGACCCTGACGGAACCCTTAAAACGACAGATGTATATGGTAATGCGGGCTATTACTCATGTGGAAGTCCACACCCAGACCTCTATGGTGGCTTTGGAACGACGCTGAATGCGTATGGTTTCGACTTCTCTATCTCCTTCGCTTATTCGTTAGGAGGACTCTCATACGACTATGGTTATGCAGGTTATATGGGTCCACCAAGTGGCACCTTAGGAGGAACAACTATCCATAAAGACGTTCTCAACGCATGGTCAGTAAACAATCCAAACAGTAATATCCCACGTTGGCAATACGACGACCCAAGCGTTAGTTCTCTCTGCGACCGTTTCCTCATCAGCGGTAGCTATCTAAGCTTACAGAATATCAACCTTGGCTACACCCTACCTAAGCTATGGGTAAGCAAGATTGGAATGGAGAATGTACGCATATATGTGGCTGCTGACAACGTATACTTTTGGAGTAAGCGTAAGGGATTCGACCCACGTGGCTCCTTCTCAGGAGGTAGTAGTACATCCATCTATAGCCCAACGAGAACCATCTCTGGTGGTATTAAACTAACATTCTAACCATCTTCTTACATTAATAGTACGTCATTATGAAACGCTTAATATCAAATCACATCATAACGTTGGCTATCGTTGCTATTACCTTTGGCTTTACTTCTTGTATCGATAGCATTGAACCGTCAGAGGTATTAACTTCTGACCAAGTAAGAAAGATGCCTTCTTCACAAGAAGGACTCATCAATGGTATCCTTTCTTATATGATAACCTTTGACTCTTGGGGCTCTGGTGATCCTCTCAACGACTGGGGTTATCCTTGTCAGATGCAATATAGGGAAGTATTAGGAAGTGATTTCCCTGTTTATAGTAGTAACTATAGCTATTGGACAACAGTGGAAAGCGGTGTCAACACCCGTTTCAAAGCTTATTACACCTATCGTTTTTACTACGATTTCATTGCTACCTGTAACAACGTAACGAGTGTAATAGATCCTGCCACAGCCTCACCAACCTCTAAAAACTACTTAGGTATAGCTCTGGCTTATCGTGCAATGGCTTATCTTGATATAGCTCGTCAGTTCGAATTCAAGAAGACTGGCATTGCAAGTTTGGATGATAAGGCGACAAAAAATGGGATATGGGGGCTCACAGTTCCTATCGTTACCGAAAAGACAACGAAAGAAATGCAACGCCACAATCCACGTGCTCCGTTCTATAAGATGTATCGCTTCATCCTTACTGACCTCAACCATGCCGAGGAGTATCTGGCTAATTATACACGTCCCGACAAGAACTTGCCTAACCTTAGTGTAGTCTATGGACTCAAGGCACGCCTTTGGATGGAAATGGCAAGTCGTTTTGATCAGAGTAGTGCAGACCTTAATGCAGCCATAGCAGCAGAAGACTCTGCAAGCATTGAGTATGATAAGTTAGGTATAACCACAGCTCGCGAGTGCTATGAGAAGGCACGCACCTATGCTCGTAAGGCTGCCAGTGGCTACAGTCCTGTTACCGAAGCACAGTGGCATAGCACACAAGACGGCTTTAACAAGGAAAACCAAGCATGGATGTGGAAGTTAGGCTATACCACACGTGAGCAAATTAGCTATATCTACTATACCTTCACCAGCACCATGTCATCAGAAACTACTTGGGGACTTGCTGGCGCATACGGTGCTACTCGTATGATTGGTAGTGCGCTCTATGATAAGATGCCGGAAGGTGACTGGCGCCATTATTCATGGATTGATCCGACCGCTGCAGGTACACATGAGGGTTACGAGAAATATGACTCTATCACCATTGGCACTAAGAAGGAGAGACTTTCCCTCTTAGATGAGGAGACTTGGAAGCAGCTACCAGCCTATGCTAACATCAAGTTCCGTCCTGCCAAGGGTAATATCACCGATACTTACGAGGGACAATTCATCAGTCTTCCTTTGATGCGCATGGAAGAAATGGTATTTATCGACATTGAAGCTACAGCCCACCTTGATGGTGTTGCAGCAGGTGTTACGGCTCTGAAAAACTTTATGAACACTTATCGTTACACCGATAACTCTTATCAGGCAAATAATGTCACCACTATGGAGGACTTCATAAAAGAACTGATGGTACAGAAACGCATAGAGTTCTGGGGCGAGGGAATCACGTACTTCGACTATAAACGACTTGCGCTTCAGATTCGCAGAAAGGACAATACCAATTATGAACCATCTGCACGAATCAATTCTAAGGAAGGGTATGTATGCCCATGGATGAACTTCTTCATCCTTGAATACGAGACACATAACAATGTGGCTTGTAAACCAAACCCTGATACATCTGGAAGTTTGACAGTCACAAATCAGTAATAACTGAGGTTGAAAAGGAAAATTATTAAATAAAAAGCAGACGCTAAAGACGAACCTGTTGTTTCGGCTTTGGCGTCTGCTTTCTTTAATTTTGGAAAGATGGAGATAAGAGACATCTTTATGCTGCGCAAGCAGGGACGTACGGAGGAGGCATACGCTGCCATTCTACCGATGTATGCTGTACACAAGGGACATTACACGACCATAGCTATGTTCTGGGTAGGTGTAGACATGATGAAGCTTCGCTATCAACAACGTCAGTTAGAAGAGGCATATAAGATATTCAAGAGTTTGCTAAGACTCTATCCGACGATGGACGACAAGGACCTTAAGGGACAAAGCGCCTTAATGCGTGCCTCACTATTAGTCTTCGACCACCATCCAGGATTCTCTATGCTCGACTTCATCTCACAATGGGATATCACCCGACTGACAGATGAAGACTGGACAATGGAGCAAGGCAACGGTCATCCTATTCCCTCAATAGGAATGCGTATCGTAGGAAAAGTATTTAAGGAAGTGGAAAGTAAGCCTACTGTTGACATGGCTTTAAAGGCTGCACCGATATTAGCTGAAGCCCTAAAGCATAGTCCTTACAATATGCATAACCAACGTTACAAAGCGATGGTCTATCGGATTATGGGCAAAAAAGATAAGGCAATCAATATTTATACCCATCTTATCAAGAGCCACCGACAGTCCTATCTCTATCACGAGCTGTCAGAACTCCTTGATGACGAACGCTACAAGATTGCACTTCTCTGTAAAGCTATCTCCGCACAACGAGAGGAAAAGTTCCGACAACGTATGCGCTTCACCCTTGCAGGCTTACTCTTTAGAAAAGACAAAGCCCGCGCTCGCTACGAATTAGATAAATGTATTGCCATGCGAAAGCAGTTAGGCTATTCCATTACATGGGAAATGCAAAACCTCGCAGCAAGCTTAGAAGAGATTAACCCCGTATCAGAAGCCGATGAAAAGAGCTTCTATAGAGAACAAGAAGTGGTATTAAAAGAACTTGTTAGGTAGGTTTTCTGCATAATCTAATGATTTATCCTTATCTTTGTAGCACATTTTATTGAATAATTAAATCTACCTTATGAAACATTTATTTCTATCAGCTTTAATACTCTTGGGACTGACATCATGCCAAATTGCAGGCTTAACCTCTGGCTATTCCCATCTATCAGATGCACAAAAGGAGAGAGTTATAACGCTTGAAGAAAACATTGACGATATTCATGACTTCTCAAAAGTATACAAAGTTAGCCTTAATCAAGTAAAACAATATATCGAAACGCACAATAAAGTACTGCTATATAATTATACTCCTTTCTGTCATTCTACCTATTGTGTGTCGCCTGCAGCCTTAGTATCTCAATGCAAAGACAAGGGAATTAACGTCCTTGTCATATCGAATATATATGATGACATATTCAAACAAAAGCATACTACGTTCCCCATGCTGATGATTGATACAAAGCAGTTCTCGACTAAATGGAGGGCAAATACCTTGATCTTTTCTATTCACCCTTGACTGGACATACAGACAAGGAACTGAACTACGCAAATTTCCATTACTTTGAGAAAGGGAAGTATGTAAAGAGTTACAAGAACTCAAATGATATTTGATTTTCCTATCATGGTAGAATAAAACCTCCGTAATCTCCTACTCCATCTGGAATTTACACAAAAAGGTAAAGAAATATATTGACAAAATATTCAAAGAAAAGGTAGGAAAACAGCTTAAAAGCGAGTTATTTCAACTCGCTTGTAAGTCGTTTATTATCAAATAGTTGCAAAGGTGGATTTTAAAAGGTGCTTAATAAGGCTTCAAAAGGGCGTTAGTAACGTTGCTAAAGAGCATCTTTTGCAAGCCAAAAGGGCGTTATTTACAAGCCATTTGGTGGTCTTTTAAAATTCGACTTGTGAAAAATTCGGACAAACATAACATAATTAAGCTCCACAATAAAGGCTCATAAAAAGTAGGATTCTCCACGTCTACTTCTTTTTTTCAGTATGAAAAAATTGTCAAAACATATCTATCAAAGGAAAAGGGAGAATAGAACGCAGTGGTTTTAGACTGTAGAGAACATCATATCAGTGGGATATTAGGCAATTACCACAGCCACCATAAAATGAAAGATGCCATATCCAACGTGTGGATACAGCATCTTCATTATAGTTAGTATGCGAAAAGCAGCTTTTTACTGCTTATCAACACGAACATAAAAAGCTTTTTTACTTTATTCTTGCCTCTGGTGCAAGCATATGCTCTGGTGACAAGATAGCATCAAGTTTCTCCTTAGAGAGCAACTTATGTTCAAGTACAAGGTCATAAACAGAGCCACCTGTTGCAAGAGCTTCCTTAGCAATCTTCGTGCTATTCTTATATCCGATGTATGGGTTGAGTGCTGTTACAATACCGATAGAGTGTTTCACCATCTCAAGACAGCGGTCCTTATTCACCGTGATACCGTCAATACACTTCTCACGCAGCGTGTCCATAGCATTTGGCAACCAAGTAAGGTCCTCAATAAGACATTCTGTAATGATTGGCTCCATTACATTCAACTGCAACTGTCCAGCCTCAGCAGCAATCATAACAGTTGTATCATTACCGATAACCTTGAAACAAGTCTGGTTCGTTACCTCTGGGATTACAGGGTTCACCTTACCAGGCATGATACTTGAACCTGGTGCCATCGGTGGAAGATTGATTTCATTCAGACCGCAACGAGGACCAGAAGCCAACAAACGAAGGTCATTACAAATCTTAGAAAGCTTAACAGCTAAGCGTTTCAAAGCACTTGAATAGCTTACATAAGCACCTGTATCAGGTGTAGCCTCAACAAGGTCGGCACCTGCAATAAACTCCATACCAGTCAATTCGCTTAGCTTTTCAGCACAAATCTTTGGGAAGCCAGGAGCTGCGTTCAGACCCGTTCCGATAGCAGTACCACCCATATTGATTTCATGCAAGAGAGCTGCATTACGATTAAGGTTGGCAATCTCCTCTTCCAATGTATTGGCAAAGGCATTAAACTCCTGTCCACTTGTCATAGGGACAGCATCTTGAAGCTGTGTACGACCCATCTTTATAACGTGCTTAAATTCTTCACCCTTTCTACGGAAAGCAGCAATGAGTTCGCTCAAAGAAGCCACAAGTTTCTTATTCAGTAGGATAAGTGTCAGACGAATGGTAGTTGGATAAACATCATTCGTTGACTGACCGCAGTTAGCATGATCGTTAGGAGAGCAGTACTGGAACTCACCTTTCTTGTGACCCATAATCTCACAAGCACGATTGGCAATCACCTCATTGGCATTCATGTTAACAGATGTGCCCGCACCTCCTTGTACCATATCGGTCACAAAGTTCTCGTGCATCTTACCATCAATAAGCTCACGGCATGCTTGTGCCATCGCATCAGCCACTTCATCACTGATTTCACCGAGCTGACGGTTGGTTTCTACAGCAGCCAATTTGACGTAAGCAATCGCAACAACATAGTCTGGATAATCACACATACGCTTGCGTGAAATGTGATAGTTGTTGATGGCACGCTGTGTCTGCACACCATAATAAGCCTCTTCTGGAACTTGAAGCTCACCCAAGAGGTCGCTTTCTACACGAAATTTCTTTTCTTCCATGATTCTATTTTGATAAAGTTAGCGTAGATCTCTTTCACTAACGAGAAGAGAATGATTTATTTTCTTTATTTATTAGGATGTTTCAAAACACTGATTCATGAAGTTTCTACGACAATTATCTGACTTTTCTATCCGACTTATAGTGCGTATACTTACTTCTTTTCGTGAAGAGTTCCAACCCTTCCTATGCCTCTCAGTATCTTTCCTATCCTTTTCTTTTCCTACTTTTAATAAGCTTTGATTCTGTACTTAAAGCCCAACTCGATACGATTAGTATTATACTTATCCAAGCCAACCCCCCTCTTTATAAGTAACTTTCCTACCCACATAGGCTAAGAAAATACGCAGGTCTTGCCCCTTAATAGGATAATACTCCACACTACCTACATAGCCATAGCTCTTACGGAAGTCCTTAAAACGGTCAATCTTTGTGACACTTGCCGTCTCATACATACCCTTCAACATCAGATTCCAACGTGGAACAAACTGCCAATTGAGCTTTGTTATAAATGAATTATAATGTATATCACTCATCCACACATCATTTCCACTACTTGGGAAAAAGCCCCTCAACTCGTCTGACGCTAAGCCTAAGCGGTCGACGCCATCGTTCTGCGACATATAATCGAAATACCATTGCAGTCGTTCTAAGTTCAATTTCTGTCCAAGAATGAGCATACGACTATACTTATGCCGTGCCTCAGATTCTATTCCCCATGACCATCGAGTGAGGATTTTATCGTTTAAGAAACTACCATTCCAAGCCAAACTATAACCAAGTGGAATACGCGACTTCTCTAACCTCCTACTATGTGTACCATCACCTTCGATTGATATGGAATTATCACCATATACATCAGCAAACTTATCATTATGCGCATTCGTCACACCTACAACAAACTCTTGAGTCGGAATAGGCTTATAAGCAACTATAGCGCCCCCTAAATAGCACTCCATGCCCCCCGTTAAGTCAGAGAACTCATAGATATAGACAGGATTTTCATCCACTTCAAAACCTCCAAAAGGCTGAAAGATCTTACCAGCTTCAACCGAAAGCTTATCAGAGAACTTATAACCCATCATCATAACATCAGTTGATCGCGCAAAGTTATCTTCACTACTTGCCACATTTGACTTATTCAAACGATAGCAGAAACGGTAGTAGAGTTTATCTGTTAGGTTACCCTTGACTTCAAGACGAAGGTGTTTATTCTTAAAGCCTGCACTCCATTCATGTCTTTCATCCGATACAGCCTGTACACTGGCAGCATAGTTGATATAGACATTAAACATATCGCTGCTTTTCTTTAAGTGTGCCACCTCTTCAGCAAGTGACTTAAACTGACTGTCGTCTACCCCATATCCATGGTTATCTTGCGCCTGTACACCCAAAGAAAATGCAAATAGGCAGCTACATAGTAGTGTCTTCTTCATCATGATATATGTTTTATTTCGTTCTTTTTTAAGGATAAACTCTGACGATAAAATAAACTGACACAGAATGTAGTCACACTCCTGAAACTTCACGTTACAGGTTAACCGAAGTAAACCAGCTATAACGGGCGTAATAAACCGCTTCCGTAAGTGTTGTGTTCTGCGCTATGGTTTGTTTCACAAAAGTAGAAAAAATATTGATAGTTTTTACAAATACCCTACATAAATATAAGGCGTTTAACTTTCTTTAGCGTCATAAAGCAAGCTAAAGAAAGGAGTATATGAAATCAAGATGACATAAAGCTGACATATTGATATGTAAAAGCATAGGATAAGTCCTATAAATACGACAAAAAAAGTATAGTTTTTCTATCCTATCTCATAACCCAAAGATAGTCTTGGAGTAGTTGCCTTTATCGGGACTAAAATCTATATATAAAGACAATTAATGAGGGCAAATGACAAATTATTATTAAATTCCTAACACACTTCAGAAATAATCGCTACTTTTGCAGAAAAATAAACTGTACCCAACGAGAAGTTGGATTATGAATCAGTTATGAGTAAACGATTGCTTTTCACACTTGGAACGCTACTATTGCTTTCTACAGCTGCAACAGCGCAAGACCATATCAACCCCGAGGATCGTGTGGTAGATATGGACTCTCCGACGTTTGTGCCTATGGTTCACATCGGTAAGGCAAAGGTTGGCGCTGACAGCATTCAATATGTCAGAACGAGCAAGGTTTACGTCTTTCCACCGCTTGAATTCAAGAATAAATCGCAGGAAACAGCCTACTATCGATTGGTTTATAACATCAAAAAGGTACTTCCAATCGCCAAGGAGTGTAACCAGATTATTCTGGAGACAGGTGCTTATCTTGAGACTATTCCTACTAAGAAAGAGCGTGACGAACACATGAAGAAGGTGGAGAAAGAAATCTGGAACACCTATAAGCCACGTATGAAGAAGCTAACCTTCACCCAAGGTAAGTTGCTTATCAAGCTTATCGACCGAGAGTGTAATTCGACTTCCTACGAACTGGTACAGGCTTTCCTCGGTCCTGTGCGAGCAGGTTTCTATCAAGCCTTTGCCTGGGCTTTCGGTAGTAGTTTGAAGAAACGCTACGAGCCAAATGGAGCTGACAGACTTGTAGAGCGCATTGTCTTGCAGGTTGAGGCTGGACAGTTATAATCCAATCTCCACTCTATTTTGTTTTAAGTAGGTACAAAAATAAAAACGCTGAAAAAAAGCTAAAAGCAAAAGGCGTAGAGCTGTTCTAAGACAACAACTCTACGCTTTTTATCGAATTATTTTCATGAAAATAAATATTTTTTTCTTCATGAAAATAAATATTTCTTTTCACGTAAATAATTTCTTTTTTTCATGGAAATAATTCGCAAAACATACCTTTTAAAGAATTGAGAAGAGAGATAAAAAGGGATTATTACAGCCTAAGAAACACTGCATTTACGACCTCTTATAAGTATAGCACACTCTCATTTCCCTCGTTGAAAAGCAAATCAAGAATACTAAGGTTAGGCAAGAAGCCAAACTTCTGTTGATAAACTTGATAATAACGACGAGGAACAAAGTCGGTATCAACGCCCGGTCGTTTCGGACGAATTATCTCTCTAAAATCAACGGTTCCATCGGGGATATCCATCAGATAAGCATCTGTGCGACGCATACAAGGCATAATGTCGATGAGTTCGCACATTTTCAGCGTTATCTCCCAGTTGAAATCATAGAGATACGTCCATTTCCGTTCGAAGAATGGACGTATATCGTCTTCATAATATTCAAAGAACGGACTCTCACCATAAGACGACAGCAGCGCATTCCAGTGCTGGTGACGCCAGTTATCGTGGTCGCTGATACGCACATCCTTCATCGGACACTTCAGACTCTCAAACTTCTCGACAGGGATAGAGAGGGTCTGTGGACCATTCGCAGAAGCAATTACGCAACGATTACGATAGGTCTGCTTAACAAAGTTATCGTGTTGCTCTATCAGACAGCTGTCATAGCGATTCAGTTTCTGATACCATTGAATGGGCGCAAAGTAAGCAGTGGAGAGCAAGACCTCCCCAAGCCCCTCCGAAGGAGGGGATGTCAAGTTACCGATGTTACTATTATCAGGATATACCATAAACTTTGTTGATGACGATAATTATACGATTATAAGATAATAAAAAGGAGGGGATGTGGAATACTTACCAGAGATTGGTAATGCGCACATCCCCTCCTTCAGAAAAGTATGGGAAATTTTCTCCCCTACCTCTCCCAACTTTACTAATCTCACATCCCCTCCTTCGGAGGGGCTTGGGGAGGTTGTTGGGACTTACTTTATATTATCAACCCAGTTAAACAGTCTGTGCCAACGGATTCCTCCAAAGCCCTTGCGGTCTGGATCGCTTGACCACCAGATAAAGATTGGCTTACCAACGACATGATCCTCTGGTACAAAGCCCCAAAAACGGCTATCGGCAGAGTTATGACGGTTATCACCCATCATCCAGTAATAGTCCATCTTAAAGGTGTAGCTATTAGCAGGCTTACCATTGATATATATCTTTCCGTTCTTAACCTGTAAGTCGTTGTTCTCATAAACCTTGATACAACGCTCATAAACAGGGAGGTTCTCTAATGTCAACTTAATCGACTTGCCCTTTGCTGGAATCCAAATAGGACCATAGTTATCGCGTGTCCAACCAGTAAAACCATTGAGTGGATAATACGGACCAGAGTAGAGATCCTTATCTGTTACAGGACGGATAGACTGTACAAGACCCTGACGCTTCAGCTCAGCAACGGCTCGTTTTGTCAATGGCATATAACCATCATAAGACAGAATATCCTTATTAAGCACTTTACCTTGGCTCAAGTCATATCCTTTCAGAAGACTGAGCGTCTGTACATCCTCATCACTGATTTCTAAATCCTTACGAAGTTCGTCGTAACGTTCTCCTATGAAATCAGAAACAGCGATGTTTTTTTAAACTTAATAAAATAGGTATATTCGACTTTCTCTGGCTCTTTATTTGCCTTTCCGTCAACATAAACAATCTTGTCCTTAATCTGCAAGGTCTGTCCAGGAAGACCTACACAACGCTTCACATAGTTCTCACGACGATCAGTAGGACGCCAATCCAACGCTCCGTAGGTACCTACATTTCTCACAATATAAGCTCTACCCGTAGCATATGCCTTATCAAAGAAAGCACGCTGTTGGAGTGTGTTCATCGCCGACAGATTGATATTAGGATTCTGTTGTGCGAGGAAGTTCGTACCCAATGTATAGACATCATGGTAGTAATCATTGCCCTGATAAGCAGGCTCACTCATGATAGTATCACCTGCAGGGAAGTTGAACACAACGATATCATTGAGCTGTACCTTACCCAAACCCTTCACACGACGATAGTCCCAATGTGGCCAAGAGATATAGCTCTTAGTATTGATAATAGGTAAGGTGTGCTGTGTCAGCGGCATTGTCAATGGTGTCTCAGGAATACGAGGACCATAACTTACCTTCGAAACAAAGAGGTAATCGCCCGTAAGGAGCGACTTCTCAAGGGAAGAAGAAGGAATAACGTAGTTCTGGAAGAAGAACAGATTGATGAAATAGACTGCTACCAATGCGAAGACCAGTGCGTCTACCCATCCCATAATGAAGCGGATAGGACCCTCAGAATCCTCCCACCACTTCCAACGAATCTTCTTTGTGATATATACGTCATAGATAAATGGAACGACTAATAATCCCCACCAACTCTTTACCCAGAACAGGAAAAGGAGGTAGAGAACAAGAACACAAATAAACTTTGCCCATTGCTTCTTAGGATTCAGGGCTGCTTTCTCTTTGTCTATCATACTATATATTGTGGTGATAAATGTTGAATAATGAATTATGTCAGTATGTTTGTTATTAAATATCAGTTGGTGGAAGAGTGTTCGGAAGAATGGTCTCCTCTATTGTGCGTTACTTTCAGCTTTGTTATAAAGTATTATTAGTAACCATCAACACCCAACACCTACCACTTAACACCCAACATTAAAACTTAAATAAATCGCTTGTAGTAAGCAATCCGGTATGCTCTTTGGTATATTCAGCTGCTAAGACGGCACCCAATGCAAAGCCTTTACGGCTGTGAGCATCGTGAGTAATGGTAATCTTGTCTGCCTCAGAGTCATAACTGATGCTATGAATACCAGGCACTTCATCACGTCGAATAGAGGCAATAGGAAGTTCGTTAGGAGCAACCTTGTTACTGCCTGACTCCGTACCATCGGCAGCATGCTGGAAGCCTTTAACCCACTTATCTTTGCGATCGAGGTCGTTGATAATCTCTTCTGCAAGGGTTATGGCTGTTCCAGATGGTGCATCGAGCTTGTGAACATGGTGTACCTCCTCCATCTCAACGTTATACTGTGGGAAACCATTCATTATCTTTGCCAAATAACGGTTGACAGCTGAGAAAAATAGCAACGCCAATAGAGAAGTTACTTGCCCAGAACAAGGTCTGTCCACCTTCCGTACACATACGCTCAACCTCTGCCTTATGGTCCTGCATCCAGCCCGTAGAACCGCTAACAACCTTCACATTGTGTGCAAAGGCACGCTGATAATTGGCAAAAGCAGCCGTAGGATTCGTAAATTCAATAGCTACATCAGCCGATGCAAATGCAGGAGAATCGAAGTCCTCTATATTGTCAACATCAATAATACTTACGATTTCGTGGCCACGCTCAAGGGCTATCTGTTCTATCATATGCCCCATCTTGCCATAGCCTATCAATGCTATTTTCATAATTAATCTGAATTAAAACATTGCAAAGGTAGCTGATTTACGGCATAATACAAAATAAGTTCACGTATTTTTAAATAAGGTATTGACAAGTCAAGGGATGACCTTTACATATAGAGCAATTGGTAAGATTGAACCGTTCTTCTCATTTTCTATCAACGTATTGACGCCCCGCACGTCTGGTGCGGAGGCTCAATACCAATAGTGCGAAGGCTTAACACCAATGGTGCGGAGTACTAAGAAGTGAGAAACTGTAGTACGAAATAATAAGAAAAATACATAGATAATACTATTGGTTTTATCATTTTCTTTGTATATTTGCGTACTGTTACAAACCAAGAATCTTATATGGAACAACTCATCCACTACGTATGGAAACACAAGCTGTTTCCGTTGACAGGGCTTAAAACCACTGACGGACAAGAGGTGGAGGTCATTGACACTGGACTACATAATCACAACGCTGGGCCTGACTTCTTCAATGCAAAGGTGAAGATAGGCGGTACGCTGTGGGTGGGGAATGTGGAGATACACGACCGTGCCTCCGATTGGTTTCTACACAGACACGACCGCGACCCGAACTATAACAATGTTATCCTGCACGTGGCTGAGTCTATCGACGTTGATGTTAAGACACGAAGGGGCGATTATCCGCCACAGATGCGACTGCAAGTGCCGACGGCTGTGCGAGAACATTACGAAGAACTACTCACAACAGACGAGTATCCGGCTTGTTATCGTATCATTCCGAGTCTTTCAAAACTAATGGTTCATTCGTGGATGAGTGCCTTACAGACTGAAAGGTTGGAACAGAAGACAGAGGCGATAGCCCAACGAGTGAAGGACTGTGACGGCTCTTGGGAAGCAGCCTACTTCGTTACACTTGCCCGCAACTATGGTTTCGGCATCAATGGAGACGCTTTCGAGACATGGGCTAAGCTAATTCCTTTGCAGAGTGTGGCGCATCATCGGGACAATCTCATGCAGATTGAAGCCTTCTTCTTGGGGCAAGCTGGATTATTAGATACAGCAGCTATCCCCGAAAGATATCAACAGCAGGCACTGAACGACAGCTATTTCACAGAGCTGAAAAGCGAATATCAGTACTTAGCACATAAGTTTGGACTACAAGCAATGGATGCCAATCAATGGCGATTCCTCCGCCTACGGCCGCAGAACTTTCCGCATATCCGTATCGCACAGCTCGCTCACCTCTACTATGAACAGCGGGCTGGATTGTCTCAGTTGTTGGAGTGTGAGAGTGTTAAGCAGGTGAGAGAGCTATTGGCAACACAGGTGACACACTACTGGGAGACGCATTACGTCTTTGGTGAAAAGAGTGCTAAGAGCGAGAAGAAACTATCAGCAGCATCGTTGAATCTACAGATTATCAATACCGTTGCGCCTATCCTCTTCGCATACGGCAAACATAAGAACTCGGAGAAGTACTGTGAACGTGCCTTCGACTTCCTCGAAACCTTGAAAGCAGAGGAGAATCACATCGTTAGAATGTGGAAGGAAGTGGGGCTAATGGTAGAGACTGCGGGTGATTCGCAAGCCCTTATACAACTAAAGAAGGAGTATTGTGACCGAAAAAGATTGCCTCCGCTGTAGGATTGGTTATGAGTATCTGAAGGGGAGTTCATCAATAAAGGGTTAGGAGAATTGGGATAATTAGGCTAATAAGGCTAATAGGCCTAATAAGGCTAATAAGCCCAATAAAAATCCTAAAAACACAAAAATAGATTATGGAAAAGAAGAAATACATCTTTGAGACAAGACTGGATGTTCGCGACTATGAGTGCGACATCCAAGGTATCGTTAACAATGCAAACTACCTGCATTACACCGAGCATACACGCCATAGATTCCTCAAATCATTGGGCGTTAGCTTCTCTGAACTTCACGAGAAAGGCGTTGATGCCGTTGTAGCACGTATGCAACTCACTTATAAAGTGCCATTTACCTGCGACGACGAGATTATCTCACGCATGTCATTAAAGAAGAATGGACTACGCTGGGTGTTCTCTCACGACCTCTTCCGTGCCAGTGACGAACGCCTCTGTTTCCATGCAGATGTTGACCTTGTGACACTCATCAATGGTAGATTGGGCAGTAGCAAGGAATATGACGAAGCGTTTGCAAGAGTATTGTAAAAGTCTATCTACTCCCTAAACCTTCCTCTCTTCTAAGGAAGGTAGGGAGCTACTACTGATCATTACCTACACCATGGAATCCTTAAACTCAATCTTACTAACCCGACTTACTCGTTTTAACCTCAGCGAACTGGCTGAACTTTACAAGCGAGCTGGCTCTGCCACGGCTGTCATAGAACATAAAAGAGACATCAGAGAGATTCTTCCTGAAGCCTCAACGCATCTCATACAAGCCTTGAAAGACATTGATAGCCTGAGAGAAAGGGCTGAACAAGAATTGGAATACGACCGTCTGCATAACATTGAGCCTATCTGTATGAATGATGAACGCTATCCACAGCGACTCAAGGAATGTCCAGATGCTCCTATCCTACTCTATTATCTCGGTAATGCCGACCTCAACAATCGACACGTTATCAATATTATCGGTACACGACACTGCACCACTTATGGGCAGGATATTATCCGTTCGTTTGTCAGAGAACTAAAAGCACTTTGCCCAGATGTACTCATCCTCAGTGGACTTGCTTACGGAGTAGATATCCATGCACATCGAGCTGCCTTGGAGAATGGCTTTGAAACTGTAGGAGTATTGGCTCACGGACTCGATGATATCTATCCTCGTGGACACAGAGATACAGCCTTAAAGATGATTAAACAAGGTGGATTACTATCGGAATATACGACACATACACAGCCCGTTGCCCGCAACTTCGTACAACGTAACCGTATCGTGGCAGGTTGTGCAGATGCAACTATCCTCATAGAATCGGCTGCGAAGGGTGGAGGACTTATCACCTGCAGTATCGCTCGTAGCTATGGACGGGAAGTATTTGCCTTTCCTGGCGCTGTTTATTCTGATTATAGCGAGGGCTGTAATAATCTTATTCGTGACAATGGAGCGGCTCTCATCACATCAGCAACAGACTTTGTGAAGGCAATGGGATGGGATGATGATATCAAATTGGGGCAGGCACAACAACGAGGAATTGAACGAACGCTTTTCCCTGATTTGTCTTCAGAAGAGGAAGCTATCGTTCGCGTGCTCGATAAAAACAATGACTTGCAGATTAATCTCTTGTCAATTCAAGCGAATATTCCTATCTCAAGGCTCACAGGAATCCTCTTTACGCTGGAAATGAAAGGGGTTATTAGAGCTATGGCTGGCGGTTGTTATCATCTTTTAGCATAGGATCTTAATACCATAAAAGTAGCTAATACTGAAAAAAAGACATTTCTTTGCCACAAATCTGTCCTATCTTCCGTCTCTATAGATGTGAACGGAAACTGAATCACCAACCCTAATTAATTATCAAGACAATGAGAACAACAATCTTTACTATCGCATTCGCTGTAGCTGTTCTATGCTCAAGCTGCACCGTAAAAGCCAACCCAACGACGCTCATCACACAACCAATAAATGATGAGGTAGAGTCTATTATCAAAGAGTTTAAGAGTGGAAACAACGTCACTTACGTCAACTTGCCTAAAACACTCATAAAGCTTGGATTGAAAGCTGCCGACGACGAGACCGCTAATGCACTCGCTGAGCAAATCGACGGACTGCAAATTTTAACTTTCGAGAAGGCTAATCAAAAGATTAAAGACGGCTTATACAACCGTATCAGTAAGTTGGAAACACAGGGATATGAACCTATGGTGAAGGCAAATGAGGACGGCGAAAAGGTCAGAATCTTCATTAAAGGCAACGAGAAGGAAGTGCAGAGCCTTGTTGTCTTCGCTATGGACAAAGAAGACTGCTCACTCATCAATATCGTAGGACATATCAATCCTTCTAATATTGATGATGTCGTAAAGTCACAAACCAAGTAAACAAAGACACATTATGAAACGGTTTATCATCATAGGCATCCTTGCTCTCAGTACATTATCAGCCTCAGCGCAGAGCGTAAAAGGGCTAATTGAGCAATATAGGCACGAGAAAAACGTTATTCACCTTCATATAACACCTGCCTTAATGTCATTCTTAAAGGTGCTTGCTAAAAGCCATTCGGACGATTCAAAGGCTCTGAAAGCGGTGTCATCCTTTCGTATACTTGTCTTTGACGACTGTGATTCGATTGTAAAAAGCCGTTTTAGAAATACGGTTCAGACCTTCCACCCTAAGGGATATACGCCAATCATCTACAATAAGCAGGCAGATGAGACTAATTATGTTTACCTCAAAGAAAAGAAAGGGTGCATTCGTGAAGTGCTCATCCTTGCTATTGACAAACAAGATGGCGCCATTGTGCGGATTAAGGGTAAGATAAGTCCTAACGATGTCGACTCTGTTGTGAAAGAAAGTACCAACAAGAAGAATCTGAAAAGCTATAAGTTATAAGGTGGACAACCTTACATCATAGCCGATTATTGTATAAAGCGCACATCTGCCTATGCAAGCAAGCGATTTTAAACAGCTATTCCTACCCTGCCATCGGAAACTCTTTCGGTGGCATATAGGCTGATGAGCAACGCTCAAGCTGCTGAGGATATGGTGCAAGAAACCTTCTTAAAACTCTGGATGCAGCGTGATAAGATGGAAAAGGTTGACAATCCCGAGGCTTATAGTATAACAGTACTACGCCGAATCTTCTATGACAAGATGAGAGCAGGACACCTTCAAGAAGTCGACAAAGATGTGGGAAGTCTGCAAGTAAGCTCCTCACAGAACATAAGTAAGCAATTAGAGGAAGCTGACGAATACCAACGCGTAAGGCTGTTGATTAACCATCTGCCCGAACCACAGGCAAGAATCATGCTGATGCGCGACATTGAAGACCGCAGTTTTGACGAAATCAGCACCGAAACAGGGCTTACGGAGGTGAATATAAGAAGTATTCTCAGCCGTGCCCGAAAGAAGATTAGAGAACAGATAAAGCAATGAGATATGATAAAGACTGAAGATATAAAGCGTTTGCTTGACCGATACTACGATGGAATGACCACCGAAGAGGAGGAGAAGGCGCTGCACACCTACTTCAACGGCAGTGATATCGATGCCAGTTTGACGGAGGAACGCATCTTCTTCACGGCTCTTCAGTCATCAGAATGCCCTACACCAGCAGGGATGGAAGAGCGACTCTGTCGACAGATTAGCCAATGGAACACCTTAGAAGTTACTAATCGTCGTGCGATAAGGCATATCAACCTGCGCTGGGTAGTAGGGATAGCAGCCAGCTTGTTGCTTCTCTTTGCTGCAGGAGCTATCGTTTACCAAAACGAGAATAAGTCTCCACAAACTGAACAGGATACCTATACTAACGCTAAAGACGCTTATGCCGAAACGTCAAAAGCACTGATGAAATTCTCAAAGACGCTCAATAAGGGTATTGACGCTACCGAGAACATCACTAATAAAACAAGGGATTAGATTATGAAGAGAATTATTTTAACGCTTTGTATGACTATGATAGCCTGTATAACGGCATTTGCTCAAAAGGCATTGTTCGAAAAATACAGCGAAACAGATGGTGTCTCCACTGTCTACATATCACGTAATATGATGCGAATGATGGGCAATGTGAAAGCAGGTAACAAGGATATCAGCAAGATTGCCAGCCATCTCGACTATCTGCAGATACTCTCCTGCGAACGTCCTTCACTGATTCCTTCTATCAAGAAGTCTGCCCAAAACATCTTCAATCAACAAAAGTATTCGATTGTAATGCAAGTCAATGAGGGAGGCGAACATACTACTATCTACGAGCGGCATTACCCGAATGGAAAGAATGAGTTTTCCCTGCTCGCCATAGAACGCAATGAAATTACAATTATCAACCTACTTGGTAATATCTCGTTACAGGATATTCAAGGAATAGCTGGTGGGAAATAATCCCCCAGCTTTTTTGGTTATGTAACAGAAATAGAGTACTTTTGCAGAAATAAGGAGGTATAATTATGAATAGGACCATAAATATTCCAAGTGCAGACAACGCCTTCTTGGAGATGTTAGCACAAAAGATGGGATGGACTATAAGTCAAATCAACTCTCATACAGAGAACTATAAAAAACCAGACTTAAACACACCAGAGAAAAGGAAAAAAGCAATAGAGTTGCTTCAATCCATCGCTGGTAAACTGCCAAACAGTCATTTAGAAAGCTGGAAACAAGCAAAAGAAGAGTATCTAAGAACAAAACACTTATGAGAATCTTCTTAGATACCAATATCCTCATAGATCTTCTTGAGGCAAGAGGTGAGTTCACACAGAATGCACTGAAAGTGGCAAGTATGGTTATTAACAATGGAGACGAACTTTTATTAAGTGACTTATCGGTTGTAAATGCTTGTTATATCGAAAGAAAATCCTTAGGGAATAGGGGCTTTATAGCAACATTCTCTGCTATCAGAGATTGTTTTGAAATTATCGGTATGGGAGCACCTGCGATAGATTCTGCGCTCACTGCTAATTGGAATGATTTTGAAGATGCAATGCAATACTTTGCTGCTCTTAATGCAAATGCTGATATCATTGTCACAAGAAACAAGAAAGATTTTGCTACCAGTGAGATAAGTGTTGTAACTCCTTTGGAATATATAGAAGGTAAAATCAAATGAAAATAGGTATATTCGTTGGAAGCTTTGATCCATTTACAATAGGACACGACTCTATTGTACGCCGCGCCTTACCCCTCTTTGACAAGGTTGTGATTGGTGTTGGTATCAATGAGCGGAAGAAGTGTATGCTCAGTACGGAGGAACGAACCGAGCGTATAGCACGACTTTATGCTGACGAGCCAAAGATTGAAGTAAAGGCATATGGCGACCTTACCATAGACTTTGCTCGAAGAGAGGGAGCCGAATATATCATTAAGGGTGTACGTAGCGTAAAAGACTTTGAATATGAACGCGAACAGGCCGATATCAACCGACGCTTGAGCTCTATTGAAACCATCTTTTTCTACGCTGAACCACAATTTGAAAGTATCAGTTCAAGCGTTGTAAGAGAACTGAAAAACTTTGGAAAAGACATCACTGAGTTCTTGCCAAAGGGATATTAACGATTAGACAGAGGCGCACAAGCCTCATCGATAAAACATAGACACGATGATAACATATAGTGCTGAAGGCGTTAAGATGCCTAAAATCAAGAAACGAGAGATTTCTCGTTGGATTAAGCTGTTGCTGCAACACATGGTAGAAAGGTTGGAGAAATTGGTTATATGTTCGTAGATGATGAGAAGATTCTCGAAGTAAACAACGAGTATCTTGGACATGATTACTACACGGACATCATTACTTTCGACTATGATGAGGAGGATGTGCTCAATGGCGACCTTGTTATCTCACTTGACACAGTCCGCTCTAATGCCGAACTTTTCAAGAAGTCATATGAGGACGAGCTTCACCGAGTTATCATTCATGGTATCCTTCACCTCTGTGGTATCAACGACAAAGGTCCTGGAGAACGTGAGATTATGGAAGAAAACGAGAACAAAGCACTCGCGCTATTAAAGGAGATGAGTGACAAATAATCAGCGTTTCACTCTACTTCAGTAGACGGCTCACACGTAAAAGACAAAAGGGCTGAAATCCTACTTTGGATTTCAGCCCTTATTATTTGACATCATTTCTCTGCTGAAGGATTGTTGATAGCCTGCAGAAAGATTAGTATTCGGAATTAGAATAAAGGTTTATACAATGTTTTAAAAGCGCATCACTTATTCCCATTTTATCTGACATTTGTAAACTATTTTCACTTAACTCAAAACCAACACATGCTCTTTTAGCTTCTAAAAGACGCCTAATTGACTTGCAAAAGGTGCTCTTTAAGACCCTTACTAACGCCCTTTTGAAGTCCAATTAAGCACCTTTTCTTACGCAATTTCATAACTAACTGATTGTCTGATGATTGCAAACACACCTTTTATACGTATTTTTTCCTTTGTTTATAGCTATTTTACTCGAACATATGTAATTATTTTTCAAACCTTTATCTGTGATTTTTCAACCTAATAACATGCTAAGGTTTATGTGTCGGAATAAGCGTAGTCGCTAATGACTAATTGGGTTAAACGAAAGAACAGAATAAGAAAAGGTGCCTAATTGGAGTTCAATTAAGCACCTTTCTTATTCTGTTTGCCCTATAACGTCAGGTTATAAAACTCTATAGAGTTATGTTACCCTACTTTTCTACTTGCCCGTAGCCAACGCAACAGCCTTATTGACAATGTCACTCTGGGCATTCCACACTCGGAAATACTCGTTCATATCCCAGATATCACGGGCTGTAAGCGCCTTTATTTGTAGCGCAATATTAGGAAGAGTAGCCTTTAATTCTGCAGCATCCTTTGGCTCAATCTTTTCTTTCTTGCCCTCTGCCACGATCTCATCGAGCAATGACTGTGGTACCACATAACCCTTATTGAACGCGTCAAATGAGCTGTATTGCGCCTTTAAAGCCTGACGATTCGCATCAGCATACTTCAAATAAGCATTAATGATAATACTCTTTGCGGCTAACATACGATGATAGCGGGTGAACTTTGTTGTATCAAGTGGGACGAAGTTATCAGGCATAATACCACCGCCACCATAGACAACTCGGTGCTTGCGGATGGTGTAATACTTCAAAGAATCTGAGAATTGAATACTATCTGGATTGGTCAACTCGCCATGCTTAAATCTCTTTTCAATATCCATTTCATAATCCTTCAGGTCGCCCTTTGTATAAGGTTTCTGAATACAACGACCGCTTGGCGTATAGTAATGGGCTATTGTCAGACGAATCATACTACCATCAGGGAGGTCGAATGGGCGCTGTACAAGTCCCTTACCAAAAGTTCTGCGGCCCACAACTGTTCCACGATCATTATCTTGAATAGCACCAGTGACAATCTCAGCAGCCGAAGCTGAGAGTTCGTTTACCAATACATAAACCTTTACATCCTGCAGTCGTCCGTTGCCAATTGCCTTAAATTCTGGCGACGAGCGCGTCGTCCTTCGGTGTAAACAATCATGTCATTGTTCTTGAGGAACTCATTTGATATCTGAACAGCAGACTGAAGATAACCGCCACCATTGTCTTGTAGGTCGAGAAGGAGGGTCTTCATGCCTTTCTTCTTCAGTGAATCAACAGCCGACATGAACTCGTCATGGGTCTTCATACCGAAGCTCTCGATTCGGATATAGCCCACATTAGGACGAATCATATAAGAGGCATTGATAGTATGAACTGGTATCTTAGCACGTGTAACGACAAAGGTCAACACACCTTTCACACCACGGCGAACAACACCCAACTTCACTTTCGTACCCTTCTTACCACGAAGCATCTTCATGATATCGATACGTGCCATCTTCACACCAGCGATAGTAGAGTCGTTCACACTGACGATACGGTCACCAGCAAGGATTCCCACCTTCTGAGATGGTCCGTTGACAACAGGCTGGATAACGACAAGTGTATCTTCAATCATATTGAACTGCACACCAATACCCTCAAAGTCGCCCTGCAATGGTTCGTTCATTGCCTTGGTTTCCTTTGCATCGGTGTACGTAGAATGTGGATCGAGTTTCTCGAGCATACCCCTAATACCATCCTCAACTAACTTCTGCTCGTTCACAGAGTCCACATAGAAGTTCTTAATTGCCATCTCTGCCAACTGCAGTTTGCGTAAAGGAGAGTCGTTACCCTGCTGTGCCGACAAAGGTAAAAAGGTAAAAAGGTAAAAAAGTAAAAGACAAATATACTTTCTCATATCCTAATCTTATGTTTTAATAGTTTTGTTATATGCTTGAAGGAAGCAATAAAAAGCACTTCTAAAGACAACTTTTTGCTCTTCAATTTTATTTATATTATTCACAGATGTACCAACAGTCGTACGGACATCATTTGGAAATTCTATCCCTTTTACCGACTTTCTTTATTATTCTTCCACGTCAGGAAGGTCCTCTTCTATAACGAGGTTGTCAATAATAAAGTTCTGACGTTCCATCGTGTTCTTACCCATATAATACTCCAAGAGCTTAGCTACCTGGTCATTCTTATGCAAGGTAACCTGTTCCAGACGCATATCTGGACCGATGAAATGGGCAAATTCGTCAGGAGAAATCTCACCAAGACCTTTGAATCGGGTGATTTCTGGGTCTGGACCAAGCTCGTTGATAGCTGCTACACGCTCCTCCTCAGAGTAACAATAACGTGTAATAAAGTCGTTCTTCTTCTCTCCTTTCACACGACGAGCGTCCGCTTCGGCAATTACCTCTTTGTTCTTTATCTTTGTTCGACGATTACGAACACGGAAAAGCGGTGTCTGAAGGACATATACGTGTCCTTTCTTTATAAGCTCTGGGAAGAACTGAAGGAAGAAGGTGATTATCAATAAGCGGATATGCATACCATCGACATCGGCATCCGTTGCCACTATCACCTTGTTATATCTGAGTGAATCGAGTCCGTCTTCAATGTCGAGTGCAGCCTGAAGGAGGTTGAACTCTTCATTCTCATACACTACTTTCTTTGTCAATCCAAAGCAGTTAAGCGGCTTTCCACGCAATGAGAAGACAGCTTGTGTGTTGACATCACGACTCTTAGTAATACTTCCGCTGGCTGAATCTCCCTCTGTTATGAAGATAGAACTCTCCTCCTTTCGATCATTCTTCACGTCACAATAGTGTACACGACAGTCACGCAACTTACGGTTATGGAGGTTGGCTTTCTTCGCTCTCTCACGTGCTAACTTCGTTACACCAGCCATTGCTTTACGCTCTCGCTCGGTCTCCTTGATTTTATTCTCAAGTATATCGGTGAAGTCTTCTTTATGAATATGAAGGTAGTTGTCAACGTTTGTCTTGATAAAGTCGCCCACATACTTATTGATAGACTCACCATCAGGTGACATCTGTGTGGAACCTAACTTAATCTTTGTTTGTGATTCGAATACAGGTTCTTCAACGTTTACAGCGATAGCAGCCACTAATCCGTTACGAATGTCACCATACTCATACTTGCCGAAGAACTCTTTTATTGTCTTGGCAATATGCTCCTTGAAGGCTGTCTGATGTGTACCGCCCTGCGTTGTATGCTGACCATTCACGAAAGAGTAGTACTCCTCGCCATATTGATTGGTGTGTGTGAAAGCAATCTCAATATCCTCTCCCTTCATGTGAACAATCGGATACAATGGATCAACAGTCATATTATCAGTCAAAAGGTCCTTTAAGCCATGTCGACTAAGTATACGACGACCATTGTACATAATCGTCAATCCGGTGTTTAGATAGGTATAGTTACGGAGCATCTCCTCTACTATATCATCATGGAAGCTATAATTCTTGAAGAGCGTTGCATCTGGTTCAAAGTAGATATAGGTACCATTCTCGTCCGCAGACTTCTTTGTTTTGTCGCTTTGGAGGTTACCTTTCTCAAACGATAGTTCACGCACCTTACCATCACGGTAGCTCTTCACCTCGAAATGAGCACTCAACGCATTAACAGCTTTGACACCCACTCCATTCAAACCAACACTCTTCTTAAATGCTTTAGAGTCATACTTACCACCCGTATTCAATACTGATACAGCCTCAACAAGTTTTCCTTGTGGAATACCACGACCATAGTCGCGCACACTAACACGCAGATTATCCTCCACATCAATCTCAATACGGTCACCAGCATTCATCTTAAACTCGTCAATAGAGTTATCAATTACCTCCTTCAAGAGTACATAAATACCATCTTCAGGCAACTTGCCATCGCCCAAACGACCAATATACATACCCGGACGGGTACGCACATGCTCCATATCCGATAGTGTCGGATATTATCGTCGGTGTAAGAAACGGATGTTGGGTGTTGGGTGTTGGGTGTTGATGATTTATCCATTGTTGGGTGTTGGGTGTTGAGTATTGGGTGTTAATGAATTGATAATGTTGGGGAGTTGGTGTTGGGGGGTTGGTGTTGAAACTAATTGAAAGATATCAAGAATGTCTACTTACTGATAGGGGACGAGGAGTTGGAAGACTGAAGCAGGGATTTTCTCAATCCTGCGAGCTGTTTTACGATACAAAGGATTTGGTTATCGAATTCTTCCCGCTGTGTTGTAGAGATGTAATGATAGGCTTCTGCCAATTCTATTTGGCTCGAAACCTCCATTAAAGAACCATTTGCTATATCAAGAAAATGTATCCTCTCCTTACTACCATAGCGTCCAAAGCCTTCTGCAATATTAAACATAACAGATGTAGAAGCACGCTGCAATTGATTTGTCAACGCATATCGTTCTTCTTTTGGAAATGATTTTAAGGCTTCATTGACATTAATAGCCAACTGCTTAGCGTCCTTATAAACATCTAAACGCCTGTAATAAAACAATTCCATAGGTACATCCTTTTACATTCTAATAGTCCTTAAGTGTTTTAGTGTTAGGTGTTAATATAGAAGAAACACGTGAAAATATAGAAAGAACACATGTTAAAGCTGTCCATCAACACCCAACACTCATCACCCATCACCCAATAGCTTTTCTATAGCATCTGCGCTTCTTGTGCATAGTTGGGTCTAATGGGCCCCACTGACTCTGTACGCTTTCATTGGTTTCCATCTCCACGTGCGTTTCACCCCACTTGAAGCCGTACTTCACATAACGTGGAATGAGGTCAGCAAAAACAAGAGAATTAGCTCCCTTAGAACGATACTCTGGTAGGACACCAATAAGGAGAAGGTCTACAACCTCCGTCTTATGGAACTTTATAGCACGCAGTAAATGCCACCATCCGAATGGGAAAGACGTCCATGGTGACACTTCTGCAAGGCACGTGTTAGTGATGGGATTGTGATAGCAAGACCAACTAACTGGTTATCCTTATTGCCATCCTCTACGACTGTGATGAGATCGAGATCGGCAAGTGGGAAGTACATCTTTACATACTGGTCTATCTGGCGTTCACTCAACTCAGAGAAGCCATAGAGATGAGAGTAAGTAACATTGATTAAGTCAAAGAGTTTCTTACCATAACCACCCTCGAAGATTTCCTTCTTGGTCAGTTTACGCGCATGGAGATTATATCGTTTCTCCACCATCTCTGCAATCTTTGTGTATTTCTCTGGAGCTGTTTCTGGAACATCAAGACGATACTCTACATAGTCATTATCCTTCTCCCAACCACCAAGTTTCTCCATGTGCTTTGGATAATAATCGTAGTTATAGATAGTTGCCATTGTACCGAGCTGATCAAAGCCCCATGTCAACATACCCTCTGGGTCCATATCTGTGAAACCGAGTGGACCAACAACAGAGGTCATACCTTTCTCTCTGCCGTAGTCCTCAACAGCTTTCAACAGAGCTTTTGACACTTCTATATCGTCAATGAAGTCTATCCAGCCAAAGCGAACATCCTTCTTGTCCCACTTTTCGTTTGCCTTATTATTGATGATGGCAGCTACACGCCCCACCACCTTTCCCTCCTTCAAGGCGAGAAAATACTCAGCTTCGCAGAAGTCAAAAGCAGCATTCTTGTCTTTTGACAACGTATTCAACTCATCGCTATAGAGGTTTGGGGCATCATATTGATTACCCTCGTAGAGGTCATAATGACACTCGATGAAAGCTTTTAGGTCTTTCTTCGTCTCTACTCTCTTTATCTGAACTGATGACATTTAGAATCTTTTAATTTCGTTATTTTCCTAATCTTAAACGTGCAAAAGTACTAAAAAAAAGGTAGATTGGCAAATTTACGCTCCTTTTTATTGACTATCACTACCCTACTACTCAGTCATAAGGACTCGTGTTAGGCGTCCGCACCATATGTGCTGAGCGTCCGCACCACACGTGCTGACCATGCGCACCATACGTGTTTGACGTCAATACAAGTGTTATTTAGCCCTACCAAATCCGCAGAATATTATCTTTCGGATATAGGAAAAGGCTTCATAAAACCTTTTTTAACAAGGAATTATGAAGCCTTTTAATATTAATAGATTCGCTTATTATTCTGAATTATTTATCTCACAATAAACTTCTTACCACCACGGATATAGATACCAGGAGCGAGTTGTGCATCAGCTGGCATACGAACACCCTGCAAGTTATAAACAGCCTCATCAGTGGTTGTTACGGTCCACACGGTTCCAATGCCTGCTGTTGTATCTTCTACATAGAGCATTGGATAGATACCATTGGCTGAAGCTGGCTTGTAAGCACCAAATGTCTTATACTTGGTATCATACTGAAGTACGTGACCCGTAGAAGATGTAATTGTGAATGTACCATCAGCCTTTGGCTCCAATGTCCACTCTACCGCCTTATCTTTAGTCACAAACTGAACGGTCTTGTACTTATCCTCCTGTCCGAAATACTTGTCGTTAGCATCCTTGATATAGAAACCTGTTGTTCCCTGTTCCAAAGTAAGAACCGACTGGTCATCAACAACATTCACCTTTTCATTATTATCAGTGATGCCCTTTGTTGGCAGATAGCCAAACTCTTGCCCTTCAAAGTAGATGCTATAACAAAATTGCTACCAGTATTAGCTACAAGAACGTAACGCTTGCCAGCTACAGGGGCTGACGTTGTCTTCACGAAAGTCCCGCCCTGTGGTGTAACCACTGGATTGTCTGGCGTTACTGGGTCTTCAGGAGCTATCACGCCTGTGTATCTTGCATCATCCGAAGCTGTTGTTATAGAGCGATAAGGGTTAAACTCCACATCCATACTATCACCCCATACGTACTCAGCAAGGTTAGGATAGTCGATGAAGAGGTTACGGTTATTCTGAATCTTATAGACTGCTTCGTTACGTTTGATTTCCATCTCGTCAACACGGTCATTCTTGCTCCACTGACGGAAGAGGTCTGATGACCACTTTTTCAGCGTTGGATAAGCACCCGTCTGCAATTGATTGGCACCTTCTGAAACAAAGCTAAGATTCTGATAGGTGGTAGCCATATACATATAGCTGCGTGAGAACTCACCTTTAAAACGATCGCCCGGCTCCCACATCTTCACAAGTCTGCCGTCAGCATAGCCCGTTCCGACCTTGTCATAGCCTGCGCCAGCTTCTTCTGTAACGTTGACAACAACGCCCATAACGTAGTTACTCTTTGAACTGTTAGCATGAGAATCGGATGGATAAAGGTTATAGAGATCACACCAAGCATCATTCCTATGACCACCCCACCAGCTTTTTGGGAAAGAATGTTCAATATTCATACCAGCAATAGACTGACCAGTATTCGTGCTTTCAAAGTAGAACTTCTTGTCGCTATAACGATTATAACACTCGTTGGTCTGCGGATCTCGGTCAGTGTACCAGAAGCCATACCATGTATAACCTGGACCTTTACCACCATACTTTAGTACTTTCTTCTTGTCCATCAGCTTGTGTAAAGCTGCCTTTAACTGCTCTTTCTTCAGTCCTTGTAACGAAGAAGCGTACTGCGCTAATGTCTTACGATCAATCGCATTAGCCGATGTTGTTACACCAATCAAGGCTGTAGCGATGACCATCTTAAAATACCTGTTCATTGTTTTAATAGGTTTTATCGGTAATTATTTATCATATATTTCTATTTAAAAGTCATTATGCTATTAATCAAAAAGTGTCTGACCAGCCACATTCAGCGGACAAAAACATAGCTTCTGTTACGCAACGAAAAGACTACAAAGTTAGGTAAAATTATTGAGAGTCACAAGTTGGTATCGCTGTTTTCTTGCAAACGAAAAGCAGGTGATTGCTTTCTGCATCAGTAGTAGCAAAAAGGTATATATCTCCTCCTTCTTTTATCTTCAGCCGTTTGCGCAAATCCGCAACACTCATAGGGAAGTTTCGCACGGCAAGGTTAGCTTTATCTATCCCCGAAAGACTACGTCGTAATTCCTTCTTATTGAACGATGAAACTGCTGTTATCTCAAACTGACGACCTGGAAAATCATTAATAGCCTCCTCAGAGACAAAAAGATGAGAATTAAGACTGAGTGCTGAAAGTGGATAACGGACAGTGAGCAAAGCAAAACAGCCTGCTTTCATCAATGAAGCATTGGGCTCATAGAGATACTGACCAGCTTTTGGAGCAGCCGAAAGAAGTCGCTGCGATACGCTTAAAGCCTCATCGAGAGAATAAGAAACGATGTTATTATCATTCACACAGAAGACCTGCAAGGCTTTTTCCGTAGCCGTCTTGTCATCTGTTTCATCTTTCGTTCTCTGTAATACCAGTAGCAATTCCTTACATTCATTGCGTACAGAGACGATATGTACCTCACGAACAACATTGCCCAAACGATTGAGTTCGTCCACAGCACGATGCCAATCGAGCATTGGCGATAGCTTGATGACAACCGTATCAGCCTTCTCTAAGAGTTCTTCTTCCAATGCCAAGACATCGGGTGTACAATCACTTATGAGCACAGTCTTACCTCCTTGCTCGTTACGACGCGCAGGATCGAGGAATAACACAGACACATGGTCGAGCTGATGGAGGTAAGTTGTACCGTCACCATTAACTACTTCAGCTTGTATTAAGCCTAAAGCATGGAAGTTATGACGAGCCAATTCGCACAACTTCTTCTGCTGTTCGACATAAATAGCACGTTTGAAGCTACGTGCTATAAAGGAGAAATCAACGCCAAAGCCGCCTGTTAGGTCGCAGAACGACCCATCAAAACTGTTCCGAACATGATTTTCTTGCTGCTTTGGGGTAGTTTCTTCTCCTGCAGAAGGTCTACTACAATCGTTATTTAGGTCAGAAGAAGCGAAGTTCTCTACCCCTACAAGGCGTGCAACCAATCGTGCCTTATATTCCGCAGTCTGCTCACTTGAACACTGTTCCATCGATAAATGCGGTGGATAAATGATATCCTCCTTCGCTGCCCACGACGGCAGTTTCATGCGTGCAGTCTGCCATCCTGCCAACTGGTCGAGCAGGAAAGGCATGTCAATATTAGGGTAGCGGTGGGATTGGAGGGCTAAGACAGAAAGACTACCAAGCGGCCCCTCTCCCTTACCCCTCCCCCAAAGGGAGGGGAGTGAAATGTTATGTTTGCTCAAAACTTCCTGCACATATTTTGGCAGTGGCAGTTCTGAATGACTTATATCGTTTTTTTGCTTCATCTAATCCTATATTTGCATTACCTTAATAGTCCTTAGAATTTTATTCTTACCATCTATCACAGTAGCAAAGTCGGTAATCACTCCCCTCTCCATTCGGAGAGGGGCGGGGGTGAGGCATCTTTTTTTTTACCTCACCACCCTCAAATTCTGCTTTGCCCAAGCCCTTGTACAAAGGTTAAAGTGCCACCACTCGGTACGTAAAGGCATGAAACCGGCAGCACTCATCACCTCACGAAGGAGTTTGCGGTTGGCTAATGCCTCACGAGAGATAAGACGACGAGCAATGAGATCATTTTCTTTATCAATATGACTGGCTATCCCCATGTGGTCTACCTTCACACCCATTGGAATCGTATCTATCAAGCAACGGGTGGCACCATCACGCCATGCAGCATCATTCCATGAGGCCTTGCAGATACTAATATCTACAGCCATTCCATAGTTATGCATACCTCCTCCGTGCGCAGGATTAGACACATAAAAATACTTTGGGGTATCTTTCACTGCGTCCCACATCGTCTGCTGTACGCTCATCGGTCGTGTGGCATCGAAGATACAAAGGCTCAAATCAGGACGACGACGCTTCAACTCCGCCTGCGCTTTACGCAATGCTTCTGCACAAGCGGGCAGCACGTAGGCATCACGAAGGTCATGATAGAGTACACGATTACAGAAGTTATCCGTACGAGCATACATCAAAGCTACCTTGATAGAAGGTACTACATGCTTTATATTTACCAACCCCTGCTGCTCCATTGACCGACCAGCAGCCTGCCGACGACTCATTGTTGGTGTCTGTGCGTGCATACTAACAGCAAAGAATATGGCTGCAAATAGCAGATAAAAGACTCGTTTCATTCTTTTTATTCATTACATATTCTACAGCCAGACACGAATAGCAGCTGTAGAAATTATCAATCATTCGTTAATTAAAACACTTAAACCGACCAACGAAAGCTGACAAGGGCAGACACTGTCTTCCTCTCACGCCCTCTCAAGGTTCGGAAAGAAAGCACAGCCTCTGCCCCTGCCTTCTGTAAACATTATCACTGAGTAAGTCAAACATCATATCTACATGACTTAGTCCTTACCTCTATAATGTTTGTATCTTATTAGTTTAATGCAGCCTTCTTCTGCTTTACATAATCGCCAAATACACGATCTACCTCAGCACGCTGCTCATTATCGAGTGTATCGTTAGCTTGAATCAATCCACGATAATAGGTTTTGATAGCCTTTGACAACTTTGCTTTATCTGCAGAGTTCTTCTCAAAGATATTGTCAAGGTCCTTGTAAAGGGCTGGCTTCATCCTATTCATAAAGGCAAGCTTACCTGTTGCAGGAGCCTCAGCTTCGGTAGAAAGACTATCAGATTGCTCTGCAGTATTCACCTTCACCGTATCTTCTGGAGCCGTTTCAGCATCAGAGCTAAAGACAGATGACACATCAATCTTACCTACTTGGTCAATCAATGCACCGCCATAGTTATAAAGCAACGCACCGACTCCAATAACAACTGCAATTATCAAGCCTAAGACAACAGTACCTTTACCAATCTTTGGCATACTGAACGAAGAGCCTTCATTGTTCAAATCAGCAAAGAGCTCATCAATATTGCTATAACGATCGCTTCGCTTGAAAGCACAACAACGCTTGATTACCTCACTGTAAGCTAACGTCAAACCCATCACTTTCATAATAGTACCGAGCGAATAGATGTCGGCTGTAGCGTCTGCAGTCAACGTCTCGTCCTTCATCTCTGGTGCCATAAAGCGCGTTGTTTCAGCTGTTGGCTTAACATCTTCAGGTGAAAGAACACTGAAATCAATGAGTTTTATATAATCACCCTGTGTTGTAACAAGCACATTTGAAGGCTTCAAATTACGATGAATAACCCCTTGCTGATGTGCATAACGCAGTGCATCAGCAATCTGATTGATGATAGCAATCTTCTCATCGTCAGTATGATTTTCCTTGAGATAAGCCTGCAAAGTACGTCCTTCAACATACTCTTCCTCTATACAAAGTCCGTAACCTTCAACCTCAACCAACCCTTGATAGCGAATAATACCAGAGTGATTGAGTCGTTGACACTGTTTAAACTCACGCTTCAATGCATTACGAAGCAACACACGCTCACGGTATTCTTCCTTTAGAGTCTTCAATACGACTGTCTGATCGCCCTTGCGACACTTCACAATCATACAATATCCCTGTGATGGAATAACTTTATATTCAGTATAACTGGCCTTTACTGGAGCATCGGCAGTCTGTGCCTGTTCGTTAGTGGAAAGTTTGTTCTCACTCATTGATATTCGTAGGTTTTAATTGTCTTTACGTCTTTTGTGTACAAAAGTAGTAAAAAAAAAAAAACGAGATAATACAGATATTCAAGGGTAAAAGAGTAAAAAGGTAAAATGCTGAAGCATAGCTTTGAAAGGGAAAAAGAGTAAAAGAAGAATAAGAGGAAAAGCATTAACCCTATTACTTTCGATACTTTATTCTCGTGTCACAATGGCTACAAGCCGTTCTACCCCACTTTAAAATGTCTTCTTTATAGGCAACAAAACTTGTCTTATTCTATGCTTAACAATACTCTCACAGCGACAAAACATGTACTTTCAGAACTACTTTCATAAAGGAAATAGGTTCCTGCGTTAAACCCAAATCGGTCATTAGACCACAATATGTATAATTTTTATTACTATAGTATTGTTTCCTAACATCTTTAATTTTCTTATCGGCATCTTGTCCGTCTTTGTAACTTGACGTAGCCCGCTACGCCTGCGTAACAAAGCCAAACAATCTGCTCGATAATAAAACAAAATATGTTTAGGCTCTAATGACCGAATTGGGTTAAATAAATAGATTGAAATAGAATAATGACTTATATTCTTGTATGGGATGATTATCCTAAATTAGATGGTCTTACAAAGAGGGATAAAATACAAAACAAGATGCGAATTGATATGATTTCTATCCGTCTTCTACAAACAGCATACTTCCATACTACCGACACTTGTAAATAATTTTCCAACAACTCAAACCAAGACATGCTCTTTTAGCTTCTAAAAGACGCCTAATTGACTTGCAAAAGGTGCCCTTTTGAAGGCTAACTAACGCCCTTTTGAAGTCCAATTAAGCACCTTTTATTTTACTACTTGATAACTAATTGATTCTCTGTTGATTGCAAACTTTCTTTTTATATGTGTTTTTTTCGTTATTTATAGAGGTTTTACTCGATACAATGTAATTATTTTTCAGATCCTTATCTATTAAATTAGCTGTTATTTATCGCTACAAATAATAAGTCTACTCATCAACTTCTAAACTCGTAAACTATCGATCTGTGACTACTGATTAAACGAATTACGTTGCGATAAGGATTCGAGTAATTAGCGTAATTCGTAGTCGGTGAAAGTAAAATCATAAAGTTCAAAGGTCAAACCTCAAAGGTCAAAGGATATAAAAGAGGTTCAAATCATAAAGTATCGCATACGAACTTAACTGGGGCATATAAACAAAAATCCCATAACTCATATATTAGAGCTATGGGATTTCCTATGATTGAATAAGCTTGGTAGCAGTCTATAGAGCTACTGCCTGTTGCTTATGATTAATCAGCAAACTTTGCCTTGATGAACTCACGGTTCAAACGAGCGATGTTAGCAATCTTCTCGTTCTTAGGACAAACAGCCTCGCAAGCACGTGTGTTAGTACAGTTACCGAAGCCAACCTCATCCATCTTAGCAACCATTGCCTTAGCACGCTTAGCAGCCTCAGGCTTACCCTGTGGCAAGAGAGCCAACTGGCTTACCTTAGATGATACGAAGAGCATTGCAGAACCATTCTTACATGCAGCAACACAAGCACCACAACCGATACATGTTGCACAGTCCATAGCCTCATCAGCATTGTCCTTAGAGATAAGAATAGCGTTTGCATCCTGTGCCTGACCGGTACGGATTGTTGTGTAACCACCAGCCTGAATAATCTTATCGAATGCTGTACGGTCTACCATACAGTCCTTGATTACTGGGAAACCAGCTGAACGCCATGGCTCAACAGTGATAACATCACCATCGTTGAAACGGCGCATATAAAGCTGACAGGTTGTTGCACCGCGTTCAGTCTTACCGTGTGGAGTACCATTGATATAGAGTGAACACATACCGCAAATACCCTCGCGGCAGTCGTGGTCGAAGACGAATGGTTCATCACCAGCAGCAATCAACTCCTCATTAAGGATGTCAAGCATCTCAAGGAATGAGGTGTCATCTGGGATATTCTTCATCTCATGTGTATCGAAATGACCCTGATCCTGTGGACCATTCTGCTTCCAATACTTAATTGTGAATGATATATTCTTTGCCATTGTGTTATGTTTTAGTTGACAAGTAAACAAGTTGTAAAGTAAACTAGTTATTTGTCTTGAAGCTTAATTAGTAACAAATGTATCGGCAGAACAAGCTAACAACTTGTCAACTTGTCCTCCCGTCAACTCGTCAACTAGTTTATAATTACGTGTTTGTACCTTGATTGCCTCATACTCGAGAGGTTCCTTGATAAGCTCTGGAGTCTTGGTGTCATCACCCTGATACTCCCAACAGCCAACATAGAAGAAGTTCTCGTCGTCACGCTTAGCCTCACCTTCCTCTGTCTGGTGCTCCTCACGGAAGTGACCACCACAACTCTCCTCACGATGCAATGCATCATAAGCTACGAGCTCACCCATAAGGATGAAGTCACGGAGGTGAATTGCCTTATCAAGCTCGACGTTCAAGCCTTCCTTCTTACCAGGAATGAAAAGGTTAGAGTTGAATTCCTCGCGGAGAGCCTTCAACTGCTTGAGACCTTCCTCAAGACCTTCCTTGGTACGACCCATACCTACATACTCCCACATGATGTGTCCGAGTTCCTTGTGGAGTGAGTCAACAGAACGCTTACCCTGGATACCCATCAAACGATCAGTCTCTGCCATAACAGCCTTCTCAGCCTCATCAAACTCAGGACGGTCGGTTGGAACCTTTGCCCAGAGTGCCTGATCAGCAAGGTAGTTCTGAATAGTATATGGCAATACGAAGTAACCATCAGCAAGACCCTGCATCAAAGCAGAAGCACCAAGACGGTTAGCACCATGGTCAGAGAAGTTACACTCACCAATAGCGAACAGACCAGGAACGGTTGTCATCAACTCATAGTCAACCCAGATACCACCCATTGTGTAGTGGATAGCAGGGAAGATCATCATTGGATTATAGTACTTCACGCCGTTAATCTCATTAGCGAGCTCGCCTGGATTAACGTCTGTAATCTCCTCATACATATCGAAGAGGTTACCATAACGCTGAAGAATTGTATCGATACCAAGGCGGTTGATAGACTCAGAGAAGTCGAGGAACACAGCAAGACCAGTGTTGTTAACACCAAAACCATGGTCGCAACGCTCCTTAGCAGCACGTGATGCAACGTCACGAGGTACGAGGTTACCGAATGCTGGATAACGACGCTCCAAGTAATAGTCGCGATCTTCCTCTGGAATATCAGATCCCTTCTTTGTTCCTGCCTGCAATGCCTTAGCATCTTCGAGCTTCTTAGGAACCCAGATACGGCCATCATTACGCAGAGACTCTGACATAAGGGTCAGCTTAGACTGCTTATCGCCGTGTACAGGGATACAAGTTGGGTGAATCTGAACATAAGATGGGTTAGCCATATAAGCACCCTTACGGTAGCACTGGATAGCAGCTGTACAGTTACAACCCATAGCGTTGGTTGAAAGGAAGTATGCGTTACCATAACCACCAGTAGCGATAACAACAGCATTAGCTGTGAAACGCTCCAGTTTACCAGTCACAAGGTTCTTAGCAATGATACCACGAGCGTGACCGTCAACGATAACTACGTCCTCCATCTCATAACGAGTATAGAGCTTTACCTTACCTGTAGCAACCTGTGCACTCAATGAAGAGTAAGCACCGAGCAACAACTGCTGACCGGTCTGACCCTTGCATAGAAAGTACGGCTTACCTGTGCACCACCGAAAGAACGGTTAGCAAGCATACCACCATACTCACGAGCGAATGGAACTCCCTGTGCAACGCACTGGTCGATAATGTCGTTTGACACCTCAGCCAAACGATAAACGTTAGCCTCACGAGCACGATAGTCACCACCCTTTACTGTATCGTAGAAAAGACGGTAAACTGAGTCACCATCATTCTGATAATTCTTTGCAGCATTGATACCACCCTGTGCAGCGATAGAGTGTGCACGACGTGGTGAGTCTTGGATGCAGAAGTTATATACGTTGAAGCCCATCTCACCGAGAGAAGCGGCAGCACTGGCACCAGCCAGACCTGTACCAACAACGATAACATCCAGTTTCAGTTTATTCTTTGGGTTAACCAAACGCTGATGTGCCTTGTAGTTAGTCCACTTCTCGGCTACAGGACCTGCTGGTATTTTGGAATCTAATATCTTTGTCATGATTGTTTTTGAATTAAATTTTCAACTTAGATACTTAAATTATGCAGCACAGCAAAGGCTTGGTGCACAATGGAAAGCAAATGCAAGCACTACAATGAGGAAGCCAAGCATCAACAGAGTAACATAGATGTTACCAATGGTCTTCCAACGGTTGAACCATACTTTACCATTGATACCAACTGTCTGCATAGCACTCCAGAAACCGTGAGAGAGGTGGAACCACAATGCAGCAATCCAGATTACATAAAGAACTACGTACACAGGCTTAGAGAAAGTGTACTGAATGTAAGAAAAACCATCAGCTGGGTGGAAAGGTACATCGATATGTGTGAGCTCTGCAAACATCATGTTGTACCAGAAGTTAAAGAAGTGAAGTCCAAGACCAAGCAACACAATAATACCGAGAACGAGCATGTTCTGGCTTGCCCACTCTACAGTTGCAGGCTTCTCTGTAACAGCATAACGATTGTCACCACGTGCACGGCGGTTCTGCGCTGTAAGAATGAACGCATAAACGATGTGACAAACTGCCAATGCGCCAAGACCAGCAGTAGCTACTACTGCGTACCAGTTGGCACCCAACAGCTCACAAATCATGTTGTAAGCCTCTCCTGAGAAGAGCGCAACAAGATTCATACAGCAGTGGAACGTCATGAATAGGATCAGGGCCATGCCAGTAACTGACATAATCACCTTTCTACCAATAGATGAATTGATTAACCACATAAATGTTTTGATTTTAAATATTTAAATTGTTAGAATTATTATTCCTAAATGAATGTAGCGAGAAGACTGTATTCAGCCTCCCTCTCATAATTATTGTTCATTAAATTAGATACCAAGATGTTGGTATGCGTACATACATAATGCGATGCAAAAATACTATATTTTAATGATTTATCAAAGTATTTTAAACAAAATGTATAGTATTTAGACTTAAAATAAGGAGGCTTTGCCTATCCTAATAAATGAGGATAGTTTTAGAAGACGCACAAACCTCGAAAGTTAAACAAAAACTTTCGGTGTTGTATAGTTATTTTAATTCATCAGTGAAGTGGTGCAAAAAGATTAGTAATGGCTGATAAACCCTTCCCATATTAGTGATCTATTAGCATATTACTATGTGTTATTAAGACCCTTTCTTCCCGTCCTTAGCCGATGTGTTGGTACTCAGCACATGCCGTGCGATTGGTAAGCACCAATGGTGCGGAGCGTTAGCACCAATGGTGCGGAGGGCTAAATATCTTGCTGTATATTACCAAAGTGGAGACAACTTGTTGTTAGACAGTACCGAAAACGAAGTCAACCTATCTAAAAATCTATCGAATGTTTGATTATTTAAAAACAATTATCTACATTTGCAGCAATATAAATATTATTTAATAAAAACTATAATAAAACAACAACTTTCACAAACAAAAACCACAAAAACCATTTCTTAAATTCTAACATTCACTGATTTCAAACGAATTTATTTATTACCATTAAAAATATTAAACAATGAAAAAGATTATTTTCAGCTTATTGCTTGCACTATCCTGCACAGCTGCCAATGCACAATCAAAGTACTTTGAATACAATGGCACACCAGCCTTTGTAAACTCTATGTTCAACAACAGCGAAAACAAGATGCAATTATCTATGGACGCTTATGCCGACCTCCATATCGTTGCAGGCAAGGCAATGGCTGTCAAAGGGAAGGCTTTAAAAGCTAAATTCCTCGTTAAGCCAGACGAAGATTACGTTTATGACAAGACTTATAAGATTTATGAAGCTAATTTTAAGGGTGTCAATGTGAAATACACCACCTATGCTTATGCAGATGCAATACAACTGACTATCAACAAGAAAACTTATGAAATCGATGCCATTGATGGTGCTTGTGACTTTTTTATCAAAAACTTGAAGCATCAATACACAAAGACCCAAATGGGTGAAACTCTGGTTCTAACTTGCACCAAAGATATTCCATTGTTTAACAACAATTTCAAACGTGTAGGTACTTTGAAGAAAGGTTCAGTGCTAACTTTCAATGTAAAGAAATAAAACAAGCATCACAGCCTACTTTCTTAGTAGAAACATCTTTTATCTATCATATTAAAAACAATAGGGACAGACGCCATCGTCTGTCCCTATTTCTATTTATTGTTGTCTTTTAACAAGCAACTTTTAATCTCATATTGTCTGTCAATTCCTTTTCGTTCTTACCTTGGGAATAAGTAAAGAAGCGCATATTTTAAAAATCCATAAGAAGTACTATAGAATCATCTTACAACCCTTTTTTTCTATTTTTTTATCACCCACACTTACTTTCTTTTTAAATGAAAACAACTATCTTTGCAAGGAACAAATAACTTTTTAATCATAAAACATAAGATTCAAAGTATGAGTAAACCTATCTATTTCTTACCTTGGGCTATGAGAATGGTTATTATATTATGCTTGGTAATAACTCATATCCAACAAGACAGCCTTGTTTACATACTATCTGCTTTAACCCTTATATTGATTGTTTTCTGTATCTGGGGATGTTCGAAAAGTAAGACACAGGACATTTTAAAAGCATTTACTGGTAATAGAACACAAAACATCTTTGATATCGTGATATCTGCACTCGCCATAATAATAGGCTTGTACAGTAAAGACACTACTACGGTTATAGAAGGTGGTGCACTATTAACAATATCGGTAATCAATATTATATCACCTATCAAATGCCAAAAGTCATAACGTAAAGAGGGTGTGTCAAAATTGATACATCCTCTTTTTATTTTGCTTTGTAATCAGATAACGGGACAGTAGATATTTAGTGTGGATACATATTTAGTTTGTGGAGCTGCTTGGGCAATTGTTGAAATTCAATTTGCTGTCACTGCTGTCATTTGTTGTATGCGCTTAACTTGTTAGTTTACAAAGGAATAAATAAAGTGTTAAAAGTGACAGGAAATTGAAACAAAAGTATTCTTGTAAGATATGTGTATGTACGATGAAGTTAAGAATAGCACTATAATAAAATCTTTCCTGTCTGTTAAACCCCAATCGGTCATTAGACCACAATATGTATCATTCTTATTACTCTGGTATTAGAACCTAAACATAGATGACTTGTTAATTCGTCAACTAACTTAGCTTTGTACAATAAAAAAGAGGATGTGTACATTTTGACACACCCTCTATTTTGATACTTGTATTACTTCATACAGTAATCTAATTACTCAACACCTTACTTCTTTGGAATAATCTCGAACACTTCTGCCTTGCCAATCAACTCCATACGCGTTACTTCTTTGCCACATCAACAGTGAAGAAAGGCTCATTAGAAGTGAATTCAGCCTTCAGCTTGTTACGCTTATCATACTGGCAAACGCGAACAGAACCACCCTCTGGCAATGAAAGCATGAAGGTGTAAGAAGTCATACCATTTGGAACCTCGAATGAAACAGCACCTGTATTATTGAAAGATGTACCAGGTTGATGGTCAAACGCAAGAAGAACATCGCTTGCTCCAGCCTTAGAATTCTCAAACTCAAGCGAAGCTGCACCAGCAGGTACCACTACGAACGAACGAATAGAAGCCCAGTTCTTACGTTCTGAGTCGAGACGACGCAAACGAATATAACGTGCTTGCACTGGTTCGCCCTTCCAAAGGATATCATACTGGTTCTTCATATCGCCCAACATGGTATTCCATGTCTTGCCGTCAACAGAATACTCAAGTGCTGCATGGTCATAGAAGTCGCAATCATCAGTAGAGTTACGCCCCTGAAGGATATGCACCTCACGTACAGCCATTGGTTCAGGGAGGGCTACACCCATCCAGTCACCAGCCTTCTGTGCCTCACCAGAGGTGTAATGTGTTATGCTATCGCCATCGAACATCAAACCAGCTTGGGTAGTCTTAAGATTCTTATAAGAACCGATACCACGTAGTGTGAATGCCTTTTCACCTGAAAGCTTCTCGTAGAAGGCATCACCAAGGTCGTCCATAGCGAAGTCGTAGAATGGCTGCAACTTCATAGTTCCCGACTTATGAGCCTCGTAAGCTTTCTTATCTTCCGCAGACATACGGCTCTTAACATACTTACTCCAGAACTTCAAGTTGTCACCACTACGATAGAGGTCCATTAATTCGATAGCATTCTTACCACGTTCGCCTAACTTAGCAAACTCAGTCAACCAAGGTTTTAGCTCCTTTATCAAGAGATTATCAGTGCAACCAGCCTCAATCTCAGCAGGTGCTTTAGCCACACGTTCGAACTCCTGATAGAGTTTATCACGCTTTTCCTTGGTGTAATCAGCTAAACGGAAGGTCTCAGTTTCCCAAGATTCGTCACGACGATAGCCTGTCTCTGTGTCAGCAGAATGGATAGCAAAGGTGCGGTAAGCATCCTTTGCACGTGGCATCATTACTTCCAAGCCACGCTCCCAACTGTCGATTGGATTATAATCAGATGGATTCCATGTATAATCAGCTACACTATAGAGAGAGAGTTTTGATGCTTCTCCATGCTCCATTGGGTTGCTGACGAGTCCACACATATCCTTATCGGTGAGTGAAGTGTCCAAACCATAAACAGGACCCTGCAATACAAGGTCGCGAACATAGTCTGTTACAGCATAGTTCCACCAGAAGAAAGCAGGACGCTTGATGCGACTATCCACCCAATCGAGTGTACTCTTTGTCACATCGCTACAAACAACATCGCCTGTCCAGAACACACGTACAGATGGGTCGAGGGTCTTACCATAGATGCTCAATGGTCCGTTCTCGTCTGCCTTTGCCCACAACTTAGAATAGTCTGTAGGACAAATAATCAGCGGAGCAACGTCGCCCTTCGCCTTTACAAACTCCTTTGTCAAACGATTCAACAGCTCAACTTGTCGGTTAGGGTTGGTTCCCTCGCCTGAAATATCATCAAAGAATATAGCAAATGACTTCACACCAGCTTGATACATGAGGTCAAGTTTGTGCATAAGATTCTGATAGTCTTCCTCGTTCCACTTGATATCCTTACCTGGATGAATAGCCCAAACGAAGTCTACACGGTTCTTCTTGCAGGCTGCAACAAGTTCTCTGATATCCTTCATCTCATTCTCTGGATAAGGCAGACGCCAGTTAGGAGAACTGTGATAAGGGTCGTCCTTAGGTCCATAGATATAAGTATTCATCTTGTACTTACCATAGAAGTCAATCAATGAAAGGCGTACTGCGTGCGACCATGGTGTACCATAGAAACCCTCAACAACACCACGATAGGCGAATACTGGTGCATCGCCGATTTCCAAACAAGGAAGTTTCTTACCGCCTTCTACGGATGGGTTCTCCATAATCTGACGTAGAGTCTGTATACCATAGAACACTCCTAAGTCATCAGCAGCCAGAAGTGTGATTCCCTTCTTAGTAATTTTCAGTGTGTAGGCACCGTCAGCAGTAGCACCACTCTGACCGTTCTTATCCACCAGAACCACTGGTATCTTTACTAATTGTATCTTCATTGGGAAGCCCTTATCAGCACGAGAAAGGAAGTTAAGATCAGTCCAATAATCCCAACTCTGCTTACGAGCAGACTGCGGTTGGTCAAGTTTAACACCACCACTGATGTCTACTGTTCCCTCACCTGTCAGTTTCACGTAACGTGGTGTAGGATTAATAACGAGTCCCTGATGGTCAATCTTCTTACCAGGAACAGGATTAACTAACTGCACTTCCGAACGCTGACTGCCTAAATCGAAGTCATTATCCTGTGCATGAGCTGCCATAAGGGCACACATACCCAATACGAAGGTCACTAAAAGTTTCTTTTGTTTCATGTAGGTTTTTAATATTTGGTATCCGCCCTGCCCATATACTTTCGTATTAAACAAGCCAAGGATTAAATAGTAATATGATTGCTTCCCTTTCTAAGGAAAAGGAATTCTACTTGCAAAGATAAGGAATTAAAATGAATTTCATCTATTAACTGATAGCAAAAAGCAAAGAATAGGGATTTCTTTAGCTAAAGGGTGATTCTCTAACTATCGTATTTTCAAACTATTCTTTGCCTTTTTCATTGCCTAAGATAACCCTCACATTGTTGATAAAGTGAATTTATAAAAAACGAAGGCTAATCAAAGATGCGGCTTACTCACGCTTCATCTTTGGCAAATAGACGGCTATAATACCTAACAATGGGAGTAATGTACTTACTTTAAAGACGAAGAGAATACTCGTCTGATCGGCTAACCAACCAAAGAAGGTACTTCCAAGCCCACCAAGACCAAATGAAAGTCCATAGAAGATACCGGCTATTGTACCGATATGATTGGGCATGAGATCAGTTGCATAAACCAATATTGCTGAAAAGGCTGATGCTATAATGAGTCCAATGATGGCTGATAAAATGATTGTTCCAGCAAGACTACCCACATAAGGGAGCATGATTGTAAATGGCGCTGCTCCAAAGATAGAGAACCATATCACGTATTTACGCCCGTAGCGGTCGCCTATCCAGCCTCCAAGAAGGGTTCCGACGACTTCTGCTGCTAAGAAAACAAACAGGCAGAGTTGGGAAGTTTGAATAGATACCCCGAACTTCTCTATCAGAAAGAAGGTGAAATAGCTGACCATACTCTCTGTATAAAAGTTCTTGGAGAACATCAATACGAAGAGAATAAATACAAATCCATAAATCTGATTACGTGTATATGCCTTTGCTGTTGTCCATCTTGCCCTACTCCGTTTACGAACGACCTTCAATTGTTTTACATGCCATTTTCCTATATAAATCAGTATAACGGCTAAAAGAAGGGCTATAAACGCAAACCAGCGTACACCACTCAAGCCGACTGGTATCACTATCAGGGCTGCAAACAATGGTCCTGCTGCAAAGCCACCATTGCCTCCTACTTGGAAATACTCTGTGCTAAACCATTGCGTCCACCAGAGGCTTGCTGTGCCACTTGCGAACCTTGCGGATGGAATATAGAAGAGCCTAAGCCGAACAATGATACAGATAATAAGATGACGAGGAAACTATCGGCATACGAAAGCATAAAGATTCCTATAAGCGTGAACACCATACTCACAGGCAATTGCCACCAACCATGATGCTTATCGGCATAGAGTCCTACGAAGGGTTGGATGATGGAAGAGGTTAGTTGTAGCACCAACGTTATGATTCCGACTTGAAAAAAGGATAATCCAAACTCATCTTTCAACATCGGATAAATTGCTGGGAGCATCGAATGCATTGTGTCATCTAACAGATGACAAAAACTTATCGTGAGCAGAATGCCTAAGGCTGTACGTTCTTCGTTTCCTTCTTCTATCGTATTATTTAGCTTCATATGTTGATTATTATCTCCGAACATGCAAAGGTACATATTATCTTTATAAACAAAGAATGCAAACCTGTATAACTATGAAGCATCAACTGCTTCTTACAAGTTGAATTTCATCCATCGACACGAGCCTCTCTTTATAGGGTGCGGAGCCTCCGCACCACACGTGCGAGGCGTTAGCACAATATGTGCGGAGCGTTAGCACATCATGTGCGGAGTATCAGTACGACAATAGAAAGGGGTGGAATGAGTAGCTATCAGTCGTAAAAAAGATAGCAAAACGCCATTGGGTTTCGCAGATAAGGAAGACTTTAACCATAAAATACGCATTTTCAAACGATTAATGCGTATCTTTGTAGCTGATATAACATTCCCCTATAGAAAGATGAGGGTAAAAAGATAAGATTACGAATAGGGGACTGTAATACACATTAAAACAAACAACAACATTATTAGAAAGAAAGAAGACTATAATAGCCTATCTTAGAAGTGGTTTAAAAAGAACTTTATGTTTATCTCTCCTTACGTTCGTCTCTGCACATTCAATGGCACAAGACACTGAAGATTATTCGCCAGATGCGACTGGTGCTACGACTGGTGTCGGCATCATGAAACCAGGAAAGATTGATTGGGAAACTGGTATCGTACTTGAATGGGACAGAAGAAACGGTGAACACGCACGTACTTTCACTATCAATACATCTATGTTTCGTCTTGGACTGACTCCACAAGCGGAGGTAAGATTACAGATAGACGAATGTATAACCCATACGCCTGAAGGGAATTTTGGGGGTATTGCGAATGCCGCTATTGGTACGAAAATCAAGGTTTATGAGGGCGGAAAGGTGTTCCCAAAGGTTTCCTTTATGGGTACAATACTCATCCCTGGCGGTAGTAACGCACACTATCTGCCCAAGAATTTGGGCATTCAAGCCCACCTCCTGTTCGAAATGAGCTGAGTAGTAAGTTCACCTTAGGCTATGATTTGGGAACTGAATGGGATGGTGACACAGAGAGTCCTGACCTTTTCTTTGGTGCTAACCTCACTTATCAGCCTACTGACAAGTGGAGCTTCTTCGTAGAAAGCTATAACCGATACAACTCAAAGCGACAGGACGACTGGGCAAAACCAGGACATGACAGCCACTTCAACTTTATGAGTGAAGTCGGAATGGATTATAAGGTTTCACCACGACTGCACCTAAACACTTACTACGACATTTCTTTCAACGAATTCTCACGATATAGTAACATTGGGTTGGGTATCACCTGGCTACTAAACTAAGAGAAAAGGGGAATTAAGAGAGGAACTTTTCTGGGTTCTTCCGTTAAATGCGTGGACGCTTTTCGTATTGCTTTAACGGAAGAACCGAAGTTACTCATTAAACAAAAACATAGCTAAGACAGTCAACTATCTATCCTATTATCAGCCTCTTTCATTGAAAACCTTTTCACTTTAAGACTTCGAAAATCTACATACAAGAGTTTGAAATATCATTACATATTTTCAAATTAAACATCTATAAATAACGGCAAAAACACATACAAGGAGTAAGTTTGTAACCATAAGGAAATCAATTAGTTATAAAGTAGTAAAATAAAAGGTGCTTAATTGGACTTCAAAAGGGCGTTAGTAAGAGGCTTAAAGGGCATCTTTTGCAAGTCAATTGGGCGTCTTTTAGAAGTCAAAAGAGCATGTATTGGTTTTAAACTGCATAAAATTAATTTACAAAGCTCAACTAACAAGGGAATAAGTTGTTTGTAGAAGACAAATAGACGTCGCACCTAATTACGTTTATTATGTAGTTTATCCCCCCTTATAAAACCACCTAATTGGGGGTAATCATACCATGTATATGAATTAATCTCATTCTATTAACAATCTACGCATTTAACGGAAGAACCACTTTTCTATCTATTATATAGGTATATTTCGATTTTATTTCTTAATTTTGTGTCGGTATAAATTAGGGGTATTATGCCCCTATACTTTTGTAAAAAGACGATGAAATTCAAGTATGATGTACTTGTTATCGGCGGTGGACACGCAGGTTGTGAGGCTGCTACAGCAGCTGCCAACTTGGGTGCAAACACTTGTTTGATAACAATGGATATGAATAAAATCGGTCAGATGAGCTGTAATCCTGCCGTCGGAGGTATAGCCAAAGGTCAGATAATCAGAGAGATAGACGCTCTTGGAGGCTATATGGGACTGGTTACCGATGCCACAGCGATACAGTTTCGTATGCTGAACCGATCAAAGGGACCTGCCGTTTGGAGTCCACGAGCGCAGTGTGACCGTGGTAAATTTATCTGGGAATGGCGCACAATACTCGACCATACGGATAACCTTGACATCTTTCAGGATCAAGCCGACGAGCTGTTGGTAGAGAATGGTAAGGTATTGGGTGTCAGAACAATATGGGGTATTGACATCTATGCACGTACAGTGGTTATCACTGCGGGAACCTTCCTCAACGGACTGATGCATATCGGTAAGCGAAAGGTGGAGGGTGGACGATGCGCAGAGCCTGCTGTTCACAACTTTACAGAGAGCATTACGCGCCATGGGATTCGTGCTGATCGCATGAAGACGGGTACTCCTGTGCGCATTGACCGCCGTTCGGTACACTTTGATGAGATGGAACCACAACCGGGAGAGACCGATTATCATCAGTTCTCTTTCTATGGTCCGCATCGTCATCTACCACAATTGCCTTGCTGGACGTGTAACACGAACGAGGAAGCACATGAGGTTTTGAGACGTGGAGTGGCTGATTCTCCCCTATTCAATGGGCAGATTCAGAGTACAGGACCACGCTATTGTCCTTCGATTGAGACGAAACTCGTCACCTTCCCAGACAAGAATAGCCATCCTCTCTTCCTCGAACCAGAGGGTGTTGACACAAATGAAATGTATCTGAATGGCTTTTCTTCAAGTATGCCTTGGGAGGTACAGTTGGATGCTATACATAAGATTCCTGCCCTGCGTGACGCTAAAATCTATCGTCCTGGCTATGCTATCGAGTATGATTACTTTGATCCAACACAGCTAAAACAGTCTTTAGAGTCGAAAGTCGTCGAGGGTTTGTTCTTTGCTGGGCAGGTGAACGGTACGACAGGATACGAGGAAGCTGGCGGACAAGGCTTAGTGGCGGGTATCAATGCTGCCCTACTCTGCGCGGGTAAGGATCCTTTCGTGATGAATAGAGACGAGAGTTATATCGGTGTTTTGATTGATGACCTTACTACAAAGGGCGTTGATGAACCTTATCGTATGTTTACTTCGCGTGCAGAATACCGTATTCTCTTACGCCAAGACGATGCAGATGCGCGACTGACGGAGCGTGCTTATAATATAGGTATAGCTAAACAGGACCGTTATGACTGGTGGATGCAAAAGAAGGAGCATATCAATCGTATTCTTGACTTCTGTAACAACACTTCTGTTAAGCCTGAAGTTGTAAACGGTTTCTTGGAGCATTTGGGTACTTCTCCTATCAAGGGAGCAACGAAGATAGTAGACCTTGTTGCACGTCCACAGGTCAACTTTGAGAACCTTCGGCTGTTATTCCAAGCCTTAAAGAGGCTATCGAGGCTTCGCCTAACCGTAAAGAAGAGATTGCTGAGGCTGCTGAAATCAAGCTAAAGTACAAAGGCTATATCGATCGTGAGCGTGTATTTGCGGAGAAAATGCGACGTCTTGAAGACATTAAAATCAAAGGACACTTCAAGTATAGTGAACTACACGACCTCTCTACAGAGTGTCGACAGAAGTTAGAACAGATTCAACCAGAGACGCTCGCACAGGCAAGTCGCATTCCTGGAGTGAGCCCAAGCGACATTAATGTACTGCTTGTCCTCATGGGAAGATAACTTTCTTTGGACAAATAAGTCCTAACACGTGGATAAAAGGAACACCCCTAAAGGTTAAAAAGATACCTGTTTCACGTGAAACAATAGCATAAAACAAAACTATATAACAAACTGAAAATGAATAAAAACTATTATTAGACAACCTGAGATGTATTCCGGATTGGCCTATTAAGGGTGTTAACTTCCGTGATGTGACTACACTATTCAAGTCACCTGAAGCTCTTCAGGAAATTACTGATGAGATGGTTGATCTCTACAAAGGTAAGGGTGTAACCAAGATTGTGGGTATCGAGAGTCGTGGCTTCGTCATGTCTTCTGCCGTTGCCACTCGTTTGGGTGCTGGTATCGTACTTTGCCGCAAACCTGGTAAGCTTCCTTGTGAGACCATTCAAGAAAGTTATCAGAAGGAATATGGCGTAGACACGATCGAGATTCATAAGGATGCTATCAACGAGAATGACGTTGTTTTGCTCCATGACGACCTCCTTGCAACTGGCGGAACGATGAAGGCTGCATGTGACCTTGTTAAGAAGTTTAATCCTAAAAAGGTGTATTGCAACTTCATTATCGAACTCCATTCGGAATTTCCGAACAGTCGTGACCAGTTCGATAAGGATATTGAAATTACTTCTTTACTCCAATTCTAACCAGCAAGACTGTGACAAAAATCTTTCCTCCCCACCCTTTTTATATGGAAAAGAGGAAACGAAATGAACATAAAAAGAAGAGGAGTAACCCACACAAAAGGCCGCTCCTCTTTTCTTTAAAAGTACATCATCGAGGCTTGTAAGCCGTCACTACGACATCAAGATTTGGTCACTAACTATCGTGCCAAGCCTTAACACCATATGTGCCAACGCAAAGCACCATATGTGCTAACGTAAAGCACCGTTCGTGTTCCACGTGAAACAAAACGCTTTAAAAGCCCTTTATACAAAGGAGTTACGCAAAATGAATAAAGAAGATAACTTGAAGCGAACTGCTTATCTTAAGAACATTGTTCTCAATATGCCTGAGAAACCAGGCACATATCAGTTCTATGATAATGAGAAAACAATCATCTATGTTGGCAAGGCGAAGAACCTTAAAAGACGTGTGTCTTCCTATTTCCATAAAGAGGTTGATCGTTTTAAACGAAGGTATTGGTTTCTAAGATTCATGACATTTCATATTCTGTGGTCAAAACAGAAGAAGATGCACTTCTTATAGAGAATCAACTTATCAAGCAATACAAGCCTAAATACAACGTATTGCTGAAAGATGGTAAGACTTACCCAAGTATTTGCGTAACAAATGAGTACTTCCCACGTATATTCAAAACACGTACTATCAATAAACGTTATGGTACTTTTTATGGGCCATATAGCCATATTGGAAGTATGTATGCGATTCTTGATATTATTAAGAAGGTATATAAACCGCGCACTTGTCGCTTCCCTATTACGAAAGAAGGTATCGAACAGAGGAAATATAAGCCTTGCTTAGAGTATCATTTACATAACTGTGGAGCACCATGTATCAATAAACAGAGTTATGAAGATTATCAAGAAGCAATAAAACAAGCACGAGAAGTATTAAAAGGGAATACTCGTGATGTGCAGAAACTCCTGAAACAAGAAATGGAGAAATATGCGGAGGAATTGCGATTTGAGGAAGCTGAATTATGTAAACAGCGTTATTTAGCGCTCGATAACTTCGCAGCAAAGAGCGAAATCGTAAGTCATACGATTACAGATGTCGATGTTTTCACAATTGTAAGTGATGATACAAGAAAGAATGCGTTTATTAACTATATCCATGTAACTAATGGTGCAATCAATCAAAGCTTTACTTACGAATACAAAAGAAAGCTCGATGAATCCGATGAAGAGTTGCTAAATGAGGCCATTCCAGAGATACGTGAACGCTTTAATAGTACCGCAAAAGAGATTATCGTACCTTTTGAACTTGATTTTAAAGTAAAGGGTGCTGAATTCTTCATACCACAACGTGGTGATAAACATCATCTATTAGAACTCTCTGAGATGAATGCTAAACAGTATAAGTTCGACCGATTAAAACAGACTGAAAAGCTAAATCCAGAACAAAAACAGACGCGTTTAATGCGAGAACTCCAAGATAAGCTGAAGTTATCGAAGCTTCCTTACCACATAGAGTGCTTCGATAATTCAAATATCTCAGGTTCTGACGCTGTTGCTGGCTGCATAGTATATAAAGGAATGAAGCCATCTAAGAAGGATTATCGCAAATACAACATCAAGACTGTTGTAGGTCCTGATGACTATGCGTCCATGCAGGAGGTGGTAAGACGACGTTACCGCCGTATGCAAGAAGAAGGAACTCCCCTACCCGATCTCATCATTACTGACGGTGGAAAGGGTCAAATGGAGGTTGTAAGAGAAGTTGTTGAAGACGAACTCCATCTCAGTATTCCAATTGCAGGACTTGCCAAAGACGATCGTCACCGCACAAACGAGCTTCTTTTCGGCTTCCCACAGCAGACAATAGCGCTCGACATCAAGGGCGAACTCTTCAAAGTTCTTACCCAAATACAGGACGAAGTGCATCGTTATGCTATCTCTTTCCATCGAGATAAACGCTCTAAAACACAGCTACACAGCGAGTTAGACGATATAAAAGGTATCGGACCAAAGACAAAGGATGCACTTTTAAAGAAGCTGAAGACAGTAAAACACATAAAAGAATCTGATTTACAAGAACTTACAGAAGTAATAGGAGCAAGCAAAGCAACTATTGTCTATAATTATTTCCACGCTAATCAGTAACTAATTAAAATAAATATTGTACATTTGCGATATGAGAATTGTAATACAACGTGTTAGCCATGCCTCTGTTACTATCAATCAGCAAGAAAAGTCTTCTATTGGTACAGGATACCTTATCCTATTAGGTATTGGTAAAGACGATACTGAAGAGGATATCAACTGGTTGGTAAAGAAGATAATAGGTTTGCGCATTTTCGACGATGAAATGGGCGTAATGAACCGCAGCATCATGGATATTAAGGGCGAAATTCTCGTTGTTTCACAGTTTACACTTATGGCAAGCTATAAGAAAGGGAACCGTCCAAGCTGGATTCATGCAGCCCCACACGAACTCTCTATTCCACTCTATAATCGTTTCTGTGACGCTCTAAGCGAAGCTATGGGGAAACCAGTAGGCACAGGAGAGTTCGGTGCAGACATGAAAGTAGAACTCCTCAATGATGGTCCAGTAACAATCTGTATGGATACAAAGAATAAGGAATAAACGACATAACGTTCATATCAATCATCCTTACAGAACACTTTTAAAGTACTTAGAAACCTGATAAACAGCCAAAAATAGCGATTAAATCGATGATATTTTATCATTAAAGCTATCAAAGCCTATAACCATATATAGACTTTTAGCTGCAAATAACCTACGTTTAACATGTAACAATAAAATAAGGAAAACGGAAACAATGACAATAGAAGAAGCACAACAAGCCGTTGATAAATGGATAAAAGAAAACGGTGTACGCTATTTTAGCGAATTAACCAACATGGCTTGCCTCACAGAAGAGGTAGGAGAATTAGCTCGTGTAATGGCTCGTACCTACGGAGACCAGAGCTTCAAGGAGGGTGAGAAAGCCAATTTAGGAGAAGAAATGGCTGATGTCCTATGGGTTCTACTCTGCCTTGCCAACCAAACTGGCGTCAATCTCACAGAAGAACTACAGAAGAGTTTTGACAAGAAAACCAAGCGCGACAAGGATAGACACAAGAGCAATCCTAAATTAAAAATAAGACTATTTAATGTTACAAAAATAGTCTATAATATTCAAACAAAAAGATATTTTGGAGGAAAAATAAAGGGTAAATTGACAGCAGAAAAAAAGACTATGTCGCACGCTTAGAAATAGACAACAAAAAGCGATATAGAATAAAAGTATGCTCCCCCCCTACCCTCACTCTACAAAGAAATAAAAACAAACAATATAATAAAAACAAATCATGGGAACAATTAAAGACACTGTTTCAAAAGACATCCAGGCACAAAAAGCCGTTGGAATCGTCGAAAAAAGCGAGTACGAACAAGCCTTATCACAGTACAATCTCAACATTACTGACGAGGAAGTTAAGGCTGCCGTGACAAAGATTATTGCGGAAAAAGTATCAGAGAACGACAACCTTGAAGTCAAGAAATTCCTTTTAGGTAGCGTTGAGCTTACCACGCTTAGCACAACAGACACAGAAGAAAAGGTATTAGAAATGGTTGAGAAAGTAAACCGTTTTGACTCTGAATATCCTGATTTACCACATGTTGCAGCTCTCTGCGCTTACCCATGCTTCACAAAGTTGATGGCAGACAGTCTTGAAGTAGACGGTGTTGACATTACAAATGTAACAGGAAACTTCCCTTCTTCACAGACCTTCTTGGAGGTGAAAACCATCGAGACAGCACTTGCAATCAAGGACGGAGCTACTCATATTGACATCGTTATGCCTGTAGGCAAGTTCCTTTCAGGCGATTACGAAGGTGTATGTGACACCATCAACGAACTTAAACAAGTGTGTGGAGACGTTCCTATGAAGGTGATTCTTGAGACTGGCGATCTTGGCAATGCAAGTGCTATCAAGACCGCATCCCTGCTCTCTATGTACGCAGGAGCCGACTATATAAAGACAAGTACAGGTAAGGAGAAGATTAGCGCAACCCCAGAATCTGTATATGTAATGTGTCAGGCTATCAAGGAGTACTATGATAAGACAGGTATACAGATTGGTTTAAAGCCTGCTGGCGGCATCAATACTGTCATGGATGCAGTAATCTACTATACCATTGTTAAAGAGGTCTTAGGCGAGAAATGGCTCACAAACTACTGGTTCCGCATGGGTACAAGCCGTCTTACCAACCTCTTGTTAAGTGAAATCATTGGTACAGAGACAAAGTTCTTCTAAACTCTTCTGTCATCAGTAACAAAAAATTAAAACGCTGAAACAGATAAAATAAAACAAAAGTAACCTATAAGGGGCATACACTTTGTATGTCCCTTTTTCCGTATCTACACATGAAAACATCTCTCACTTATTGTTCTATCAAAAAAAGACAATTTTAAATGAACATCATAATATAGTCTATTTTTTTAAATATTATATAGATTATATTTATGAAGTACCTCATTGAAAAAGGCAGGAAAAAGACAACTTCCAGAAACACAATAAACAGCAAGAAAAACACACAAATATAAACTAAATAAACACAGGAAATTATCTCTTGTAGTCACATAAAACTATAAGTAATCCAAAACAATAAGAGAAACAGTATTCACATGGTATCTATAAATAAACCGACTTATGGTCAAAAGCCATCGTTATAAGGGTAAAAGATAACCTATAGGTAGTATTATTGTGAAGTAAAACACCATAAGCACATATGGTGCGGGGCATCCGCACCATATGTGCGGACGCTCCGCACGATTAGTGCTAAGCCTTAACACGAGTAATATGCAACATAACAACGCATGCCATTGATAAAGAATAAGTCAATAAAAGACATAAAAAAGAGTTTCTCCTTATGTGATGGATAAACCATCATCATAAAGAGAAACTGTCGTTATCATCACAAAAAATAATCAATCTCACGATGAAAAGGGAGTTTTTAGCACTAAATCAGCGCAATTACTTCTTCCTTTTAATTACATAATCAAGGTAAGTCTGGAGAGAAGAACGAATACTATCATCCTTAACATACTTATCAAGGAAAGTCTGTGCTTCAGCATGAAAGTCCCACATACGACGTTCAGCATATTCAATGCCGCCACTTACCTTAGCAAATTCTACCAATTTATCGATTTCTTCACGTGTCACCTCATGTGCTTTCACCTTATGAGCCAAAGCAAGCATTTCTTCATTTTTTGTCGAATTCAACGCATAAATGATTGGTAAAGTGAGCTTTCCTTCAGCCATATCGTTACCCGTTGGCTTACCAATTTCAGCCTCAGAGTCATAATAATCGAAGATATCATCACGAATCTGGAAGACTATTCCGAGATGTTTACCAAAGAGTCTTGCCGCTTCAACCTCCTCATCGCTTGCATTAGCCGACTCAGCTCCAATAGCAGCACACGATTCAAAGAGCGCAGCTGTCTTACGTTCAATAATTTTATAGTAAACCTCTTCGGTGATTTCTTTATTCTGAATATTCCACAACTGAAGAATTTCACCATCACTCAACGTACGACCTAACTCTGCAAGATAGCGCACAATAATCTCTGAGTGCGTGTAACTAACATGAAGTAAGGCAGTTGAAAGCACGTAATCACCCACTAATACAGCCACCTTATTATCATAATCAGCATTCACACTCGCCTGCCCTCTGCGAGCAGCCGCTTCATCAACGACATCGTCATGCACAAGTGAAGCCGTATGTAAAAGCTCCAATCCCACAGCCGCATGCTGTGTTGCTTCAGAAACCTTACCAAAGTTCTTAGCCATCAGAAGGATGAGAATAGGACGCATACGCTTCCCTGCTCGTTGCTTGATATGGTTCAAAACCGTACGCAACAAGCCATCTTCGTGGTCGAGAGCATGATTAAAAAGGTCGATGAAATCGCCTAATTCTGTCTCAATCGGCTGTTTTATGAGTGAAAGAGTATCCATTTTTGACTTTAAATTTGATACAAATTTACTCATTTTATCGGAGATTATGGAAGAAAATTAGTAATTTTACAGCTAAAAATAGAATAATTAGTTATGGCAAAACTCTTCCTTATTGACGCTTATGCGCTCATCTATCGTTCATACTACGCATTTATCAAAAGTCCACGTATTAACTCTAAGGGCTTGAATACATCTGCTGTTATGGGCTTTTGCAACACCCTGAACGAGGTTCTTACAAAGGAAAAACCAACGCATATTGGTGTAGCATTCGATCATGGAAAGACTTTTCGCCATGACGCCTTCCCCGAATACAAGGCGCAACGTGAGGAAACACCAGAAGATATCAAGCTTTCTGTTCCACTTATCAAGCAAGTGCTTGAGGCGATGCATATTCCTATTCTACAGGTAGATGGCTTCGAAGCAGATGATATTATCGGTACTATAGCAACCAACTTTGGAGCCGATGGAATCGATACTTTTATGCTTACACCCGATAAAGACTATGGTCAACTCATTGGTCCAAACGTCTTTATGTATCGTCCTCGTCATGGTGGCGGTTACGAGATATTGGGAGAAAAGGAGGTAGGAGAAAGTATGGCATCCCTACCCCAGCCCAAGTCATCGACCTATTGGCATTGATGGGCGACTCAGCAGATAACTTTCCTGGTTGTCCCGGTGTTGGAGAGAAAACCGCAGCCAAGTTAATCAATCAGTTTGGAAGCATTGACAATATGCTTCAACATACTGACGAGATTAAGGGTAAACTACGTGAGAAAGTTGAGAATGCCGTAGAGGATATTAAAATGTCAAAGTTCCTCGCAACGATCCGAACAGACGTTCCAATGCAACTTGACTTGGATGAACTCAAGGTTGAGCAACCTGATGAGACAAAATTACGTGCGATATTTGAGGAATTAGAGTTTAAGACACTTATTAACAAATTTCTTAATAAAGGTGAATCAAAGCCAAAAACCGACAATAATCAGCTTGATTTATTTGCAGAAAACACGACCAACGAGTCAGATGAGCCGAAAAATGCGAAATTTGAGAGCATAAAAACGACCCAACATGAATACAAACTCGTTGAAAATGAGGAAGAATTACATCAGCTTTGTGACTTTTTTATTACAAAAGAGTCTGTAAGTATAGACACAGAAACCACTTCTACGGATGCAATTAGTGCTGAATTGGTTGGTTTGAGCTTCTCGGTTGAAGAAAAGAAGGCTTTTTATGTTGCCGTACCAGCCAACTATGAAGAGGCGTTAAAAATCGTTCAGATATTCAAACCGCTGTATGAAAGCGACAAAATAATGAAAATCGGACAGAACATTAAGTATGACTATGAAGTGTTAACCAGATATGGAGTGACACTACAGGGTAAGATGTTCGACACGATGATAGCCCACTACCTCATCCAACCAGAACTACATCATAATATGGACTACATGGCAGAGACACTACTCGGCTATCAAACCATTCACATTGAAGAACTACTCGGTCCGAAAGGAAAGAAGCAGAAGAATATGCGCGACCTCTCCCCTACTGACATCTATGAGTATGCTGCAGAGGATGCCGACATCACTTTGCGGCTGAAAAACGTACTTGAACCACGTTTAAAGGAGCTTGGAGTGGAAGAACTCTTCTGGAATATAGAGATGCCTTTGGTACGTGTATTAGCTGATATGGAGCTAAATGGCGTATGCTTAGACACTGAAGCACTGCAAGATACGTCAAAGATATTCACTGAACGTATGAAACAATACGAGCAGGAAATATACAAAGAGGCTGGAGAAGAATTCAATATCTCAAGCCCAAAACAAGTAGGTGACATCCTCTTTGGCAAGTTGCAAATTATGGATAAGCCTAAGAAGACAAAGACAGGACAGTATGTTACAAGTGAAGAGGTGCTGCAGAGCCTTGAAAGCAAGAGTCCTATCGTACGTAACATCCTCAATTTCAGAGGTATGAAGAAGCTTCTTAGCACTTATATAGATGCCCTTCCAAAGCTGATTAATCCACGTACTGGACATATTCACACATCGTTTAATCAGGCACTTACAGCCACTGGACGACTCTCTTCGAGTGATCCAAACTTACAGAATATTCCTGTGCGTACGGATGATGGTAAGGAGATACGTAAGTGTTTCATTCCAGAAGAAGGCTGTCTATTCTTTTCTGCAGATTATAGTCAGATAGAGTTGCGTATTATGGCACATCTTTCTGAAGACGAGAATATGATGGAGGCTTTCCGTGAGGGGCATGATATCCACCGTGCAACAGCTGCAAAGATATGGCATGTAGATATAGATAAGGTGACTGACGCACAGCGAAAGAAGGCTAAACAAGCCAACTTCGGTATTATATATGGTATTACGACCTATGGACTTGCCCAGCGTATGGACATTCCAAATGGCGAAGCTAAAGAGCTGATAGAAGGCTATTTCCGCACATTCCCAAAGGTACAAGCTTATATGGAACATGCGAAAGAAGTGGCAAGAGCCAAGGGTTATGCCGAAACACTCTTCCATCGTCGTCGTTATCTCGCTGACATCAATAGTCGTAACGCCACCGTGCGCGGTTTTGCCGAGCGTAACGCCATCAATGCTCCAATACAAGGAACAGAGGCAGATATCATCAAGGTGGCAATGGTTCGTATCTGGGAACGCTTTAAGAAAGAAGGTATTCGCTCAAAGATGATTCTCCAAGTGCATGATGAACTTAACTTCTCCGTCTATCCAGAGGAGCGTGAACAGGTGGAACGCATTGTTATCGAGGAGATGCAGAACGCTTATCCACTGAATGTCCCATTGATAGCTGATGCCGGATGGGGTAAGAACTGGTTGGAAGCACATTAAAAAAGAAGAAGCCTCCCCCTACCCCTCCGAAGGGAGGGGAGTGCAGATAAAAGAGGGATGAGGATAGACGGAAAGTTTATTAATCATCATTTTATAGACTATAATTTAATATTAATAAGAAGCCTCCCCCTGCCCCTCCGAAGGGAGGGGAGTGCAGATAAAAGAGGGATGAGGATAGATAGAGAATCTATTGACGATTATTTTATAGACTATAATTTGATAGTAAATAGACTATAATTGAATAACAAGTATGAAAAATGGGGGTAGATTCCAACTTTATAAAGCATAAATAAAGAGGCTAATAACGGCAAATAGAAATCGAAGAGATGAACTGCAAAGTTAGTAAAAAGTATGAGTAAATAACTACCCTACCCGACTAAGCTAATTATTTACATGAAGAAAAAAAGAATTATTTTTCATGAAAAGAAATATTTATTTTTCACGACAAGAAATATTTATTTTCATGAAAAATAATTTAGAAAAGAGGGCTAAAAAGTAGAAGTCAAAAGAGGGTGAAACATTCCAACCTCTATCATGTAGAGAATACAGAAAAAGGGCTTTTCAACAGCTTAGAAGCAGTGTTAAAATATAGAAAAAGGCTATCAATTTAGCTTTTTTGGCGTAATTTTGCAATTTAATCAACCAGAGAAATTTGAATGAGTCTTACTAAGATAGTAAACAAATTGTACTTCCAGCCGCGTCGCAGGGAGCTTGAACGCTACGTCACGGATGGAGAGGCTATCCAGCGGGAAGTCATGCAATACCTCGTTGAGCGGGCGAAAGACACCGAATACGGTCGTAAACACCTGTTCTCAACGATTAAGTCATACGAGGACTTTGTACAGAATATTCCAGTCAACACATACGAAGAACTGAAGAGTGACATCGACCGTATGCGCCACGGAGAACGTAATATTCTATGGCCAGGACAGGTTAGATGGTATGCCAAGTCATCAGGTACAACCAACGATAAGAGTAAGTTTATTCCTGTTTCTCACGAGGGATTACAGACAATTCATTATCAAGGTGGTAAGGATGTTATCGCTTACTACCTTAGCAATCATCCAGAAAGTAGACTCTTCAACGGTAAGGGTCTCATCTTAGGTGGTAGCCATTCGCCAAATTATAATCTGTATAATTCACTTGTTGGTGACCTCAGTGCCATCCTCATAGAGAATATTAATCCACTCGTAAATCTATGTCGCGTACCTAAGAAAAGTACTGCCCTACTGAGCGACTTTGAGGTAAAACGCGACCGAATTGCACACGAAACACTGAACCAAATATCACTAATATATCAGGCGTTCCATCGTGGATGCTATCTGTATTGGTACGTGTGATAGAGCTGAGTGGCAAGAAACATATAGAGGAGGTATGGCCAAATTTAGAGGTATTCTTCCATGGTGGTATTGCTTTCACGCCTTATCGTGAGCAGTATGAACAGCTCATTACCAAGCAGGACATGAACTACATGGAGACTTACAACGCTTCTGAGGGCTTCTTCGGTATACAAGACGACCCAACAGACAGTAGTATGTCGCTTATGCTCGACTATGGAGTGTTCTACGAGTTCTTACCTATGGACGAGTTTGAGAGCGAACATCCAAATATCGTTCCATTGTCAGGTGTGGAGATAGGACGCAACTATGCAATGCTTATCAGTACTGCCTGCGGCCTTTGGAGATATGAGATTGGCGACACAGTACAATTCACTTCGACCAATCCTTATAAGTTTGTTATCACGGGCAGAACCAAATATTTCATCAATGCCTTTGGTGAAGAACTTATCATGGACAATGCTGAGAAGGGACTTGAAGCAGCCTGCAAGGCTACAGGAGCGCAGATATCAGATTATACCGCAGCCCCAATGTATATGGATGCGAAGGCTAAATGCCGTCATCAGTGGCTCATTGAGTTTGCAAAAGATCCATCTTCACTTGAGGAGTTTGCTAAGGTTCTTGATGATAAACTGCAGGAAGTCAACTCTGATTATGAGGCAAAACGCTTTCATAACATTACCCTCCAGCCGCTCGAAATCATTGTTGCACGCAAAGACCTCTTCAATGACTGGCTCAAGATAAAGGGTAAACTCGGTGGTCAACACAAGATTCCACGACTTTCAAACAGCCGTAACAACTTAGAAGAATTGCTGAGTATGAACCAGTAAGGACGGAAGACGGTAAAAGAATAAACCACCTTTAAAGGATAAAAAAGTAAAAGGGTAAAAAAGTAAAACAGCGATATGAAGAAGATAAGACAAAGATATTGCCAAGGAGTAATGGGTGGAAAGGATGGCTTTTCAGCTAAGGTCAGCCATTGCCTTTCGGTGTTTTACCAACAACGTGCTTTACCATTCTACCTTTTTACCCTCTTAGTTATTGTTCTTTCTTCTTGTGCCAAGATGGGACAACCTGACGGTGGATGGTACGATGAGACGCCACCAAGAGTGTTAGGTGCCTCCCCTACTGAACGAGCAACCGACGTAAACAGTAAGAAGGTGAATATCTATTTCAACGAGTTCATCAAGTTGGAGAACGCATCAGAGAAGGTTGTTGTCTCTCTCCCCCACAGATTGAAGCTCCTGAAATTAAGGCTACTGGTAAACGTATCACAGTAAGTTTACAAGACAAGTTACAGCCTAACACCACCTATACCATCGACTTCTCTGACGCTATCACAGATAACAACGAGGGTAACCCATTAGGAAACTACACCTATAGTTTCTCTACTGGCGACCATATCGATACACTCGAAGTGGCTGGTTATGTGTTAGAAGCTGAGAATTTAGAGCCTGTAAAGGGTATTCTCGTGGGTCTTTACAGCAATCAGAACGATACAGCTTTCCAGAAACAACCAATGCTTCGTGTCTCACGTACCGACGGTCGTGGTCATTTCAGCATACGAGGTGTTGCCAAGGGTGACTATCGTATCTATGCACTACAGGACATGGACGGCAACTATATGTACAATCAGAAGAGCGAGAAGTTGGCTTCACACCCGAAGTCATCATGCCATCATGGAAGCCAGACATACGACAAGACACGCTATGGATTGACTCCTTGCACATCAAGGATATCAAACAGGTGCCTTACACCCACTTCCTTCCAGACGATGTGGTGCTGAATTCCTTTACACCTACACAAACAGATCGCTACTTCCTCAAGTCTGAACGCAAGGAACCAAACCACTTTACGCTCTTCTTCAGCTATGGTGATGCCGACCTTCCACAGATTACAGGACTCAATTTCAACGCTAAAGATGCGTTTATAACAGAGCCAAGTCTGAACCAAGATACGATTATCTACTGGCTGCGTGATACTGCCCTCGTCAACCAAGACACACTGCGAATGCAGATGCTTTATAACATGACGGACAGTGCGGGTAAACTTGTCCCTAAGACAGATACGCTGGAGATACTCTCAAAGGTGCCTTACGCGAAGCGTTTAAAGCGCCAGCAGGAGGAATACGACAAATGGGTTAAGAAGCAAGAGAAGGCAAAAGAACGTGGAAAAGCATTTGAAACGACAATGCCTGTCACACCTTTGGAGGTCAGATATAATGTTCCTTCGCAAATGGATCCTGACCAAAACCCAACATTCGAACTCCCTACCCCAATTGCAAAGACGGATACGTCCAAGATACATCTTTACGAAAAGATAGACTCCTTATGGTATCGAGCGAAGTATAATTTCGGTGCTGAACCTGGAAAACCGCGCTCTTTGAAGTTGGTAAGTACATGGGACCCAGGACATGAATACAGTGTTGAGGTTGATTCAGCAGCCTTTACAGACATCTATGGTAAGGTTTCTGCAAAGTATAAGCAGGGCGTTCGTATCCCATCAATGGACGAGTATGGTACGCTAATAATGACCTTACAGAACATGGAAGGTAAGAACTGCTTGTTGCAGTTGCTTAATGAAAGCGACAAACCAGTGAAAGAGGCGTACGCAAAGAACAACCAAGCAACCTTCCATTACATTAAGCCGGGCAACTACTATCTACGCCTTATCGTCGATGATAACGACAACGGAAATGGGATACGGGTGATTATGCGACCCAACGACAGCCCGAAGCCGTTTATTATTACCCGAAGGCTATCGAGTGTAAGGCTAAGCGTGATGTACAGGGAACGTGGAATCCACGTCTACTCCCACTCTACAAGCAGAAGCCTGCAGCCATAACAAAGCAGAAGGCTGATGCGCAACGAAAGATAAAGAGACGCAATGCCGAACGCGCCCGCAGTCTTGATATCTCACTACCTGACGAGCTTCTCAACTCGGGCCAGTAGAAACAAAGGAAACGAAAGAACAGGTTTAGTAAAACCTATCCATACGACAAGCACCCTCATCTATCCCCTATTATCTTAAAGATAGGATTGACAAGGGTGTTTTTATTATATCAATTTCGTAATAGTTAACGCCCCGCACCATTGGTGCGAATCATCAGCACCATTGGTGCGGACCGTCAACACGACATGTGCTGAGCAACAAAACATCGGTCGAAAATGAGAAGAAAGAATCTTCTAAAGGCTTATTAAAACTACTTTTCAGCCAATATTGCTTACTTTCTACTAAGAAACAGAAATACCAGAAATCAATGCCAATATTCGTCCCAAACGGCTGTTACGACAACGATAAAGCAGCTTATAGACCAAGAAAGAGCCATAAACGCCTGATAGAAAAGCAAGGATAATATAAAAACCTATATCAAAATGAGTGAATCGCATAAGTATTTGTAAACTCAATGCTTGAAAGATTCCATGATAAAGATAGATAGTATAAGAAGCAGGAGAGAGGTGATTAAGGAAACGAAGCTCATATTTTGCGTATAAGCGTGCCAAAGCAACAGACATAAGAATACCACCCGTTGCAAAGAATAAATCCATGAGAGGGCTTTTATTTACGCGTAGACCGATAATTGATACTACAAACGTAAATAGGAAGACTAAGATGGCTGTTTTCCCTTTATCGAGAAAGCGCATCAAACCAAAGCTAAATACAAAGTAACCTAAGGCAAAATAAAAAGCATAATGAATTACTCCAACGACATTAAAAAGTGTGTCGTGAGAGAAAGGAAGGGAGATATTTGCCAGAGCAAGTAGAGTAAGTAAAAGAGTAGTAACAGCAAGCGAAGTTCTATGTTGCAGTCGCTGCAAAAAGAAAAGGGCAATCACTGCAAAAACAAAGAGCAAGAATAAAGTGGGTAAAAACCAATAAGAGCTATTGACATTACGGTAAGGATAGATGAGCATCAACACGTATTCGCTCCAACTGGCTTGTATCGGGCGCACCATAAACTGCGATAAAAGAACCTTTGGAACAAAGAGTAGGGTACTCAAAGCAAAGTAAGGAAGTAGCAAGCGAACTGCTTTACGACTTAGAAATATATGAGGTTGTAGCGGTTTTCCGTTTACTGAGACATTGAAAAGATAACCTGATACGAAAAAGAAAAGGGGTACATGGAACTGATAAAGCCAATCAACTATCAGACTATTTGTCTGATAAAAAGAGTGCCCGAGTACTACCAAGAGGGTAGCAAACACATGGAGAAAAGAGAATTCAGCAATCTTTTGTTTCATTTCATCCGTTTTACTTGTTCATCTTCAGCATACCATACACCATCACAGCCAGCTTTCTCTGCTTTTGGAAGCAAAGCTTTCAACTGCTTTCTGTTTGTTATCTCTTCGTTAATAATTGTCTTAGGCCATTGATAACCTGTCTGTTGAAGAACGGAATAACCCCAACCAAAAGCCTCGAAAGGAATCACCCAGAAGGAAGAATACTT
>BNJV01001183.1_pt1:85000-195633 | contig 195633 bp, 223 predicted proteins | sample 8540591 | NCBI WGS metagenome assembly BNJV01 (sample SAMD00202457, study PRJDB9452) | human saliva metagenome | host: Homo sapiens | reverse complement strand
GAAGAAATCGCAAAAGCGGGTATCAAAGCCATCATCCAACCAGGTGGTTCTGTTCGTGACCAAGAGTCAATCGAAGTGGCTGATAATTATGGTTTGACCATGGTCTTTACAGGAGTAAGACATTTTAGACATTAATCAAATAAGGCTGGGCAAAAAATGTCCAGCCTTTGATGTTTGATAGGAATAACTGCAAGACGCAGTGGTTGATTGGTATCTTTTTTCGCTTTTTAAGCTCCAAAGATAACCTAATCAACTGTGCGGGGGTGGGAAGACGAACTCCTTTTAAATAGTCTGAGTTCTTTCCCACTCCCTTTCTGCTGGTTAAGAAGACCTTAATCGGGGTAGATATAGGTGACGGTTCCCCAGATGGGATTGGTTGGATCGAACCAACCGCGGAAGTTGTCGATATAGCGGTGGCCGTTGTAGTTAGCCTCTTGGATCTGAATTTTTTGGTCATGTTCGACGTCCGTAACCAAGGCGACATGGCCATATCCCCCATTGTCCCAACAGGCGATGGCACCGACCTCTGGAGTGTCTCCTGTCCGGAATCCCGCAACGCGTGCACTAGTTGCCCACATGCCGCCATTTCCCCACCAGTTGTGAGCCCAAGGGGCTAATTCTTTGGCTCCCCAGGTACACTCACCGATCGGATAGGTATTTCCCGGGTGTGTCGCGAGTGGAGTGAGCCTTGGCTTTGCCTTTTCCACTTGAAAGCTAGTGGGGAATAGTCCTTTTAGTTGTCCCTGGCTTTTCTGGTAGACGTGGAGATGAAATAGCCCGCTTCCCTTGTGTTTTTGAGCTTGAAAGCGCAGTTGGAAATGTCCAGGTGCGATCTTCTTTGCGGGATACCAGACCAGATCATCCTGCCCATTTTCTTCGGACCAGATGGGGAAGACAATCTCGTCAACGTCTTCAAACAACTTTAGGTCTGCCTCGAATTCTTGTGAGGAAATGGGTGTGATCGTGATTTTGGGTTGGGAGGAGGCGAGGTCTTTTTGCTGGACGCTGGTCGTGAGAGGGTAAAGGCCGGTTAGCTGTTCATTTGCCTCCACTCCATAGACATGGACATGATAAAGTCCGGCTTGATCAGAATGGTTGGTCAATGGCACTTGTAGGTCAAATCCCTTGTCACTGCGTTCTACAGGATACCAAATCAGGTCATCTTGGCCATTTTGGTCAGACCAGATGGGAACTTGGATCTTTTGATACTTATCCGGGACGTTTCCAAGATGAATCACCAGCTGCCCTTTTTCGGCATAGATAGCATTGGTCGTTTGATCTGCATGGGCGATAGAGGTTTGCATCCCCCATGTCGCACAAGTCAGTACAACAAATTTTTTGATTGTTTGCATAATGCTCCTTTTCGTCAATTAGTAGGTCTCACCTATACTATTCGGAAAAAAATGAGAAATAGGAGAAAATAGCAAAAAATGTTTGGATTCTACTGAAAATAGGAGACTTTTGCTGAAATCATTAGAATAAAACGAACGATTATGATATAATTTAATAAAATAATTCGCAAAAGAGGTTCGAGATGAAACTTTTGGTTGTTGGATCTGGCGGTCGTGAGCATGCGATTGCTAAGAAATTGTTGGAGTCTACAGACGTTGAGCAGGTTTTTGTGGCTCCTGGTAATGACGGGATGCGATTAGATGGTCTGGATTTGATCAATATCGGAATTTCCGAACATTCTAAGCTGATTGACTTCGCAAAAGTCAACGATATTGCTTGGACCTTTATCGGTCCAGATGATGCCCTTGCAGCTGGTATCGTGGATGACTTCAATGCAGCTGGTCTCAAGGCTTTTGGTCCGACAAAGGCTGCAGCTGAGCTGGAGTGGTCTAAGGATTTTGCTAAGGAAATCATGGTCAAGTACGACGTTCCGACAGCAGCCTATGGGACCTTTTCAGATTTCGAGGAAGCCAAGGCCTACATCGAAGAAAAAGGCGCTCCAATCGTCGTCAAGGCAGACGGCTTGGCCCTAGGGAAAGGTGTCGTCGTTGCGGAGACGGTTGAGCAAGCAGTTGAAGCCGCTCACGAGATGCTTTTGGACAATAAATTCGGTGATTCAGGTGCGCGTGTGGTCATCGAGGAATTCCTTGACGGGGAAGAGTTCTCTCTCTTTGCCTTTGTCAATGGGGACAAGTTCTATATCATGCCAACAGCTCAGGACCACAAACGTGCCTACGATGGTGACAAGGGTCCTAACACTGGTGGGATGGGTGCCTATGCGCCAGTTCCTCACTTGCCACAGAGCGTGGTTAACAAAGCGGTTGACACCATTGTCAAGCCAGTTCTTGAAGGCATGATCAAAGAAGGGCGTCCGTACCTAGGTGTCCTTTACGCGGGGCTAATCTTGACAGCTGATGGACCAAAAGTCATCGAGTTCAACGCTCGTTTTGGAGACCCTGAAACGCAAATCATCTTGCCTCGTTTGACATCTGACTTTGCACAAAACTATCACTGACATTTTGGATGGCAAAGAGCCAGCCATCACTTGGACGGACAAGGGTGTGACATTGGGCGTGGTTGTAGCCTCAAACGGCTACCCACTCGCTTATGAGAAGGGTGTCAAGCTTCCAGCCAAGACAGATGGTGACATCATCACTTACTATGCTGGTGCCAAATTCGCTGAAAACGGGCAAGACCTCCTCTCAAACGGAGGACGCGTTTATATGCTAGTCACAACAGCAGATACTGTCAAAGACGGCCAAAACATCATCTACAACGAACTCAATAAACAAAACACAGAAGGCCTCTTCTATCGTACGGATATCGGTAGCAAGGCGATAAAGTAGAAGTACAAGAATAGCGCGACGAAGTCGCTAAACCCGATAATGGTCGCCGTGGTGAAAAGACCGGAACAGCATCTGTTCTGGTCGGGGGAAACTTTGAGACCTTAGGCTCAAAGTTTAGGAATGAAACCGAAGGTTTGCTTCCGTCCCCACCACCTAAGACCATTATCAAAAAAGAAAAGGATATTAACTATGAAACCAGTAATTTCCATTATCATGGGCTCAAAATCCGACTGGGCAACCATGCAAAAAGCTGCTGAAGTCCTCGACAACTTCGGCGTCGCTTACGAAAAGAAAGTTGTTTCCGCACACCGTACACCAGACCTCATGTTCAAACATGCGGAAGAAGCACGTAGCCGTGGCATCAAGGTCATCATCGCGGGTGCAGGTGGTGCAGCTCACTTGCCAGGGATGGTTGCTGCTAAAACGACCCTTCCAGTCATCGGGGTACCCGTCAAGTCTCGTGCCCTTAGCGGTGTGGATTCACTTTATTCCATCGTTCAGATGCCAGGTGGGGTACCTGTCGCAACCATGGCGATCGGTGAAGCGGGTGCGACCAACGCTGCCCTCTTTGCCCTCCGTCTTCTTTCGGTAGAGGACCAGGCTATTGCGACAGCATTGGCAGATTTTGCTGAAGAACAAGGAAAAATTGCAGAGGAGTCTACAAATGAGCTCAACTAAAATCATTGGGATCATCGGTGGTGGCCAGCTCGGTCAGATGATGGCGATCTCAGCTATCTACATGGGGCACAAGGTCATCGCCTTGGACCCAGCAGCGGATTGCCCAGCCTCTCGTGTGGCGGAAATCATTGTGGCCCCTTACGACGACGTAGAGGCTCTTCGTCAGTTGGCAGATCGCTGTGATGTTCTCACTTATGAATTTGAAAATGTGGATGCTGACGGTTTGGATGCTGTTATCAAAGATGGACAACTCCCACAAGGGACAGACCTCCTCCGAATCTCCCAAAACCGAATCTTTGAGAAGGACTTTCTTTCCAAGAAGGCACAAGTCACTGTGGCCCCTTACAAGGTCGTGACCTCAAGCCAAGATTTGGCAGATATCGATCTGTCTAAAAACTATGTCCTCAAAACCGCGACCGGTGGCTACGATGGTCATGGTCAGAAGGTCATTCGTTCAGAAGCAGATTTGGAAGAAGCCTATGCGTTAGCTGATTCAGCAGACTGCGTTTTAGAAGAGTTCGTCAACTTTGATCTTGAGATTTCAGTCATCGTGTCTGGTAATGGCAAGGACGTGACAGTCTTCCCAGTTCAGGAAAATATCCACCGCAACAACATTCTTTCAAAAACCATTGTGCCTGCTCGCATTTCAGAAAGTCTAGCTGAGAAAGCTAAAGCGATGGCAGTGCGAATCGCTGAACAACTCAACCTTTCTGGAACGCTCTGTGTAGAAATGTTTGCGACAGCTGATGACATCATCGTCAACGAAATCGCGCCACGCCCCCACAATTCAGGGCATTATTCGATTGAAGCTTGCGACTTTTCACAGTTTGACACCCATATCTTGGGTGTTCTCGGAGCACCACTCCCAGCAATTCACCTTCATGCACCAGCTGTCATGCTCAATGTTCTCGGCCAACATGTCGAGGCTGCTGAAACATATGTGACAGAAAATCCAAGCGCCCACTTCCACTTATATGGTAAACTAGAAGCAAAGCACAACCGCAAAATGGGGCATGTGACCTTGTTTAGTAGTGAACCAGACAATGTGGTTGAGTTTGGGAAAGGGATTGATTTTTAAGTGAAAATAGCGATTCTAGGACTCGGAGTCATCGGGACCACTTATGCCTACGCCTTTCAAAAAGCAGACCATCAAGTGGAACACGTACTGAGAGATAGTAAGAAAAACAATGCACCGAAGGAGTTGTCAGTTGATCTGCTAGATGGTCGCTATCATTCCAAAGGTGAGAACAAGCATGATACCTATGAGGTTCATGTGGCGGAAGCTGATTCGGAATATGATTTTATTTTTCTGAGTGTGCGCCATGGGCTTGTCAAAGAAGCTGTGGAGACCTTGCGAAAAAACAATATCAAAGGCACCCTTGTTTTCTTCTGTAATTTCTGGGATACTCGAAAAGAAATCCAAGAGTGGGCAGGGGATTACGACTATATTCTGGCCTTTCCGACAGCGGGTGGTCACATGCAGGAGAACCATTTGGATGGTGTCTTGTTCGACCATTTAATGCTAGAAGGTGATCAAAAAGCACAGATTTCTAACTATGCTGATCTGACGACTTTACTGACTTCTGCAGATTTGCAGTGGGAAGTACCTCATGATATGGTTGAGTGGATTTGGATTCACATGGCGATTAACGCAGGTGTTACTTCGACAGCTGCGCGTTCGGGAAATCTGGAAAATCCAGAAGAATTGGCTTTGAACTTGATGAATAGTTCTTCGGAATTATCATTAGCCATCAAGGCCATTCGAGAGGCTTTGAAAGTCGTAGAAGCGCGTGGGGTGAATTTGAAGCTTTACAAAGCCGAACTCTTACCCTACAAAATTCCTGCTTGGATAGCCGGCAAAGCCATGAAAGTCATGTTTGCGAAAAATGAGCTGACCCGAAAAATCATGACCTTGCACAATGATAAACAGGACATCTTCTATTGTTGTCAAAGTGTTTATCAGACTGGTCAGGAGTTAGGTGTGAAGATGCCTGTTCTGGAAGCAAATATGAAGGGAATTTCGATTTAGGAGGTTTTTATGATTCAACTCATTGTCAACGCATTTGTTGAAAAAGAAAAGACGGGAGCAGTTGTCGAAGTCTTGTATGCTAGTAGCGATCACGAAAAAGTGAAAGCTAAGTATGAAGAGCTGACTGCTCAATATCCTGAAAACTATTTAGCCATCTATGATCTGCCTCTGGATACGGATTTGAATACACTAGATCACTACCCATCTGTGTGGTTAGGGGAAGAAGAGTTTGAGTGAATATTCAACAAAATAATTAGGTCGAAATCAGAAATTTATTTTAAACAGGAGATGTTATGTCGCAAAAATTACTAATAGATTTTGAAGATACTTTATCAACTATTGAGTTACCACTAGGTGATAATGTTGTGTTATTTGGTGAGAATGGAACTGGTAAAACTCGAGTATTAAAAAAACTATTAATTCAATTATTGAGTTGTCTAAGGTTAATTCTGATGTAAAATTGAGGAATATACTAAAAGATTTGAATATAAAAAAATTTTTAAAAATCAATAATATTGGGTATGATGAGATATTTCAGGTCAAAGATAAAAATAATAAATAAAAGAAAAATGAAAATTTTTGTTGATTATTTTAAACAATATAGTGATATTTTTTTAGATCGTATGTTGAATTAAAGTCAGAGTTTCTTTCCTCTGGATTTGTTTTGGATAATTTTTTTCTAATTCTGACATACGACAGACCAGATTAGCGCTTGAATATTTTGAGAAAAGTGATTTTCCTAATAATTTCCGTCCAAATTTAATTAGAAGATGGATTCGAGATATGAGTAAGATATCTGTCAATGAATTACAAGATGAGTCCTTAATTACTGTTACTAAAGTAGGTTTGGAGCTTAAAGAATATGAAAGATTTATTTCTCAAATTGTCAATAATTATGTTCACAGTTTTGATGATTTAGAGTACTACAGTGATCCACGACATCTAAAAAGCTAAGAAAAGAAGGTTGAGGAGAGAACTAGCTACTTGGTCTTCGATGTTTATTTCAATAAATGAGATAGATTTTGAATTTTTTTTTCACAGAAATTAGAAAACAGATTCATGATTTACAATTAGATATTTTTTTAGTTCTATCTGGGACAAAAATGGTCAGGAGTTAGAAATTATTAATAAGATTAATAAGTTAGATACCAACGTTGAGCACTTTAACAGTGTGATAAAAAGGTATTTTGATTTAAAAAAATTGTATTAGATAAAAAAAGGGGAATTTCATTTTTTTATAAGTCGGATAATGAACTTCGTATTTCAAAAATTTTCATCTGGTGAACGCAATGTAATATTTTTTTGTTTTTTTAAAAACTAATTTTTACTGATGCTGATATTTATTTAATAGATGAACCGGAAGTTTCTTTATCTTTGTCGTTCCAGAAGCGAATAATCGGAGATATATTTGATGTTGTTGGTGATAAAAAAAGTTATAATAGCTACTCATGCGCCATATATATATAAAGATTTTTAAAAGCTTATAGCGAAGAAAAATAAGGTGGTAAAGATAGAAAGATAATGTTAGAGGAAGAATTAGAAGAAGTATTAGAGATATACGATGAGATTAGTGCTGAGATAAGTTATAGGCCGATTTGTTTAGTCGAAGGAAATAATAAATTTTTTTATCAACAAATTGAAGAGTTATACTCTTATGATGTACAAGATGGGGGAAGTTGTATTGATATTATAAAAAAAGAATTGAAGAAGCAGCTACTAACAACACAATTGGTATTATAGATGGTGATTATCGATTAGGAGAAAATGGGTTTAAGAATATAGTAAAAAAATAGATTATTATTCAATTGAAAAATATTGCACTAGAACGAATTCCAGATTTTAAGATAATAGTCGAAGATTTAAAAAAATAAAAAGTGGCGACCCTAAAAATTGGTATAGAAAAATTTACGAAGTCATGATTTGAAGGTACAGTATTTTCCAAAAAGAACTAGATAATCGAGATTTTTTTATATTATACTATGTAGACAATATAATAATCCAGAGAGAATTGAGTATGTTGAAGATAAAAATTCAAGAATTAGATTCTTTAATAAAAATATAAGAATTTAAAAGTAGTTGTTGATAGCACTAGCAAATATTTAAAGATGAAACACAATATTAAAAATAAAAATATATTACAGATTTACATAAATATTTTGACAACAAATCAATTAAGTATATTCTAAATAGTAAGGAGTATCAAAACTTTATTTCTATTGATTGTTCGATAAAGAACTAAAAATAAAAGGTAGGACGAAATTGAGGTTTTAGACATAGATTACAGTATCTCTTCTGCAAATGATGAGATTTTTACTTAGAAGATGTATTCTATAATAAACTTCCAATCTTTGATAGAATAAAAAAATAAACACAACAGAAATGAACAAGGACTTCGTATCCTTTAAAACTAAATACGGGCTACGGACTTCCTTAAAATTGAAAATAGAAAAATGAAAACTAGAAAGGAAAGGACACCAGGATCTACTAATTTGAACCCTGATGGAAAGTTTTGAATTTAGATAACCCGCCTTGGACGTAAACATCCTGCGTTGGGTTCCTAAACTTCAGTCGCTTTCTGGTCGTCCTTGGTATCATAAACAATGATCGAACGTTACTCTCGCCCAGAAATGGCGAACATTTGGACTGAAGAAAATAAATACCGTGCCTGGCTTGAGGTGGAAATCTTGGCTGACGAAGCCTGGGCTGAATTGGGAGAAATTCCTAAGGAAGATGTGGCTTTGATTCGTGAAAAAGCGGACTTTGACATCGACCGTATTTGGAAATCGAGCAGCAAACTCGTCATGATGTGGTGGCCTTCACACGTGCGGTTTCTGAAACGCTTGGTGAAGAACGCAAGTGGGTTCACTATGGTTTGACTTCTACTGACGTGGTGGACACTGCCTACGGTTACCTCTACAAACAAGCCAACGACATCATCCGCAAGGACCTTGAAAACTTCCTCAACATCATCGCTGATAAAGCGAAAGAACACAAATTCACTATCATGATGGGTCGTACTCATGGTGTGCACGCTGAACCTACAACTTTTGGTCTTAAATTGGCCACTTGGTACAGCGAAATGAAACGTAACATCGAGCGTTTCGAGCACGCAGCTGCTGGTGTGGAAGCTGGTAAGATTTCTGGTGCGGTTGGTAACTTTGCCAACATCCCACCATTCGTTGAAAAATACGTCTGCGACAAGCTTGGTATCCGTGCTCAAGAAATCTCTACACAGGTCCTTCCTCGTGACCTTCACGCTGAGTACTTTGCAGTTCTTGCTAGCATCGCAACTTCTATCGAGCGGATGGCGACTGAAATCCGTGGTCTTCAAAAATCTGAACAACGTGAAGTGGAAGAGTTCTTTGCTAAAGGTCAAAAAGGATCTTCAGCAATGCCTCACAAACGCAACCCAATCGGTTCTGAAAATATGACCGGTCTTGCGCGTGTGATCCGTGGTCACATGGTCACAGCTTACGAAATGTGTCACTCTGGCACGAACGTGATATCTCTCACTCATCAGCTGAGCGTATCATCGCACCAGATACAACTATCTTGATTGACTACATGCTCAATCGTTTCGGAAACATCGTTAAGAACTTGACGGTCTTCCCTGAAAATCATGATCCGCAACATGAACTCTACATTTGGTTTGATCTTCAGCCAACGTGCGATGCTTACTTTGATTGAAAAAGGGATGACCCGTGAGCAAGCTTACGACCTTGTTCAACCAAAGACTGCCCAATCATGGGATAACCAAGTAGACTTCAAACCACTTCTTGAAGCAGATCCAGAAGTAACTTCACGTCTCACTCAAGAAGAAATCGATGAAATCTTCAACCCAAGCTACTACACCAAACGGGTGGATGAAATTTTTGAACGCATCGGTTTGGGTGACTAATCGCAACGAAAAACGGGAATTTGAAAAATAGACGAAAAGAAGCAGAGGAACCTGCTTCTTTTTTAAACTTTTTATAGCCAAACTATCACTAATTATATATATTTTCATAGAGGGCTTTAGAAATCGTTTTCAACATGTTATACTGAACCTATAAAAAAGACCGAGGTGTCTCAGTCTTTTTGGTTCTTAGTGATCGCGACTACAGGAGATGAATTTAATCTTGTAGTAGTCACCGCGTTTATAGGTTTCCGTGTATTCAAGGATTTGGCCAGTCGCTTCTAGCTTGGTCGTCTTCACTTGTTTGACCGTTGGGAAATTTTCGTCGATCTTTAATACTTTGGCCACCTTGCTAGGTGTAGGGAAGACGATTTCGTTGACTTCTTCGAAGTGCTCATCATTCATATGAATGTGGTAGTCTTCTTTGAAGCGATCATAGATAGAGCTATAGTATTCCAAATTTGGATAGTTTGGATTGATGTATTGTTCAGGAATATAGGTTTGGTGGAAGATATACGTATCATCCTCTATTTGACGAGTCCGTTCGATCTTATAGTAGAATTGCGTTGGATTGAGGCCTAGTTTGTCTAGGATGTTCAAGGTATTTCCGCGTTTAATAGAGAGAACTTTGACTTTGGCCTTTTGGATGGGGAAGGTTTCAACATCTGAAAACTCAACCAGTTTGTGTTTTCGAGCACGAGAAACAAAGGTCCCTTTTCCTTGCTGGCGGACAATGTAACCATCAGCAGCGAGGTCATTCAAAGCACGGACAACGGTGATAGAGCTGACATCATAAATTTTAATGAGTTCAGCTTCCGTATAAAATTTATCTCCATTTTCAAATTTTCCTGAGATAATTTGTTGCTTCAATTCATCTTTGATGTGTTGGTACTTTGGAATTGCCATAGTGCTACCTCTCTTTAGATTTCTCTTATGTAACCTTATTTTAACATATTTTTTACAAAAGTGTTGACATTTTTAAAATAATTTATTATATTAATAAATGTAAGTGATTACATACAAGAAAGGGAGGCGTTTATGGATGTTTTTGAAATTCGCGATGATTTCTATTTAAAAGGTCAACCTTTCAAGATTTTGTCTGGAGCGATTCATTATTTTCGAATTGATTCTGCCGACTGGTATCATTCCTTGTTTAATCTAAAGGCCTTGGGGTTCAACACGGTTGAGACTTATGTGCCATGGAACGTGCATGAACCCCGCAAAGGGCAGTTTGACTTTAGTGGTCGATTGGATCTAGAGCGTTTCATTCAAACAGCCCAGTCCCTAGGACTTTACATGATTGTAAGACCGTCGCCCTTTATCTGTGCAGAGTGGGAATTTGGTGGATTGCCAGCCTGGCTCTTGGAAGAAGATATGCGCATCCGCTCATCGGACCCAGCCTTTATCGAAGCGGTTGATCGTTATTATGATCGCTTGCTTGGGTTGTTGACACCCTACCAAGTGGATCAGGGTGGTCCAATTCTGATGATGCAGGTTGAAAATGAATATGGCTCTTATGGAGAGGACAAAGTTTATCTGCGTGCCATTCGGGATTTGATGAAGAAAAAAGGTGTGACCTGTCCCCTCTTTACATCAGATGGTCCATGGCGAGCGACGCTAAGAGCAGGAACCTTGATCGAAGAGGACCTCTTTGTGACAGGGAACTTCGGCTCCAAAGCAGCTTACAATTTTGGCCAGATGCAAGAATTCTTTGACGAATACGGCAAGAAATGGCCCTTGATGTGTATGGAATTCTGGGATGGCTGGTTTACCCGCTGGAAGGAACCCGTGATTCAAAGGGAGCCAGAGGAGTTGGCAGAAGCTGTACATGAGGTCTTGGAGCTTGGCTCCATTAATCTCTATATGTTTCATGGCGGAACCAATTTCGGCTTTATGAATGGGTGCTCAGCTCGGGGAACGCTCGATTTGCCACAGGTCACTTCTTACGACTATGGGGCTTTGCTCAATGAGCAGGGCAATCCGACAGAGAAGTATTATGCTATTCAAAAAATGATGGCGGCCTATTATCCGGAATACCCACAGCAGGAACCGCTCATCAAAGAGTGTTTGCCAGAACAAACCTTGCAATTGGCAGCCAAGACTAGTCTTTTTGGGAATCTGGACAATCTGGCTCAGGTTGAGACCAGCCTTTATCCCGAAAAGATGGAAGAGTTGGGGCAAACCACAGGTTATCTACTATATGAGACAGACCTTGAGTTGGATGCGGAAGAAGAAAAACTGCGCATCATTGATGGTCGGGATCGGGTACAAATTTACTTAGATGATCGCCATGTAGCAACACAATACCAAACAGAGATCGGTGAAGATCTTTTTATCAAAGGAAAAAAGAAAGCGGTTACGAATTTAAAAATCTTGCTTGAGAATATGGGACGTGTCAACTACGGGCACAAGCTCTTAGCTGATAGCCAGCACAAGGGCATTCGCACAGGTGTCTGTGTGGATTTGCATTTCCACCTTCATTGGAAGCAGTACCCACTGGATTTACAAGATCTCAGTCAGCTCGATTTTTCAAAGGAATGGCAGGCAGGTGCTCCAGCTTTTTACCGATATGATTTTCAGCTGGACCAAACCCTTGATACCTATCTAGATATGACAGGATTTGGAAAGGGGGTCGTCTTTGTCAATGGCCATAACCTTGGCCGCTTCTGGGAGGTCGGACCGACTACTTCACTTTATGTGCCTCATGGTTTCCTCAAAGAAGGAGCCAATAGCCTGATCGTCTTTGAGACAGAAGGGCGGTACCAAGAGACACTTCAACTTGTTCAACAACCTACATTCAAAGAAGTAAAGGGGGAAAACTTATGACTATTGTAGGATGCCGTATCGATGGACGTTTGATCCACGGGCAGGTAGCCAATCTTTGGACTACCAAACTAAATGTTTCACGTATCATGGTGATCGATGATGAAGTCGCTCAAAAATGATATCGAAAAAAAGTGGCTTGAAACTAGCGACACCACCTGGTGTTAAGCTCAGTATCTTGCCAGTCGCAAAAGCTGCGGAAAAATATCTTGGCTGGAAAATATGATAGCCAACGACTCTTTATCGTAGCTCGCAAACCAGATCGTTTCCTTCGTTTGATCGAAGCAGGCGTTCAGCTTGAAACGCTGAATGTCGGCAATATGTCTCAATCCGATGAGACACGCGCGATTACTCGCTCGATCAATGTGGTGGACGCGGACGTGGAAGACTTCAACAAGATCCACGAAAAAAAGGTGTGAAAAATTACGTCTCAGATGGTGCCAAACGACACTGCAGAAGACTTTTATGAAGTTATTAAAGTAAAAGAAAATTTTTAGGAGGAAATTGTCATGATACAATGGTGGCAAATTTTACTACTTACTTTGTACTCAGCTTATCAAATCTGTGATGAGTTGACGATTGTTTCATCAGCAGGCTCACCAGTCTTTGCTGGTTTCATTACAGGACTTGTTATGGGGGATTTAGGAACAGGTCTCTTTATCGGAGCTTCTCTTCAATTGACAGTACTCGGTGTAGGTACTTTCGGTGGAGCTTCTCGTATTGACGCAACATCTGGTGCCGTTCTTGCAACTGCCTTCTCAGTAGCGCAAGGCATTAAACCAGAAATTGCGATTTCAACTATTGCCGTTCCCGTAGCTGCTCTCTTGACTTATGCAGATATCCTTGGCCGTATGAGTACTACTGCCTTTGCACACCGTATTGATGCGGCAATCGAACGCTTTGATTATAAAGGAATTGAACGCAACTACCTTCTTGGTGCGGTTCCTTGGGCTCTCTCTCGTGCTCTTCCAGTCTTCTTGGCTCTTGCCTTTGGTGGTGCTTTTGTCCAATCTGTTGTTGACTTTGTTGCAAAATATCAATGGTTTGCAAACGGCTTGACACTTGCAGGTCGCATGCTCCCTGGTCTTGGTTTTGCAATCTTGCTTCACTACTTGCCTGTGAAACGTCACCTTCACTATCTTGCCCTTGGTTTTGGCTTGACAGCGATGTTGACAGTGCTTTACAGCAATGTTCAAAGTGTTGGTGCTGCAATTTCTTCTATGCTTGGAACAGATGCTTTTGCAAAACTTCCAAAAGAACAAATGGTTGCTTTCACAAACAACTTCAAATCTGTATCTATGATCGGGGTTGCCATCATCGGTATCTTCCTTGCAGTGCAACACTTTAAAAACAGCCAACGTACAGTTGTAGCTGCTCCAGCAAGCAATGTAGAAAGCGGGGAAATTGAAGATGACGAATTCTAAGAACTACAAACTCACTAAAGAGGATTTTAAACAAATCAACAAACGTAGCCTCTTCACCTTCCAATTGGGTTGGAACTACGAACGGATGCAGGCTTCTGGTTACCTTTACATGCTTCTTCCACAATTGCGGAAAATGTATGGAGATGGCACACCTGAATTGAAAGAAATGATGAAATTGCATACGCAATTCTTCAATACTTCTCCATTCTTCCACACCATTATCACTGGTTTTGATTTGGCTTTGGAAGAAAAAGATGGTGTCAACTCTAAAGATGCGGTTAACGGGATCAAGACAGGTCTCATGGGACCATTTGCCCCTCTTGGAGACTCTATCTTTGGATCTTTGGTTCCAGCTATTATGGGATCTATTGCAGCAACCATCGCATCACAAGGTCAACCATGGGGGATCTTCCTTTGGATTGCTGTAGCAGTTGCTTATGACATCTTCCGTTGGAAACAGTTGGAGTTTGCTTATAAAGAAGGTACCAACTTAATCAACAACATGCAAAGTACCTTGACTGCTTTGATCGAAGCAGCTTCTGTACTTGGTATCTTCATGGTCGGTGCCTTGATTGCAACGATGATCAATGTGGATGTAACCTGGATGCCACACATCGGGGACAAAGCCATCGATATTCAAGACATGCTCAATTTGATCTTCCCACGCTTGGTTCCAGCTATTATCACAGGTGTGATTTACTGGTTGCTTGGACGTAAAGGAATGAACTCAACTAAAGCCATCTTGTTGATTATCGTTGCTGCGATTGCCTTCTCTGCCTTTGGTCATTTCTGCTTCGGCATGCAATAATGGAGTAAGGTATGGCAAAAAGAGTTAGTATTGGTCAGCCATGGTCGCTTTTTGTGAAGAGCTCAAAGCTAGCACAGAGATGATTATGGGACCACAAGAATCCATCCATACGGTTGCACTCTTACCAGAAGAAGGACCAGAAGACTTTACTGCTAAATTTGAAGCAACAGTCCAAGGTCTAGAAGACTATATTGTATTTGCCGATCTCTTAGGAGGAACTCCTTGCAACACCGTGAGCCGCTTGATCCTTGAAGGACGTGCGATTGACTTATACGCAGGGATGAATCTTCCGATGGTCATCGAGTTCATCAATAGTAGCCTGACTGGTAATGAAGGGACTACCCTGAACGTGCAAAAGAAAGTATTGTCAAGGTCAATGACCTCTTGTCAAACCTTGATGATGATGAAGATGAGTAGGTTGGTATGGGAGTCTGGGAGCATTATCTCAGACTCCTTTCCCATTTATCAACGTTAGATTGTAGAAAGGAACAACAGTTTCTATGTTAGACTATACAAAAGAAGACTTGCAGGAGCTAGGAGCAGAGATCACCACTCGTGAGATCTACCAACAACCAAGTGTTTGGAAAGAAGCGGCTCGCTTGTACCAAGAAAGAAAAGCGGAAATAAAAACTTTCTTAGAAAAAATTGGGCAAGAGCATGACTATATCAAGGTCATCTTGACAGGGGCTGGGACCTCAGCCTATGTGGGAGATACCTTGGTTCCATATTTGCAGGAAGTGCATGATGAACGCCACTGGAATTTCCAATCCATTGCGACGACGGATATCGTAGCTCATCCTCAAACCTATTTGAAAAAAGAGGTTCCGACGGTTTTAGTATCCTTTGCCCGGAGTGGCAATTCGCCAGAAAGTGTCGCAACCGTGCAGTTGGCCCAAGACTTGGTCGCTGAGCTTTATCAGATCACCATTACCTGTGCGGAAGAAGGAAAGCTGGCCCAGCAAGCCCACGGAGATGAGCGCAATCTCTTGCTTCTCCAACCTAAAGAAACCAATGATGCTGGCTTTGCGATGACCTCTAGCTTCACCTCCATGCTCTTGACAGCTCTCTTGGTCTTTGATCCAAGCGAGGAAGAGATCAAGGAAAACCGAGTAGAAGAGCTGGTTGATCTGTCTGAGCAAATCTTGGAGAAGGACCGTGAGGTCAAGGAAGTGGTCGATCTAGACTTTGAGCGCGTGATCTATCTGGGGGCAGGACCTTTCTTTGGTCTAGCCCATGAAGCCCAGCTCAAGATTTGGAATTAACCGCAGGCAAAATCGCAACCATGTATGAGAGTCCTGTCGGCTTCCGTCACGGTCCGAAATCTCTCATCAATGACCAAACTCTCGTCTTGGTCTTTGGATCCATTGATCCTTATACCCGCCAGTATGATCTGGACTTGGTTCGAGAAGTTGCAGGGGATCAAATTGCCCGTCAGGTCGTCCTCTTGACCGATCAAGCTGCAGGGATCGAGCATGTACGGGAAGTGTTGGTGGAAGCATCAGCAGACTCTCTAGATATCTACCGTGCCTTCCCTTACATTATCTATGGTCAATTGATTTCTCTCTTGACTTCGCTCAAGGTGCAAAATCGCCCAGACACACCTTCACCAACTGGTACCGTCAATCGGGTTGTGCAAGGGGTGATCATTCATCCATTTCATAAAGAATAGCCACTAATTTTCTATAAAAAGTGGAGTGTTTCTTCTTGTGAAACTGATACAATGGAGAAAAACAGTGAGAGGAGAAGGTTTGTGAAACAGTATCAAGAAAGCGTGTTTGGAGAATGGCAGAATCAAGAGGTTCGGGCTTATCGCCTCGAAAATGACAAGGGCTATCAATTATCTGTCATGACCTATGGGGCGACGATCTTAGAATACGTGACGCCTGATAAAGAAGACCAGTTTGCTAATATTATACTAGGCTTTGATCGCTTTGAGGACTATGTGGGTAATAGCCCTAAATATGGGGCTAGTATTGGCCCGGTAGCAGGCCGGATTGCAGGAGCCAGCTTTGAACTCAATGGTCAAACCTATCGTTTGGAAGCTAATAACGGTGCCAACTGCAACCACAGTGGACCGACGGGGTGGGACAGCGCCTTGTTTAGCGTGGAGTCGGTAACGGATCAGGAAATCACTCTGTACACAGAGCGTGCAGATGGTACCGGCGGTTTCCCTGGAAATCTCAAGATCTGGGTAACCTATGGTTTGACGGAAGATGGTGAACTCGAGATTGCCTATCGGGTAGAAACGGATCAAGATACCTTGGTCAACCCGACCAACCACAGCTATTTCAACCTATCTGGGAACTTCACCCAACCGATCAACGACCATGTCTTTCAGATCAACCATCAAGGGCTTTACCCTATCCATCCTGACGGTGTCCCTCTTCAGACCGTGGATAGAGAAAGTCCGGTTGTCCAGCATCTCTATCAAGCTATGCTCTTGGAGGATCTTTTTAAGGACTCTGATCCGCAAATCCGCCTTGTAGAAGGATTAGACCATCCATTTGCTCTTCCAGAAGGGCATGAAAATGCTGGCTTTCTTTACCATCAGCCATCTGGACGTTTTTTGACCTTCAAGTCAGAAGCCCCAGCATTGGTGGTGTATTCAGCCAACTTCGTAGACGAAACTGTTCATCTGCAAGACCAACCAATGGTTCAGCACAATGGATTGGCTCTAGAATTCCAAACAGTGCCAGATGCCATTCACAGTGACCAAGCTGAAAAGGTCATCTTGAGAGCGGGTCAAGTCTTCACTAGCAAGACCAGCTACCACGCTATCGCTAAGAAATAAGGAGGAAAGGGGTGACTCAAACAAGGATGTGAAATCCTTGCTTGGGACATCCTCTTTTTCTCGAAAAAAATTTTTTAGAAAAACTATAAGGAAAGTTTAAGCTTCCTGTCGTATACTAATACCATCATCAAAGACCTCCTAACTTTGAATGATAAAACTCCTAAAACTTTTTCATAATAATCTCCCTATAAGAGCCACCAAAACCGGTGGCTTTTTTTCTGGGAGTGAGACAGAACAATTTTTTAAAATTGTTCGTTGTCTCACCCCCGCACAGTTGATTAGGTAATCTTTGGAGCTATAAGAGCGAACAAAGATACCAATCAACCACTGCGTTATGTAATTATTACTAAACCTATTTCATCTAACCAAGCCTGATAGGGACGTAGACGAGCTTAGGTACATTGATGCAGTTTGAGCGGAGCGAAAACTACGTTCCTTATTTCTTAGCAAACGTTAGCGAGTTTAGGTACGTTGACGCAGTTCGAACGCAAGTGAGAACTAAGATCTTTAAAAAACACATTTTATTTGCCTTGCCTCCTAATGAGTTTCCTAACAACTAGAATATGATTTTAAATCATCAGGAGGCATCATTTTTTGCTATAATAGACTGTATGAGTAGAATTTTAGACAATGAAATCATGGGCGATGAAGAGGCTGTTGAACGGACGTTGCGCCCGCAATATTTACATGAATATATTGGTCAAGATAAGGTCAAGGACCAGCTGAAAATTTTTATTGAGGCGGCTAAGCTTCGGGATGAAGCGCTGGATCATGTCCTTCTTTTTGGCCCTCCGGGGCTTGGGAAAACCACCATGGCCTTTGTCATTGCCAATGAACTGGGTGTCAATCTCAAGCAGACTTCCGGTCCTGTCATTGAAAAGGCCGGTGACTTGGTAGCTATCCTTAATGACTTAGAGCCGGGGGATGTCCTCTTTATCGATGAGATCCACCGGCTGCCTATGTCAGTCGAAGAAGTGCTATACAGCGCCATGGAAGATTTTTACATCGATATCATGATTGGCGCTGGTGAGAGCAGCCGGAGTGTCCATCTGGACCTTCCTCCCTTCACTCTGATTGGGGCAACGACTCGAGCTGGTATGCTGTCCAATCCCTTGCGCGCTCGCTTTGGGATTACGGGGCACATGGAATACTACGAGCAGGATGATTTGACAGAGATTGTCGAGCGGACCGCCGAGATCTTTGAGATGGAAATTACCCACGAGGCTGCCGAAGAGCTTTCTCTTCGTAGTCGTGGAACTCCTCGGATTGCCAACCGGTTGCTCAAACGGGTGCGCGATTTTGCTCAGATCATGGGCGATGGCTTGATTGACGATACCATTACAGACAAGGCCCTCTCCATGCTGGATGTGGACCATGAAGGACTGGACTATGTCGATCAAAAGATCCTGCGTACCATGATTGAAATGTATGGCGGTGGCCCGGTCGGGCTTGGGACTCTATCGGTCAATATTGCCGAAGAACGTGAAACTGTAGAAGATATGTATGAGCCTTACTTGATTCAAAAAGGCTTTATCATGCGGACCCGGACAGGGCGCGTGGCGACCCGTAAGGCTTATGAACACCTGGGTTATCCCTACAATGGAGACTAGAAGAAGATGCTGACGGAAGAAGCGATAGTAGAACAGATCCAAGCGGATCCGGAGATGATGAAAGTCTTGACTATTATTCGAGATCTAGACTTGGCAGATGCCTGGTTAGCGGCGGGTGCGGTCCGCAATTTCATCTGGAACCAGCTCTCTGGAAGACCAGGGTTTGATGCGACGACCGATATGGATCTGGTCTTTTATGACCCTGAGATCAGCTATGAGGAGACTCTGCAGATCGAGCAGGAATTAAAGAAGACCTATCCCCAATACGCTTGGGAAGTCAAAAACCAAGTCTACATGCACCAGCATAGTCCGGGGACAGCTCCTTATTGCAGTGCCTGTGATGCGGTTTCTAAATACCCCGAGCAGTGTACGGCTCTTGCGGTTCGCTTAAAGAAAGACGATCAGCTAGAACTCTTTCTCCCTTATGGGACAAGCGATATCGAAGACTTCATCGTTCAGCCGACTCCGCATTTTTTAGCCAGTCCAGAGCGTTTAGCGGTTTATACAGAGCGGATGAAAAAGAAAAATTGGCAGAGTAAATGGCCTCCATTAGAGGTTCGTTTTCCAAAATAGAGAAACAGATCAGATTTGAAAAAGGAATCTGATTTTTCTTTAAAATGATGGAGCCCCTTTGTCATCTTTCTGTCACATTTTTGTTATAATAGTAATAGTATGCTGGTTTTCCATAGTGGAAAGCGAAGAGCTCAGCTAGGTTGGGCAGTCCGAACAAGGAGTTAGGTGGAATCATGAAAAAAATCGTCTTTGTCTGCTTAGGAAATATTTGTCGGAGCCCCATGGCGGAGTTTGTCATGAAGGACTTGACGGATCAGTATGAGATTGAAAGCCGTGCCACCTCTAGCTGGGAACATGGCAATCCCATCCATCGGGGAACCCAGAGAATCTTTCAACAATACCAGGTCCCTTATGATCCAGCCAAGACTTCTTTACAGATCAAAGAAGAGGATTTTTACAACTTTGATTTGATCCTAGGGATGGACGCAAATAATGTGGCAGATTTGAAGCAAATGGCTCCTGTAGGTACAGAGCACAAGATTCATCTTTTTGCTGCTGAAAGTGTGCCAGATCCATGGTATACTGGTGATTTTGAGGAGACCTATCGCAGGGTTCTGGCTGGCTGTGAAGTCTGGTTGGATCAGCTGGCAACTTCCGAAGAGTTTGATATGTGAGAGAATACAGGATATGAAAGATTTTTATGAGACCTACAAGGTCTATCTGACACGAAAAAATTTAGAAATAGTCGCATTGATCGTCATGATCTTATCTATTTTGATGGTCTTCCTTTCCGCCATTCCTGGTCAGGGAGCCTTGACGCTTGATAAGGGGGCTATCCGTTATAACGGAACCTTAGTCCGTGGTAAGATGAATGGCAAGGGAACCGTCACTTTCAAAAAAATGGGGATACCTACACAGGCAACTTCGTCAACGGTTCTTTTTAGTGGTTATGGCAAGTTTAAGGCCAAGGATGGTTGGACTTATGAAGGCTATTTTGTCAACGGGCAGCCGGAGGGCAAAGGTACCTTAACCACAGAAGCCAACGTCGTATACAAAGGAACATTCAAGCAGGGGATTTATCAAAAATGCGCATTAAATGGTTTTCACTAGTCCGTGTCACAGGACTCTTATTGGTATTGCTCTACCATTTCTTCCAGAAGGCCTTTCCTGGAGGCTTCATTGGGGTAGATATTTTCTTCACCTTCTCAGGATTTTTGATTACAGCGCTCTTGATCGATGAGTTTGCGCGCAAGCAAGAGATCGACTACCTGGCTTTCTTGAAGCGACGCTTTTATCGGATTGTACCGCCCCTCGTCTTTATGGTCTTGGTCGTGATGCCCTTTACCTTTATGGTCCAACGTGACTATGTGGCTAGTATTGGTACTCAGATTGCGGCAGTCTTTGGTTTTGTGACCAATTTCTTTGAGATGGCAACGGGTGGTAGTTACGAAAGTAACTTCATTCCGCATCTCTTCCTTCATACCTGGAGTTTGGCTCTAGAAGTGCATTACTATGTGCTATGGGCACTTTTGGCATGGTTTTTGGCTAAGAGGGCTAAGACTGTTGGGAAATACCGAGGTATGCTCTTCCTGGCGTCCAGCGGACTCTTTCTCTTTACCTTCTTGTCTATGTTCATCCGCGCCTTTCTGACAGCCAATTTCTCAACCATCTATTTCTCAAGCTTTACTCACATCTTCCCCTTCTTTGCGGGATCATGCTTAGCGACGGTGACAGGAATTGCCAATGTCAGTCCTAATTTCACACGGATGGTACAGTCTTGGAGCATGAAAAAGACACTATCAGTCTTGGGTGGAAGCTTTGCCTTCTTGTTTGTGGTCAGTCTTTTCTTGCCATTTGATAGCTTATGGACCTATCTATTTGGCTTTCTAGCAGCGACAATCGCAGCTTGTGCTATGATTCTATCGGCCCGCATTCTCCATGAAAAGACGCCAGACAAAAAAGAACCAGCCATCCTTAATTTCTTGGCAGATACCAGTTATGGCGTTTACCTTTTCCACTGGCCTTTCTTTATCATCTTCTCTCAACATTTGGGAAATATGATGGCGGCTATTGTGACGACTATCCTATCCTTGATTTTGACAGCTTTATCTTTCTATATCTTAGAGCCAACCATTGCAGGCAAGGAACCTCGTGTCTTTGGCATGAAGATGGATCTCAGTTTTTTGACCAAGCCTATCTTTATCTTATGATTCCTTTAGCCTTGCTGATGATTGGAATTTCGGCCTTTGCGCCAACAGTTGGGGCCTTTGATGAGAGCTTGATTGTAAGTGGCCTCAATCAAGCAGATAGCAAAATGCAGGTTACACGGACGCAAGTGGACAATGCGACTGCAACAGACTATAACGTCTCAAATGGTGTGACCATGATCGGAGACTCGGTCAACTTGAGGGCACAGGATTACTTGACAAATGCGATCCCTGGGATCCAGATTGATGCTGTAGTGAGCCGTCAGTTAGAAAATGGGATGAAGGTTTTCGAGACGGATATCTCCAATAAAGTTCTCCTTAAAAATGTGGTCATTGCCCTAGGAACTAACACCGTCAGCAACTACAAAGAGCTACTGGATCAGTATGTTGAAAAACTACCGAAAGGTCGTCGTTTGATTCTTGTGACACCATATGACGGTCGTTATGCGAGTGATCAGTCCAGTGAATCGGTCCAAACCCGTCTCTATGAGTTGGAATTGGCTAAGAAGTACGACTTTATCACCATTGCGGATTGGTACCAAGTGGCGGTGGAAAATCCAAACATTTGGGTCGGAACTGACTCGGTTCACTTCAATATGGAAACAAATGGTGGGGAGCTCTATGCCCAAACGGTCAAAGAAGCCCTAGATAAAGCGGAAAAAGGTCCGGTTAAGAAGTAGGTAGACTTCTTTGAAATTGCAATAAAACAAATAAATTAAACAGAATAAAAGCAACTTTTTACTTGTGGAAGGTTGCTTTTTTTAGTAAAATATAGAAAACGCTTACAAAAATTAAATGAAAATGTCACTTTGTGAAGAAAAAAATTTTAAAATAATTTCTTCACAATATAGCTAAAGAAAACCTAGTGAAAAAGAGTGTATAGATAAAAACTTCACAAACTTATAGAAAAATCTTTGTGAATGTTGCTTGGAAGTGTTTACAAAAATCTTAAAATAGAGTACAATTATATTGTGAAAAAATTAACAAAACGAAATTTCTTACACTATTCTTGAAAATTTCCGAAAACATGAAAAAGTTCTAGAAAAGGATAAGGGTTTCAAACATTGGAGGAAAGCATCAAATGGCTGATAAAAAAACTCTCTCACCTGAAGAAAAGAAACTCGCTGCTGAAAAACACGTAGACGAGTTGGTGCAAAAAGCGCTGGTTGCGCTTGAAGAAATGCGCAAATTGAATCAGGAACAAGTGGACTACATTGTTGCGAAAGCATCTGTAGCTGCTCTTGACGCACACGGTGAACTCGCTCTTCATGCATATGAAGAAACTGGTCGTGGGGTCTTTGAAGACAAAGCGACCAAGAACTTGTTCGCTTGTGAACACGTTGTGAACAACATGCGTCACACCAAGACAGTTGGTGTCATTTCAGAAGATGACGTCACTGGTTTAACGCTGATTGCTGAGCCAGTTGGTGTTGTCTGTGGGATCACTCCAACAACAAACCCTACTTCAACAGCAATCTTTAAAGCATTGATTTCCTTGAAGACACGGAACCCTATCGTCTTTGCCTTCCACCCATCTGCTCAAGAATCATCAGCTCATGCGGCACAAATCGTACGCGATGCGGCAATTGCAGCTGGAGCACCTGAGAACTGTGTGCAATGGATTACCCAACCTTCTATGGAAGCAACCAGTGCCCTTATGAACCATGAAGGAGTTGCTACGATCCTTGCGACCGGTGGTAACGCCATGGTGAAAGCGGCTTATTCTTGTGGAAAACCAGCTCTTGGGGTAGGTGCCGGAAACGTACCTGCTTATGTTGAAAAATCAGCCAATATCCGCCAAGCAGCACACGATATCGTCATGTCTAAATCATTTGACAACGGAATGGTCTGTGCGTCTGAACAAGCGGTCATCATCGATAAAGAAATCTACGATGAGTTTGTTGAAGAATTCAAATCTTACCACACTTACTTTGTCAACAAAAAAGAAAAAGCCCTTCTTGAAGAGTTCTGCTTCGGTGTAAAAGCGAACAGCAAGAACTGCGCAGGTGCGAAATTGAATGCGGACATCGTTGGGAAACCAGCAGCATGGATCGCTGAACAAGCTGGCTTCTCAGTCCCAGAAGGAACCAATATCCTTGCGGCAGAATGTAAAGAAGTTGGTGAAAAAGAACCGTTGACTCGTGAAAAATTGTCACCAGTCATCGCTGTCTTGAAATCTGAAAGCCGTGAAGACGGAATTAACAAAGCTCGCCAAATGGTTGAATTCAACGGTCTTGGTCACTCAGCAGCCATCCATACTGCTGATGAAGAATTGACCAAAGAATTTGGTAAAGCAGTCAAAGCTATTCGTGTTATCTGCAACTCTCCTTCGACTTTCGGTGGTATCGGGGATGTTTACAATGCCTTCTTGCCATCATTGACACTTGGATGTGGTTCTTACGGACGCAACTCTGTTGGGGACAACGTTAGTGCCATCAACCTCTTGAATATCAAAAAAGTCGGACGCCGGAGAAATAACATGCAATGGATGAAACTTCCTTCAAAAACATACTTTGAACGTGATTCAATTGAATACCTACAAAAATGTCGTGACGTTGAACGTGTCATGATCGTTACAGACCACGCTATGGTAGAGCTTGGTTTCCTTGATCGCATCATCGAACAGCTTGACCTTCGTCGCAACAAGGTGGTTTACCAAATCTTTGCAGACGTAGAACCAGATCCAGATATCACAACCGTTGAACGTGGTACAGAGATCATGCGTGCCTTCAAACCAGATACCATCGTCGCTCTCGGTGGAGGATCTCCAATGGATGCGGCCAAAGTAATGTGGCTCTTCTACGAGCAACCAGAAGTGGACTTCCGTGACTTGGTTCAAAAAAAATTCATGGATATCCGTAAACGTGCCTTCAAGTTCCCATTGCTTGGTAAGAAGACGAAATTCATTGCCATCCCAACAACATCTGGTACAGGATCTGAAGTAACACCATTTGCCGTTATCTCTGATAAAGCAAACAACCGTAAATACCCAATCGCAGACTACTCATTGACTCCAACCGTTGCCATCGTAGACCCTGCCTTGGTATTGACAGTTCCTGGATCTGTTGCAGCAGACACTGGTATGGACGTCTTGACGCACGCAACAGAAGCTTATGTATCTCAAATGGCAAGCGATTACACTGATGGTCTTGCTCTTCAAGCTATTAAACTTGTCTTTGAAAAACTTGGAAAGCTCAGTGAAGAATGCGGACTTCCATTCACGCGAAAAGATGCACAATGCGTCAACGATCGCAGGTATGGCCTTCGCCAATGCCTTCCTCGGTATTTCTCACTCAATGGCCCACAAGATCGGTGCACAATTCCACACCATCCACGGACGGACCAATGCGATCTTGCTTCCGTACGTTATCCGCTACAACGGTACACGCCCAGCCAAGACAGCTACATGGCCTAAGTACAACTACTACCGTGCAGATGAAAAATACCAAGATATCGCTCGTATGTTAGGACTTCCATGCTCTACACCAGAAGAAGCCGTTGAAGCTTACGCAAAAGCTGTGTACGAACTTGGTGAACGCTGTGGTATTGAAATGAACTTCAAAGCACAAGGAATCGATGAAAAAGAATGGAAGAAACATTCTCGTGAATTGGCCTTCCTTGCTTACGAAGATCAATGTTCACCAGCTAACCCACGTCTTCCAATGGTAGACCATATGCAAGAAATCATCGAAGATGCTTACTATGGTTACAAGGAACGTCCAGGACGTCGTAAATAAGACGCCAAGGAACAACTGATGTTTATCAGCTATCCCTCGCTCAAAAGAGCGGGGGATTTTTGATGGTATTTTCAAATTTTATGATGACTATGGAAATTGTAAAATCTACTTTATCTTGGTGATTTAGGGTTGGAATTCTCTTTCTTTCATAAAAAATTAGACTTTTTTCCAGAAATTGTGTTATTTTTATAGCATTCCGGGCTAATTTATGTTACCCTATAGTGTGTGAATCTGCCTGTGGCTGAAGGGTTAGGATCCTTTTTCAGTTATAGGAAACGAAAAAACAAATCCAAGAAAGGAGGCTATCTCAAATGGAGTTAGAAGGTGAAGTGCAAGATCAGGCACAGAAAAATTATTGAAATGCCCCAACGAGATCGGGCAACGTCCGCTTCAGAAAATCAGCCATCATCTGCCTCGGTGGTCTCCATGTATGGACAGGAAAGGCCAAGTATTCCTAGCCTCCATCAGCAATTGGCAGGAGCATCTGGTACCCAGACCATTCAATTGCGAGAGGAATTGGTACTGGCAGTAGCACAGAATGCTTCAGCGCAAGCGACGGTCTTTGAGGCCGAGCTCAAAGATCAGCTAGAAGTGGCCAAGGAGACGGTTTCCCATAAGGTTGCGGAGGTGTCACAAATGGCCCACAGTATGGCTCAATTTTTAACAGATGCAGAAGTGGAGCAACTATTAGGAGAGTTCTCCATGGATACTTGCTGGGACCAAGCGGTCGAGGCGGAAAACCTGGCCCAAGCAAAGGCCTACTCGACACGTCTGTCAGATTTGGCAGGCCAACTGGAGGCTGCGTCAGCCCAATTGGTGGACTTGGACAAGGGACAAGCAGCGGCCTTTGATTTTCATAAGTAGGAGAAAAAGATGTTAGAGATCCTGGGAGAGGATAGAGAACGCATTGAGGAGCTCCATCGAGAGATTAAAAAGGAGCAAGAGCGGATTGCAATTCGGAGTTTGATTGCAACGCAAAAAGCCTTGATGATGTTGGAAGGGATGAGTTTGCAGGTGACTTTGAGCGGTCAATCCGAAAAAATGCGCTCTTTTGCCACAACAACTCTAGTTAATGATTTGAAAGATGGATTTACAGGAGGAGCAGCGGACGCGGCAGAAGCAGCACTGAAATCAGTGAAAAAGCCGATTTTATTGAGTCCGATTAAAGGAGGTATGTGATGTACCATTCAGGAAATAGTGAATTAGAACAACTAGAAGATCGACATTACCGCTTCAACCAGAAACTGAGCGAGTTGGAGTGGGATTATGCGGATATGCGTATGGATGTCCGCCAACATACAGAAAATTTAGTAGACTGGCTGAGTGCCCTGCATTTTCAAGCCCCAAGTGCGGAGGCTCAAAGTGGCTTGGAGCGTTTATTTGCCTTGCAAGAAGAGTTTGAGGCAGAACTCAAGCGCTATGAAGAACGTTTAGAAGAAGAGCGTGAGCGCGAGCAGCAAGAGTACTATAAGCAGCGCCAACAATTAGAACAAGGTGATTGAAACATTCCTCTGGTAGAGATAAGAGGAATGTTTTTGTTTGCTCAAAAAACTTTTAAAAATGTGCTCATAAATTCTTGTAAGCGTTTACTTAGTATGTTATAATATTCACAAAGAGACGAAAATAAAATGGTTTTATCAAACCAACAAAGAAAAGGAGTCGCTTATGAAAGCTGCAACCTATGTATCTGCAGGCAATCTGCAACTGCTGGATCAACCAAAACCAGTGATCAAAAATCCAACGGATGCCATTGTGCGTGTCTTGAAGACAACCATCTGTGGGACAGACCTTCACATCCTAGGAGGAGATGTTCCAGCTTGTAAAGAAGGCACGATTTTAGGTCACGAAGGAATCGGGATCGTCGAAGAAGTCGGCGATGCGGTTACTAACTTCAAGGTGGGCGACAAGGTCATTATCTCTTGTGTCACAGCTTGTAACACCTGCTACTACTGTAAACGTAGTCTGCCTTCTCACTGTGAAGATGGTGGTTGGATTTTGGGTCACTTAATCAATGGGACCCAAGCAGAATATGTCCATATTCCACACGCAGATGGCAGTCTCTATCATGCACCTGAAACTGTGGATGACGAAGCCTTGGTCATGCTCTCAGACATTCTCCCGACGTCTTATGAAATTGGGGTACTCCCATCTCATGTGAAACCAGGGGACAATGTCTGCATCGTTGGAGCTGGTCCGATCGGTCTTGCAGCTCTCTTGACTGTTCAATTCTTCTCGCCAGCTACGATTATCATGGTAGACTTGTCAGAATCTCGTCTTGAAGCAGCTAAGAAATTTGGGGCAACTCACACTATCTGCTCCAGTGATATCGCTGAAATTAAGGCCTTTATAAATGATGTGACGGATGGTCGTGGGGTCGATATTTCTATGGAATGTGTGGGTTATCCTGCTACCTTTGATGTCTGCCAAAACGTCATCTCTGTCGGTGGTCACATCGCCAATGTCGGCGTCCACGGAAAACCAGTTAGCTTCAATTTAGATGATTTGTGGATCAAGAACATTACCCTTAACACCGGTCTTGTCAATGCCAATACCACTGAAATGTTGCTCAATGTCTTGAAATCAGGCAAGATCGATGCAACCAAACTCATCACCCACCACTTCAAACTCTCAGAAGTTGAAAAAGCCTATGATGTCTTTAAACATGCGGGTGAAAACCATGCTCTCAAGGTCATTATCGAAAATGATATCAGTAAATAAGGTGGGAGTTACTCTTTGTTCATAGTTTTTTTAGTAGGGCTGGGAGGTAACTTCTAGCCCTTTTTCAGAGGATTAAGAGATGAGAGATATAAAAAGTGAAATTGGGAAAAACTAAGACGATTAAGAGAAGAAAAGGGGTTGACGAGAGAAGTACTTTGTAACGATGAAAGTGAATTAACAGTTCGTCAGTTAGTACGTATTGAAAAGGGGGAGTCTTTGCCTAGCTTAAAAAAATTAGAATATATTGCGAATATGCTGGGTATTCCAGTATCGAATATTGTAGATCATGATAAAGCGGTGTTACCTCGTAGATATCTAGAGTTGAAATTTTTAGTTACTCATTTTATGACATATGGGGATGAAGAACGGATAAGACTAAAGGAATCTTATTTTGATGAGATTTACGAATCTTATTTTGAAGATTTACCAGAAGAGGAACAAGTTGCTATTGAAGCTGTAGATGCAGCATTAAATGTTTTTTCAACTGAAAAAGCTGAATATGGAGAAAATTTGATTGAGGAATATTTTGGGCAATTGATGACTAAAAAAGAATTTTCTCAAAATGATCTATTAATCATCAAATTATTTTTGTTCAAAGTGTCTCGCGAGAGCCAAGGATAAAAGAGATGCCATGATTTTAGTTGATAAAATGATTGCTACCAAAGATTCATCTGATAAAACGAGCCTATATTTAATAACCAGAAATTTGATAGCGATGACTTCTATTTTATATCAAGATGAAGATTATGATCAGTTGGGTCCATATATAGATGAATTGGATAAATTGGTACAAGAAACTCAATATTTTCAACAACAGCCGGGTATAGATATGATGAAAGGAACCTATGCATTCTACGTGGAAAAAAAGATATAGAAAAAAAGCAAAAAGTATTTTTATCACCAAGCGATGGTTTGTGCTCATTCATTTGGCGAATTTGATCTTGAAAAATAAAATAAAAAAAGAAATGGAAAAAAACATATAAAAATAAAATGGACATGACATTTATGTCATGTCCATTTTATTTTTAAAAGTGATACTATTACTATCGAAAGCGAATAAAGGAGGATAAGCCAGATGTTGGGAGTAATTGTAACTGTACTATCTTTAGTATTTTTAGTTGATTAAAAATACTAATTTAACAATTAAGTAGAGAAGGTGATGATATGAAAAATATTAAAAAAATGATACTTCTTTCGATTATAGGATTCTCCTTAATAGGATCTTTTGTATCTCCAGTTAGTGCCAATGCTATAAAGCCCATTGAAGCAACAATTTCACGGGACCGTGGTGTTTGTGGAGATATGAATAAAAACAGTACAACCTATAAGCGCTATTGTCTCAAAGATGGTAATGCTTCAGCTCATTTGACTCAACGACAAATAGATTGTATTTGGTCTTTGTTTGGAGTTGCTGTGTCCCCAGCTGGTGGGTGGGTATCTGTAATTAGAGAACTTGGTAACGTAGCGTACAAGTGCTATAATGTATGATTAAAAGGAAATAGTTTATAAGATTACGTTAAAAATAATCCTCCTTTGTTTGTTATTATTAATATGGTTCGTGAAATGAATTTTTAAGAAATTTAGTAAATTAATGCTAGGTATTATTCTTCTATGCCAGTTAAATGCTTGTGTTTTATCATCAGGATTGGCTGATAAAGAAAAATTTACAATTAACAAAAAGTTGAAATCGATAAAGATTATGAATTAAAAAAATGAAAAAGATTGTATCGCTCTATAGTAACAAATTATACAAAAAGTAAGTGCTGGAAATATCATAGATAGAAATTTAAAAAAATAACAGTTTTGTATATATAGGCAGAGAATCTTGTCCATTTTGTAGAGAGTTTGTGCCAATGTTAAATGAGCTTTTTATTAAAGTCAAATAACAAAGTCTACTATTTAGATACTGAGTCAGATTCAAAAAAATCCTAGAATACAGGAGTTTTATCAAAAATTTAGTATAGATGGAGTACCTGCTTTGTTATATTTTTAAAAAAAGATGGGGCATACGAAATATTACATGAAGATGATGTTTTATCTGAGTGGATTAATAAAAATGATAGAAAAATTAATATCATATATAAATTATAATTTTCACTTCATATTGCTTGTAAATAACCTATTATAGTCTTATAATATAAGTGCAGAAAACGATTACATAATAGAAAGGTGTGATCTTATGAAAGGCTTTCGTTACCATCATGAATTCTGGATGGACTTCCATTTCTGGCTCTTGGTCTTGCTTTTAGCAGCTGTAGCTTTGATGATGCAGGCTCCGCTTTCGGTAGTTAGCCTAGCTTATCTTGCTTTTGTAGGGATTTTGATTCTGTTGCAGGTCTTTCAACCGCCTGTATCGACACGTCAGTACCCAGAAGGTAGCTACCATTTCAATTGGAACTTCTACCGGGATACCCGACTGTATATCGATCTCTTTTTATTAGCACGTCTCTTGGCAGGGCCAATTGTTTCGTCAGATGTGCTCTATTGGATCTTGCTTGGTGCCGTCGTCGGCTCTATTGGCTTTGTATTTGTCGTAAAGGAAAAAGCGACTCAAAAGATGGCTTAGGGAATCACCATGTCCTAGATCTCTGAAACTAGTTTCAGAGATCTTTTTATTTTTGCCTAAAATGTGAAACTATAATCCAATTGCACGATTAATATTGTAAGCGCTTTAAAAATAGATTATAATCAATTTACAAGTACTCGAGTTGCCTTATTATCAAAGGAGAAGGAGTTATGTCAAAGATTACAAAAGATGAACTGATTGAACAAATCAAAGACGGCATCATTGTTTCTTGTCAAGCTCTCCCTCATGAACCGCTCTATACAGAAGCAGGAGGAGTCATTCCTCTCTTGGTCAAAGCGGCTGAACAGGGTGGAGCTGTCGGAATCCGAGCCAATAGTGTCCGGGATATCAAGGAAATAAAGGAAGTGACCAAGTTACCGATCATTGGGATTATCAAGCGTGACTATCCACCGGAAGAACCCTTTATCACGGCTACCATGAAAGAAGTCGATGAGTTGGCAGCTTTGGATATCGCGGTCATTGCTCTTGATTGTACCAAACGTCCCCGTCATGATGGGCTTTCGATGAGTGACTTTATCCATCAAGTCAAAGAGAAATATCCAGACCAACTCTTGATGGCTGATACCTCTACTCTGGAAGAAGGATTGACAGCTGTCGAAGCGGGAGTGGACTTTGTCGGAACGACCCTTTCGGGCTATACGGACTACAGTCCAAAGGTTGATGGTCCAGATTTTGAACTGATCCATAGTCTCTGCCAAGCAGGAGTAGATGTCATCGCAGAAGGCAAGATCCACTACCCTGATCAGGCCAAGAAAATCCATGATCTCGGTGTTCGTGGTATCGTCGTAGGTGGCGCCATTACCCGACCAAAAGAGATTACAGAGCGCTTCGTCGCAGCCTTAAAATGAGAAAACAAAACAGTAGATTGAAGGAGGAGGAGACCGAATAGAGAGTAGTCGAATCTGAAACATGAACAAGAATAGGCGTCCTCATTGAGGATAACCCCCTGTAAGAGTAATCTTACCGTAAATTGTGAGGAGAAATCACATGAAAATGAAAAAAGTATTGTGCTCGTTGGTAGCTGGTGCAGCTCTTCTAGCACTCGCAGCTTGTGGCTCTGGCGGAGGATCAAAATCAGAATCTTCTGGTGGAAATTCTGGTAAAACAGAAATCACTTGGTGGGCCTTCCCAGTCTTTACTCAAGAAAAAGCAGAAGATGGTGTCGGAACCTACGAAAAATCAATTATTGCAGCTTTTGAAAAAGCAAATCCAGATATCCACGTGAATTTGGAAACGATTGACTTCAAGTCAGGTCCTGAAAAGATCACAACGGCTATTGAAGCAGGAACTGCTCCAGATGTGCTCTTTGATGCACCTGGACGGATCATTCAGTATGGTAAAAATGGAAAATTGGCTGATTTGAACGATCTCTTTACCGAAGATTTTGTCAAAGATGTCAATAATGAAAATATCATTCAAGCCAGCAAGGCAGGCGACACAGCTTACATGTATCCAATTAGTTCAGCACCATTCTACATGGCGATGAATAAGAAGATGCTCAAAGATGCAGGCGTGTTGGATCTTGTCAAAGAAGGCTGGACAACAGACGACTTTGAAAAAGTCTTGAAAGCCTTGAAAGACAAAGGCTACACACCAGGATCACTCTTCAGTAATGGTCAAGGTGGAGACCAAGGAACTCGTGCCTTCATTGCCAACCTTTATGGCGGTTCTGTTACTGATGAAAAAGTAACCAAGTATACAACAGATGATCCAAAATTTGTCAAAGGTTTGGAAAAAGCTTCTAAATGGATCGATGACGGCTTGATGATGAATGGTTCTCAATTCGATGGTGGAGCAGACATCCAAAACTTTGCGAATGGTCAAACTTCTTACACTATCTTGTGGGCGCCTTCACAAAACGGTATCCAAGCTAAATTGTTGGATGCAAGTAAGGTCGAAGTAGTAGAAGTGCCATTCCCATCTGACTCAGGCAAGCCAAAATTGGAATACCTTGTCAATGGATTTGCTGTCTTCAATAATAAAGATGAAAAGAAAATTGCTGCTGCTAAGAAATTTGTACAGTTCATCGCAGACGACAAAGAATGGGGTCCAAAAGATGTTGTGCGTACAGGAGCTTTCCCAGTTCGTAGTTCATTTGGTAAGTTGTACGATGACAAACGGATGGAAACTATCAGCACTTGGACAAAATACTACTCACCATACTACAACACAATCGACGGTTTTGCAGAAATGCGGACCCTATGGTTCCCAATGTTGCAATCTGTTTCAAACGGGGATGAAAAAGCAGAACCAGCTTTGAAGACCTTTACTGAAAAAGCAAACGAAACGATCAAGAAAAAATAGATCATCTATGAAACTCAAATGATCCTTTCATAGAAATAAGAAAGCATAGGCCCCCTCGATTTCTTATCTCCATGTGTAGATTGAAAGAGGGGGCCTTCGTGTTTTCGCTCTCCTAATTATCATATGTAGGAAGGGGCAGTGCCATCCGTTCCACATAGGAATCAAGGAAAAAATAGAAAAAGAACATCAGGAGGTGCCTTACTGTGAAGGTAAACAAAATCCGAATGAGGGAGACGCTCGTTTCCTACGCATTCCTAGCACCCATTTTAATCTTCTTTACGGTCTTTGTCCTAGCACCCATGATCATGGGCTTTGTGACAAGTTTCTTCAACTATTCTATGACATCCTTTAAGTTTGTCGGTTTAGAAAATTATTCCCGCATGTTTGCGGATAAGGTCTTTGTAAAGTCCTTGATCAATACCGTCATCATCGTTATCGGATCCGTTCCGATCGTCGTATTGTTCTCCTTGTTTGTGGCTTCTCAGACCTACCATCAAAATGCGATTGCACGTTCCTTCTACCGTTTCGTCTTCTTCCTTCCTGTTGTTACAGGGAGTGTAGCGGTAACGGTTGTGTGGAAATGGATCTATGATCCGCTATCAGGGATTTTGAATTTTGTATTGAAATCTGGACATGTCATCAACCAAAACATTTCTTGGTTGGGGGACAAACACTGGGCTTTGATGGCCATCATCATTATTTTGTTGACCACTTCAGTTGGTCAACCGATCATCCTCTACATTGCGGCCATGGGAAATATTGACAATTCACTTGTAGAAGCCGCGCGTGTGGATGGTGCGACAGAATTCCAAGTTTTCTGGAAAATCAAATGGCCAAGCTTATTGCCAACAACCCTTTATATTGCGATCATTACGACCATTAACTCTTTCCAATGTTTCGCCTTGATCCAATTGTTGACATCTGGTGGTCCTAACTACTCAACGAGTACCCTTATGTACTACCTCTATGAAAAAGCCTTTAAACTCTCTGAATACGGTTATGCCAACACCATGGGTGTCTTCCTTGCGGTGATGATTGCCATTATCAGTTTTGCGCAATTCAAGATCCTCGGAAACGACGTAGAATACTAAAGAAAGGAGCCTCAGATGAAACCAACACAAAAGAAACCCATCACTGCCTTTACAGTGATTTCAACGATCATTTTGCTCCTTTTGACAGTCTTGTTCATTTTCCCATTTTATTGGATTTTGACAGGGGCCTTTAAGTCTCAACCAGATACGATTATGATCCCACCTCAATGGTGGCCAAAGACACCAACTATGGAAAACTTCCAACAGTTGATGGTGCAAAACCCAGCCCTACAATGGTTGTGGAATAGTGTCTTCATCTCCCTTGCAACCATGCTTTTGGTATGTATGACCTCTTCCTTAGCTGGCTATGTCTTGGCTAAGAAACGCTTCTATGGGCAACGAATTCTCTTTGCCATCTTCATTGCAGCTATGGCCCTTCCGAAACAAGTTGTCTTGGTCCCATTGGTACGCATTATCAACTTTATGGGAATCCATGATACCCTTGCGGCCGTTATACTACCATTGGTTGGATGGCCATTCGGGGTCTTCTTGATGAAGCAATTTAGTGAAAACATCCCAACAGAACTTTTAGAATCTGCTAAGATCGATGGTTGTGGAGAGTTGCGGACTTTCTGGAGCGTTGCCTTCCCTATTGTCAAGCCGGGATTTGCAGCTCTTGCCATCTTTACCTTCATCAATACCTGGAACGACTACTTTATGCAATTGGTGATGCTGACCTCTCGGCAGAACTTAACCATTTCTTTAGGGGTAGCAACCATGCAGGCTGAAATGGCTACCAACTATGGCTTGATCATGGCTGGAGCAGCCCTAGCTGCAGTGCCAATCGTTACGGTCTTCCTCGTGTTCCAAAAATCCTTTACACAAGGGATTACCATGGGAGCGGTCAAAGGATAAGTCGTCTGTTTGGACAAACGATAGTTGTGTACAGATCGGTTTTCTAGGCTGAGAAGTATCGAAAGGATGAGAATATGATATTTGATGATTTAAAAAACATCACCTTTTACAAAGGAATCCACCCCAATCTAGATCAGGCCATTGACTTTCTCTATGAGCATCGGAAGGATTCTTTTGAATTGGGGAGATACGATATTGATGGGGATAAGGTCTTTCTCGTCGTTCAAGAAAATACCCTCAACAAAGCAGAAAATGATCGCTTTGAACACCACAAAAGATATGCCGATTTGCATTTATTAGTAGAAGGGCATGAGTTTTCGAGTTATGGATCTCGTGTGACAGGTGAGGCTATCGCATTTGATGAAGCATCGGACATCGGTTTTGTCCATTGCCAGGAGTCTTATCCGCTTCATCTAGGCTATCATAATTTTGCGATTTTCTTTCCAGGGGAGCCTCACCAGCCCAATGGCTATGCAGGGCAAGAAGATATCGTGAAAAAATATCTATTTAAAATTGCGATCGATTGATCACGTTAGAAAGGAGTGCCTATGTCATCTAAGGGGGCAGGATTGATCAAAACCGTTTTTAACACGGACAATGTAGTGATGCGTATCAGTGAGAAGGTCCTCGACTTGGTAACTATTAATCTTTTATTTGTGCTAAGTTGTTTACCAGTTCTCACGATTGGAATTGCGAAAATTAGTTTGTATCAGACGGTTTTTTTGCCATTAAGCACCAGCGTCGAGTTCCGGTGATTCGTAGTTATGCGAAGGCTTTTCGGGACAATTGGAAAAATAGGCTTGCAACTAGGAAGTTTAGAACTGATTGTTGCAGGTATTTGTCTCTTTGATTTATTCTTATTTTTGGGGGCAAACTTCCTAGCTTTCCAAACTTTGAAAACCATTTGTTTAGGCCTCTTTCTCTTTCTTGTGTTGATCTTATTGGCTGCTTATCCGATTGCGGCCCGCTACCAATTGGATTGGAAAGAGTGTTTGCAAAAAGCCATGATTGTGACAGGCTTGCATTTTCCTTGGTTCTTCGTCATGGGAAGTGCTCTCTTACTTCTATGTATGGCTCTTGCAAGCTCAGTATTAGCTTTCCTATTGGGACTCATGATCTTTTTCTTGTTCGGTTTTTCAAGCTTGGCTTATGCACAAGTTGGATTAATGGAAAAGATTTTCGCCCACTACCAAGAATAAAATGAATTCAATAGTGACAAAAGGAGAAAATATGTCAGATTTAAAAAAATATGAAGGAGTCATCCCTGCTTTTTATGCCTGCTATGATGACCAAGGGGAAATTAGCCCGGAGCGGGTGCGTGCTCTCGTAGAATATTTTATCGCGAAAGGTGTGCAGGGCTTGTATGTCAACGGATCCTCTGGCGAATGTATCTACCAGAGCGTAGCCGATCGCAAGTTGGTCTTGGAAGAAGTCATGGCAGTAGCTAAAGGGAAATTGACCATCATTGCTCACGTAGCCTGCAACAACACCAAGGATAGCGTGGAATTGGCACGACATGCAGAAGAACTAGGAGTGGATGCCATTGCGGCCATTCCGCCGATCTATTTCCGCTTGCCAGAATACAGTGTGGCCCACTACTGGAATGAAATCAGTGCAGCCGCACCCAATACAGACTTTGTCATCTACAATATCCCGCAATTGGCAGGGGTCGCTTTGACACCGAGCCTTTACAAGGAAATGTTGAAAAATCCACGGGTGATTGGGGTCAAGAATTCTTCGATGCCTGTTCAGGACATTCAAACCTTTGCTTCTTTAGGAGGCGACGACCACATTGTCTTTAATGGTCCAGATGAACAATTCTTAGGTGGCCGTCTCATGGGAGCGCATGCTGGGATCGGTGGTACCTATGGTGCGATGCCAGAACTCTTCTTGAAGCTCAATCAGCTGATTGCTGAGAAAGACTTAGAGACTGCGCGTGCCTTGCAGTTTGCCATCAATGACATTATCGGAGTCTTGACGTCTGCTCATGGCAATATGTATGCGGTCATCAAAGCGGTTTTGCGCATCAATGAAGGTTTGGACTTGGGATCTGTTCGCTCCCCTTTGACGCCAGTAGTAGAAGCGGATCAAGAAGTGATTCAACGTGCTGCTCAACTCATTCAGGACACAAAAGCCAGATTCCTTTGATCAAAGGAGGTCTAGATGAATCCATATGTTGTAATTGATATCGGAGGGACCAGTATCAAGTATGGTCTAGCCGATGCAAAAGGGCAACTCCTAGAGACCCATGAAATGCCAACGGAGGCCCAAAAAGGAGGACCTCACATTCTTAACACAACAAAGGAAATCGTAGCCCGTTATTTGAAGAAGCATCCCTTGGCAGGGGTTGCGATTTCTTCGGCCGGAATGGTCGATCCTGATAAGGGAGAAATCTTTTATGCAGGCCCACAAATTCCCAACTATGCAGGCACCCAATTCAAAAAGGAAATTGAAGAGACCTTTCAGATCCCTTGCGAGATTGAAAATGATGTCAACTGTGCCGGTCTCGCAGAGGTCACTACAGGCCATGCAAAAGGATCGAACAATGCTGTTTGCTTGACAATTGGGACAGGGATCGGCGGTTGCCTCTTGCTCGATGGTCAAGTCTTTCATGGCTTTAGCAATTCAGCCTGTGAGGTTGGCTATCTTCATTTGCCAGACGGTGCCTTTCAGGATTTGGCTTCGACGACGGCTTTGGTCGAGTACGTGGCAGAGTGTCATGGTGATCCTGTGGAACAGTGGAATGGTCGCCGGATCTTTAAGCAGGCAACAGAAGGAGATAAAATCTGTATGGCTGGAATTGATCGAATGGTGGCCTACCTCGGAAAAGGACTGGCCAATATCGTTTATGTGGTCAATCCGGAGGTCATCGTTCTTGGAGGGGGATTATGGCTCAGGAAGCGATCCTGAAACCTTAAAAATCTATCAAACGCTGTGTGCGGAACTCGTTCCTAGCCTAGCAGATAAGATCCGTTTGGAATTTGCCCACCATCAAAAACGCCGCGGGTATGTTGGGGGCTTACTACCACTTTAGACAAAAAAACATGGAACATAAAACAAGTCGCGCTGGCGACTTGTTTTTGATTCATCAAAAAAAGCATGAAAGATGAAGAAAACCTGATCTTTCATGCTTTTTTTAAATAGGGAGACCATATTAAGATTTTTCGAGAACGTTGACTAGAAAGCTTTTTGTTTTCCCAGTAGCTATTAAAGACAATTTCCTTTTTGTTCTCGGCTTTTTATTAAGGAAATGAGCATAGATCAAATCGACCACAATGAGGAGTGGTAAAAATCGCAGAGATTCGATCGATATAGGTACTACTAGGAAGGGGTGCGGCCGGTAACACTTCTGTGAATCCTTGGTGGATAGCAGCAGGATTAGCGGTCACAAGAACCGTCTTAGCCCCTTTTTTTCTTTGGCATCCAAAAAGACTGTCTGTAATGGAATTTGTGCTTCCTGATAATGAGAAACCGATGACTAAACAAGAGGAATCGAGAATACTGGTCGTCCATGTAAACCCATCTTGATCGGTTAGGGGCTTCACAAACGACCCCCAGGCGCATAAAGCGCAATTTCATTTCTCGAGCGACTAAACCGGAACTACCAATCCCGAAGAAATAGACTCGGTCCGCTTGATCAATTAGTTCAGCTACCTGATCTAATTGGGAATCTTTTACCAGACTTTCAGTGACGTTACTGATATGGTGGTAGCGTTGCAAGACACTGAGAGTGAGTTCGTCATGCTCTTGCACCTGTTTTTTTGATTTTTGGTTTCTTCGTTAAAGTGATAGACAAATTCCCGATAGCCAGTGAAGCCACATTTTTGAGAGAAACGCGTTAAAGCTGCCTTTGAGACATGGAGTAACTCCGTTACGCGAGAAGAGGACAGGGAGTGCTGTCGTGCTTCGGATGATAAAAAGTACTGGGCAATGTCGCGTTCCATATCCGTTAACTCAGCTTCGTGGCTGGCGATAATAGTGCGTAAATCTTGATCTTGTTTCACAGCAATCCTCCTTTCTCACGAGATGAAATAACAGGATGCTCCTATAATATATTACACATTATAACATGGGTAACCGCTTTATTCAAGTAAAAGCAAGTAAGAAATACTGAAACTAGGAACAGGATAGGAGAAAAGAAGAGAACGCTACCAATCTTGGCAGTTGGGGCTTGTTGGTTGTCCACAATTTTCTGAAAATTCCCGGTTGGGCCTGAACAAACGATATGAATTGTGGTATAATTTAAGATAATTGTACTGTTGTTGGAAGAACAATAGTTGAATAAGGAGGTGTGACGATGTCGAATGCAACACTCGAGATGATGCAAGAGATCGAGCAAGCCGCTCAGGGCGTGATCGTAGGCTATGAAGCTCAAGTTGAACAAATCCGAACGGATTCACGCGATCGCCTTGCAACAGTGGCACAGCATTACGATGAGGAAACCAAGCAATTGGTCACAGAGGCAGAAAAAAACGCCCAGGAAAGACTCGTCCGTTTAACGAAAGATCTGGAAGAAACGGTTGCGCGCAATGATGCCAAGGTACAAGAGGCGATGACCGATAAACGAGCTGGGTTAGTTGAAGCCATTGTAGAAAAGGTGGTAGCAAGCTATGGCCGTTAGTCAGATGCAAAAACTGTCCCTCATCTTGCCCAAAGATGACTTGGACAGTCTCCTACTAGCGCTACAGTCTGAGGCAAAAATCCAGATTTATGACCTCAGTGAGCATGAAGAATGGCAGGCTGCCTTTGAGGCAAATACCTTGTCTCAACCCTTGACAGAGGACAATCGTCAAGCCTTGGTAGAGCTGCAAAAACGTCAAGAACAAGTTGAAAAAATGATTCAGACTCTAGAGCCCTACATGCCTGAGAAGAAGGCTCTGCAAGCTCTGAAGGAAGAACCCTTAAGCTTGTCTTTTGATGACTTGCAGGCTCACGGGATGATTCGAGACGAGGATCTCCTATTGACCAAGTTGAAACGCCAATTGCGCGTGTTAGACAAGGCTCGCCAGAAGATTGCGGATGCAAAGGGTGAGATAGAGCGCTTAGAAAAATGGCGACCGTTAGAGGTGACGCCAGCTGCCCTCGCTACTTTTCACTATGTGCATGGCTTGATCGGGACCATCCCAAATAGCGATACAGACGCTGTTCGTTCTTCCTTAAAAGCTCATCCTGAGCTGGAGTTAGAAGAAGTCTTTACATCTGAAACCGAACACGGCTATGTCATCTTGTATCGTTCAGGAGATCGTGTAGCTGTTCAGGAGCTTCTAGAAGACCATGGATTCAAAGAATTGGACTATGAAGAAGAGCAGGTACCGGCCGCCTACTTGGATCGCCTAGAAGGGGAAATCAAAGAGCAAGAAGCTGTAGTTGCAGCAACCCTGGCAGAGTTGCAAAACTCCCAGAAGGAGTTGGACCAGCTTAAGTACCAGATGGATTACTTGCTGAGTTCGGGAGCTCGGGAGGAAGCCAAGTCGCTTCTTGCCAGCACGCAAAGCTTGGTAGCCCTAGAGGGGTGGATTGAAACATCCCAAGTGGCCTCATTGCGAGACTTCTTGCAAGAAGGTTTTGGTTCTCGGGTCTTACTAGAGACACGCGATGTGACGGAAAAAGATTGGGATGACGTTCCGATCCAGTTGCGAAATAATGCCTTGGTAGAGCCTTTTGAATTAGTCACAGAGATGTACGCCCTACCTAAGTATTACGAGAAAGATCCGACACCGATCGTTTCTCTCTTCTACTTTGTTTTCTTTGGCATGATGGTCGCAGATATCGGTTATGGACTGTTGCTAACGGTGGCGACAGGCTTTGCCCTTAAAGCCTTCAAGCTCAAGCCTGGGACAGCGAAGAACCTTCGTTTCTTCAGTCTCCTCGGAATTTCAGTTGCCCTTTGGGGTGTGGTCTATGGCTCTTTCTTTGGATTTGAGATGCCTTTTGCCTTGATCAGTACGACCAGTAACGCCATGACCATCCTGATCCTCTCAGTGGTCTTTGGTTTTGTCACTGTCTTAGTGGGACTGTTCCTAGGGGGGATGAAAAATATTCGCCTCAAAGACTACACGGAAGCCTATAATGCTGGCTTTGCTTGGGTCTTGATCCTACTTGGTTTAATGCTTCTAGCAGTAGGCAATATCTTGCCAGGGATGAGCCTTCTAGTTCCGATTGGCAAGTGGCTGGCTATTTGAATGCCATTGGGATCTTGATTGTTTCCATTGTCAGTGCCAAGAAGTTGTCCGGCCTAGCCTCTGGTCTCTTTAACCTCTACAATGTTAGTGGCTATGTTGGAGACTTAGTCAGCTTCACCCGTTTGATGGCCTTGGGCTTGTCTGGAGCGAGTATCGGTTCAGCCTTCAACCTCATTGTCAATCTCTTTCCACCGCTTGGACGGTTTACGGTAGGGCTTCTGCTCTTTATCGTCCTACATGCCATTAATATGTTCCTGTCCTTCTTGTCAGGATATGTGCATGGAGCCCGTTTGATCTTTGTGGAGTTCTTCGGTAAGTTCTACGAAGGAGGAGGCAAACCATTTCGTCCTCTCAAACCTTCTGAACGCTATATTAAAACAAAAAAATAAGTATTATCTTTAATAAATAGGAGTATATTCATGGAATCTTTAGCATCATATTTTTCAGCCCATGGGGGCGCCTTCTTTGCAGCATTTGGTGTGGCGATCGCCGTTGCACTTAGTGGAATGGGATCTGCCCTTGGGGTTGGTAAAACGGGTCAAGCAGCAGCAGCGCTCTTGAAAGAACAACCTGAAAAATTTGCCCAAGCCTTGATTTTGCAATTGTTGCCAGGTACACAAGGTTTGTACGGTTTCGTTATCGGGATCTTGATCTGGTTGCAAATTAAGCCAGATATGCCACTTGAAACAGGGGTTGCTTACTTCTTTACAGCTCTTCCCGTTGCGATCGTTGGTTATTTCTCAGCCAAACACCAAGGAAATGTTGCGACAGCAGGGATGCAAATCTTGGCCAAACGCCCTGAAGACATGATGAAAGGGGTTATCCTTGCGGCCATGGTTGAAACCTATGCCATCTTGGCCTTCGTTGTGTCCTTCCTATTGACCCTACGCGTCGGCTAAGAGCTAGCTTTGATGGATTCGCCTCGCGAGGCGAAAAACACAAGACGCATGCAATAGGAGAAAAAACGATATGGATGAACAAACCCAATTAAAGGATTCGATCTTGGCACAAGCCCACGAAAAAGGGCGTAAACTCTTAGAAGAGGCCAAGGAAACCATCCTAAAAGAAGAGACTGCGCAAGAAGAGCGTTTGATTCAAGATAAACTCAATCAACGCTCCGAGCAGCTCAAGCGGATTCAACGTCAATTGCAACGTGAAACCCAACAAATCGAAAATAAAAAACGCCAATCAACCCTTGTCACCAAGCAACGAGTCTTAAAGGATCTCTTTGCAGATGCTTATGAAGCGATGGTGGCTTGGCCCCTTGAAAAGGAAATGCAGTTTGTAGATGCGGTCTTAGAGCGCTATCAGGGACAAGTTGTGACCCTGACCTTTGGGGCAGTGAGCGCTGCTAAATTTGATTCAGCAGCTCTTGAGAGATTGAAGCAGACGCATCAGAATGTGACAGTTGCAGATGCAACGATCCCAGCTCAAGTAGGCTTTGTCCTGTCGGTTGAGAAGATTGATGACAACTATCTCTACCGTGATTTGGTGGATTCCATTTGGAGCAAGAAAGCTATCAGATGGCAGCCAGCATTTTCACAGATGAAGAGAACTAGGAGGTTGCAATGAGCGAACGGACCTATTCTCAAGTCAATACAGGAATCAGCGTACGTGAGGCTAGTTTTGTCAGTCCCAGTCAGTTCGAGCAGTTGCTTGCAAGTCCCTCAAGCGAGAGTCGAGAAGGTTTGCTACAAGGGACACCTTATGCTCTGGATAGCAAGGAGATCAAGGATTTGGCAGCCCTTGAAGCCCGCCTGATGGCAGCCTTGTTGGCAGAATACCAATGGGCTTTTGAAGTGACCCCTCAGTCAGACCTGGTTAGCCTTTTTACCTTGAAGTACACCTATCATAATCTCAAGGTTTATCTAAAACACAAGGCGACAGAGCGCAAGTTGGGGCACTTATTGATCCCTATCGGTCCTTATTCTCTCGATGTGCTCGAGCATTTGGTGGCGACCTTTTCGGCAGAGCATTGCCCAGCCTTTATGGTGGAAGAAGTGGCTGCAACCTGGCAAGAATTCCAAGATTATCAGGACTTGCGGGTTCTCGAAATCGGGATGGACTTAGCTTATTTTAAACACCTGAGATACTTAGGGGACAGCCTAGATCATCCGATTCTGAAGCAGTTGGTGGACGTGACCATTGACTTTTACAATGCGATTACAGTTAAGCGGGCCTTGGATCAGCAAAAACCGCATAGCTTTATGCACCAATTACTTTCAGATGAAGGGAGCCTCAGTGCCCATCAGGTGATCGACCTGCTAGAATCCGGTCAGTGGTTGACCTGGTTTTATCAAGTCAATCCGCTGGAGTACGATCTCGCCTTAGAGACTTATGAAGAAAAGATGCGCACCGGTCAACTAAAGACCGTAGAGTTGGAGTATTTAGAAAGTTTGGTGAAATTCAGTCTTCTAGATGCTGGCCGTTTTGAAGTCGATGGACCACTCCCTCTTGTTCGTTATCTTTACGGAAAAGAGTTAGAGGTGACCAACCTTCGTTTGGTCCTCTCTGGTTTGGACAATGGTTTTCCGCTAGCAGAAATCAAAGAAAGGATGAGACCGATTTATGGACAAACAGACCTATAAGATCGCCGTTGTGGGCAATCGGGACGCCATCCTTCCTTTTCGCCTGATTGGCTTTCAAACCTATCCGGTCACAGAGCCACAAGAAGCGATCAATACCTTGCGAAAACTCAGTCGGGAAAACTTCGGGATTATTTACCTGACAGAGGATATTGCTCAGGCCATTCCAGATACAGTAGCTTTTTACGACCAGCAGCTGACACCGGCTCTGATCCTTATCCCGACCCATAGAGGGACTACAGGACTGGGCCAACAGCGGATTCGTGATAATGTCGAAAAAGCAGTAGGACAGGATATTTTATGAGAACAAATGAATTTGGTCAAGCGATTGGCGATGCACTGCCGGATTTTACACCGGGGCGTCTGCCAGCTATTGAGCGGATCGAAGGTCGCTATACCGTGATCGAGCGCCTCTCAAAAGAAAAACATGGAGCAGATCTTTATCAGGTCTACGGGCCGGACTCTCCAGCAGCTATGTGGACTTTTCTGTTCAAAGGCCCTGCCCGCAATGAGGAGGAGTGGGACCACTTATTAGATGATCTCATGACAGCCCAAGGTCGCTTTTACTATGCGATTGTAGACAAAGATTCAGGCAAGGCTTTGGGGACTTTCTCTCTCATGCGGATCGATCAAGCCAACCGGGTGATCGAAGTCGGAGCAGTGACCTACTCGCCAGCGCTCCAAAAGACACGCATGGCTACGGAAGCCCAGTATCTGTTAGCGCGCTACGTGTTTGAAGATTTAGGCTACCGCTGCTATGAGTGGAAATGCGATGCCTTAAACCAAGCATCTCGCAAAGCAGCTGAGCGCTTAGGGTTCACCTATGAAGGCTGTTTCCGTCAGGCTGTTGTTTATAAAGGTCGGACCCGTGATACAGACTGGTTGTCCATCATTGACCAAGAATGGCCAGAAATCAAACATCGACTAGAAGCTTGGTTGGATCCAAGCAATTTCGATGCCAATGGCCAACAAAAGCAATCTCTAAGAGAGATAGCAAAAAAGTAAAACAAAGAAACAAAGGATTCCCAGGAGGAATACATGACTCAAGGAAAAATTATCAAAGTTTCCGGTCCCTTGGTGGTTGCATCAGGGATGCAGGAGGCCAATATCCAAGACATTTGCCGGGTCGGCGATCTTGGTTTGATTGGCGAAATTATTGAGATGCGGCGGGACGAAGCCTCTATCCAAGTATATGAAGAAACGTCTGGAGTTGGTCCAGGAGAACCAGTGGTAACAACCGGAGCTCCCCTTTCTGTTGAATTGGGACCAGGCTTGATCTCTCAGATGTTTGACGGGATCCAACGCCCCTTGGAACGCTTCCAAGAAGTTACTGCCAGTGACTTTTTGGTTCGTGGGGTGCAAGTTCCAAATCTAGATCGGGACACCAAATGGGCCTTTGAACCAAGCGTGACAGAAGGAACAGAGGTGGTTGCAGGAGACATCGTCGGTACCGTTCAAGAGACCAATATGGTGGAGCACCGCATCATGGTGCCCTTTGGTGTGAGTGGACGTGTGACCAAGATCGCAGCAGGTTCTTACACAGTAAAAGAGCCGGTTTATGAGATCGAGCAGGCAGATGGTAGCCTCTTTACTGGTACTTTGATGCAAAAATGGCCGGTTCGTCGAGGCCGTCCCTTTGCACAAAAACTGATTCCAGTAGAGCCTTTGGTCACCGGTCAACGGGTCATCGATACCTTCTTCCCAGTGACTAAGGGTGGAGCTGCAGCTGTTCCTGGTCCTTTCGGAGCTGGAAAAACAGTTGTGCAACACCAGGTGGCCAAGTTTGCCAATGTAGACATCGTAATTTACGTTGGTTGTGGGGAACGTGGAAATGAAATGACGGACGTTCTGAATGAATTTCCCAGAATTGATCGATCCAACGACTGGTCAATCCATCATGCAACGGACCGTTCTGATCGCCAACACTTCGAACATGCCAGTAGCGGCGCGTGAAGCTTCCATCTACACAGGGATTACCATCGCCGAATACTTCCGTGATATGGGCTATTCCGTTGCCATCATGGCGGACTCTACTTCTCGTTGGGCAGAAGCTCTCCGTGAAATGTCTGGTCGTCTAGAAGAAATGCCAGGGGATGAAGGCTACCCAGCCTATCTTGGTAGCCGGATCGCCGAATACTATGAACGGGCCGGTCGGGTTAAGACGCTCGGAACCACTGCGCGTGAAGGTTCGATTACCGCCATCGGTGCCGTCTCTCCTCCGGGTGGAGATATTTCAGAGCCCGTCACGCAAAATACCTTGCGGATTGTCAAGGTCTTCTGGGGACTAGATGCTCAATTGGCCCAACGTCGTCACTTCCCAGCCATCAACTGGTTGAGTTCTTATTCGCTTTACCAAGATGAAGTCGGTCGCTATATCGATCTACATGAACAAATCAGCTGGTCTGAAAAAGTGACCCGCGCTATGAATTTGCTTCAAAAGGAAAGTGAATTGCAAGAAATCGTCCGCTTGGTTGGTCTAGATTCCTTGTCTGAAAAAGACCGCTTGACCATGAATGCGGCCAAGATGATCCGTGAAGACTACCTGCAACAAAATGCCTTTGATGAGGTCGATACCTATACCTCTTTCAGCAAGCAGGTGGCCTTGTTGACCAACATTTTGACCTTTGACCAAGAAAGTCAAAAAGCACTAGAATTAGGAGCTTACTTCACAGAAATCATGGAAGGAACCGTGGCTCTTCGAGACCGCATTGCCCGGAGCAAGTTCATCCATGAGGATCAGTTGGCAACCATTCAAGCCCTGAAAGAAGAAATCGTAGAAACCCTACACCAAATCGTCGCAAAAGGAGGAGTAGACAATGAGCGTGATTAAAGAATACCGTACTGTCAGCGAAGTTGTTGGCCCCTTGATGATTGTCGATCAGGTCGAAGGGGTTCACTACAATGAACTGGTAGAAATCAAGCTTCATGATGGAACGACCCGTCAGGGACAAGTCCTCGAAGTCCAAGAAGATAAGGCCATGGTCCAGCTCTTTGAAGGATCTAGCGGGATCAACTTGGAAAAAGCCAAAGTCCGCTTTACCGGACGTCCCCTAGAACTTCCTGTGTCTGAAGACATGGTCGGACGCATCTTTAACGGGATGGGAAAACCCATCGATGGCGGTCCAGAGATTATCCCAGAGAAGTACTTGGACATTGATGGACAAGCCATCAACCCTGTTTCGCGGGACTATCCAGATGAATTTATCCAGACAGGGATCTCAGCCATTGACCATTTGAATACCTTGGTTCGGGGACAAAAACTCCCAGTCTTCTCAGGTTCTGGTCTTCCTCACAAGGAGTTGGCGGCTCAGATTGCTCGTCAAGCGACGGTTCTTAATTCTGAAGAAAACTTCGCCGTGGTCTTTGCGGCTATGGGAATCACCTTTGAAGAAGCCGAGTTCTTTATGAACGACCTTCGGGAAACTGGTGCGATTGACCGCTCTGTCCTCTTTATCAACCTAGCCAATGACCCAGCTATCGAACGGATTGCGACTCCTCGGATCGCCTTGACCGCTGCCGAATATTTGGCCTATGAAAGACATGCACGTCTTGGTTATCATGACAGATATGACCAACTACTGTGAAGCCCTTCGAGAAGTCTCCGCTGCCCGCCGGGAAGTTCCAGGTCGTCGGGGCTATCCAGGTTACCTTTATACTAACCTCTCAACCCTCTACGAACGTGCAGGACGCTTGGTTGGAAAGAAAGGATCTGTGACCCAAATTCCGATCCTCTCTATGCCGGAAGATGATATCACCCACCCCATCCCTGACTTGACAGGCTACATCACCGAAGGTCAGATTATTCTGTCCCGCGATCTCTACAATAGTGGTTACCGCCCACCGATCAATGTTCTTCCATCCCTTTCTCGTTTGAAGGACAAGGGTTCTGGTGAAGGCAAGACTCGGGAAGACCATGCGGCGACCATGAACCAGCTCTTTGCGGCCTATGCCCAAGGAAAACAAGCCAAAGAATTGGCCGTAGTGCTTGGGGAGTCTGCCTTGTCAGATACCGACAAGCTCTATGTTAAATTTACGGACCGCTTTGAGCAGGAATACATCAATCAAGGTTTCACTACCAATCGGACGATTGAGGAAAGTTTGGATCTCGGTTGGGAACTCTTATCCATCCTTCCAAGAACAGAGCTTAAACGGATCAAGGATGAGATGATTGACAAGTATCTGCCAAACAAAGAGGGCTAGCCTATGGCACGATTAAATGTAAAACCAACTCGGATGGAGCTTAATATTCTCAAAGAGCGCCTCAAGACAGCAACCCGGGGGCACAAGTTGCTCAAGGATAAGCGGGATGAACTTATGCGTCGCTTTATTGAAGCTGTGCGTGAGAATAATCGTCTGCGCCAAAAGGTGGAGGCAGCGCTTGTGGGCAATATGCAAGATTTCGTGATGGCCAAGTCCTTAGAGAGCGACCTCATGGTGGAAGAAATCTTTGCCGTTCCTACGCGAGAAGTGATGCTCCATATCGAGGAAGAAAATGTCATGAGTGTGCGCGTGCCCAAGCTCCATGCCCGTATCGATAATCCATACGGAGATGATGAAGGGGACGTGGTTTATAGCTACCTCGCCTCCAACAGTCAAATGGATAGCACGATCCAAGAAATGGGGGATCTACTCCCAGATTTGCTCAAGTTAGCGGAAATCGAAAAAAGCTGCCAACTCATGGCAGATGAAATCGAGAAAACCCGCCGTCGAGTGAACGGACTCGAGTATGCGACCATCCCAGACCTCAAAGAGACTATCTATTATATCGAAATGAAACTCGAAGAAGCCGAGCGCGCCAACCTCGTCAGAATCATGAAGGTAAAATAAGATACATCAAGATACAAAGCCGTTAAGCAACTCAAAGGAAAATAGGGAGCAGGACAGAAGCACTGTTGTATAGAATGCTTTGTTGTCCTGCCCCCACAAGGCTGATTAGGATTTCCGAGCTCTTAAAGTGAGAGAAAAATCCAATCAGCTACTGTGCCTTTGAAGTTAGTACTATTACAGTTTGCGTTTTTCACCCAGCTTTTCAGCCGGCCTCAATTACTTTAAAAAAACAAGAACCTCATCGAGGAACGGCTCCTGGATGAGGTTTTTTTGCACCCTCTCACTCTTCTTCCACTACCCTATTTTTATGTTACTAGTTTGTAACAATGTGACAAGAAAGACGAAATATTACAAGAAAAATACAGTTTTGTTAAATAGACAAAAAGACCTTTTATTATTTTTAAATTGTGATAAGATAGAGTAGTAGTTCATTTGTTCAAGAAAATATTGAGCAAAAAAACAAAGAAAAAAGAGGATAAAAGATGAAATTAAAAGTTAATACGAAAGCCTTGATCGCTTCAACAGTAGCTCTTGCAGTGATTCCATTTACAAAAGCCACTGCAGAAACACTTGAAGATTGGGTAGCTCGCTCAGTAGATGAAATCAAACATGATATCCAACAAAGCGGTGAAAACCAACAAACTTATACCATCAAATATGGTGATACATTGAGTTCGATCGCAGAAGCGCTTGGAATCGATGTACATGTGTTGGCAAACTTGAACAACATCAGCAACATGGATTTGATCTACCCAGGTACTGTTTTGAAAACAACAGTAAATGATCAAAAAGAAGTAACTTCAGTTGAAATCCAAACTCCTCAAGCAGGTGCGACAGATGCAACCGTTGCAAGTGCTGACTTGACAACAAACCAAGTGACAGTTGATGACCAAACAGTAGCTGTTAACGATTTGTCTAAACCAGTAAACGAAGATAACAAAGCTGTTCCAGTTGCTCCAGCAGCGGGCACTCAAGAAGCTCCAGTAGTTGAAGTACCAGCAACAGAAACGCCAGCACAACCAGCTGTTCCAGAAACACCAAGCTACGGTGCTCCAGCTACCAATGTTGAAATTCAAAATCAAGATGTAGCGCCAGCTGCTCCTCAATCTGCTCCTGCAACAGAAGCACCTGCTGAAACACCAGCTTCTGCTCCTGAAGCTCCAGCACAACCAGCAGCAGAAACGACTGCTACACCTGAAGTGCAACCAGTAGCATCAACTCCAACAAGCGGAAATACGATTCCAACTGATCCAAATCTTAAACCGCAAGCGGAAGCTTTCCGTCAAGAAATCGCGGCGAAATTTGGTATCACAAACATCGGTGGTTACCGTGAAGGGGATCCAGAAGACCATGGTCAAGGACTTGCAGTAGACGTAATGGTTCCAACAAGTTCTGAACTTGGAGATCAAGTTGCTCAATATGCAATTGACAACATGGACCGTGCAGGTATCTCATACATCATCTGGAAACAACAATTCTACATGCCAGTCAACAACATTTACGGACCAGCTAACACATGGAACCAAATGCCAGACCGTGGTGGAGATACAGCAAACCACTACGATCACGTACATATCTCATTTAAGGGATAATAAAACTTCGAACTAGGACAAGTGCCTAGTTCTTTTTTTGTATGCACAAAAAAAGCTGGAAGACGAATCTTCCAGCCGGACAATGGTTATAAAATATGATCGACTTTTTCCACCTGATAAAGAGCAAAGGCCATGATAATGGTTAAGACCAGTAGCATGAGGATAGCTGGTGTCCAAGAGTGGAAGAGAGATTTGCTGTAGCCGAAGAGGATGGGACCAAAGGCTGCAAAGACGTAGCCTCCTGTTTGGGCAAGTCCAGAAAGTTGAGCTGTTTTTTCAGGTGTGCTGGATTTCATGGAGAAAGCGACCATGAGGTAAGGGAAGAGCGAACTAACGGAACTTCCAATTAGGGCATTTAATACCAACCAGTAGAAGAAGTTGCTGGTCGGGATTAAGAGCATGGCTACCCCCAGAATCCCTGCTCCGACAACAATCGTAAGCATCAAGCGTCGATTGCGATCGGATAACCGTGTCGTTAAACTTGGGATCGTTAAGGAGAATGGGAGACTGATCAGGGTGAACACGGAGGCCAGTAGTCCAGATTCAACCTTTGAAAGGCCAGCTTGAACAGCCATGGTCGGAAGCCAAGTCATACTTGTGTAGAAAAGCAGTGACTGCAAGCCTCCAAAAATCATGATAGCCCAAACATATTTATTGGTATACCACTTGCTACTAGATTCCGTAGTAGCTGTCTTTTTTAGATGGTGGTTGTAGCGAAGGTTAGGAATCCAGATGACCAAAGCAAGAGCACATAAGGCTGTCAAGATGTTGACCAAACCTTGCCAAGAAGTGGCTTTGGTGATCGGAACGGCCACAGAAGAGGCGATCGCTGTGGACATCCCCATAGAAGTGATATACAAGGTGGTCAGAATGCCTAGTTGGCGGGGCCTGTTCGCCTGAATCAGGCTTGGAAGCAGCACATTGAGAAAGGCGATGCCAGCTCCAATCAAGATGGTTCCCAGATAGAGAAAGGGAAGATTGATAATCCGAATGGCAGATCCGATCGTAATCGCGATCAAGACAAGGAAAAAGAGGCGCTCAATCCCCAACTTTTTAGCAAATTGAATCGCAAAAGGTGAGAAAATAGCAAAGGTGAGAAGTGGCAAGCTAGTCAATAGTCCCAGAGAGCTCACATCTACCCCCAAACCAGCAGCGATGTCAGACAAGACCGTCGGAAGCGTAGTAAATGGTGTTCGTAAAACAATCCCAAGCATAATGATGCCCGGGATGAATAGCATAGAATGTGTTTTTTTCATAAATCCTCCTCAGACAAAAATTCCCTTCATTATAACATAGATCGAGCATAAATTGGAGTATTTGTACAAATGAAGGAGAAGGACCGTAGTTCTCACTGTCGTTCGAACTGCATCAATGTACCTAAGCTCACTAACGTTTGCTAAGGGAATAAGGACCGTAGTTCTCACTGTCGTTCGAACTGCGTCAATGTACCTAAGTTCGTCTACGTCTCTATTGGACTTGACTCACTAAGGTACGTAGAAAAAGCCACCGGTTTTGGTGGCTCTTATAGGGAGATTATTATGAAAAAGTTTAGGATTTTCTATCAAACAAAGTTAGGAGGTCTTTATTTGATGGTTTTATTATATGGCGGTTTGCTTAAAGAAATCTTAAGAAAAGGCGCTGATCGAAAGAATCGGTCTGAAGTCTGAGATGCCTTTACTCACTGAAGAAATCAATGCCAGTTTTGTTGAGTTCGTTGACTCGCAACATGAATTTTGTTTTGATTTGAACAAGCGGGCTTCCGAAATTTTCAAGTGCAATCAAACCTTCCAGGGCTTTTAGGACCTGCTTGGCACGGTAGATCCCTTCCTTGTCATTTAAGCCAAGGAGGGCGTAGACCTGCATGAATTCCAATTGCATGGAAATACTGGTGTTTAAAATCGGTTTGCGCTTGCGAAGCTGGTTAATCGATTGAAGAAAATTCAGAGCTTCTAAGTAGAGTTCTTTTTTAATAAGATAGTTGGCTAGATTTAACAGTAAAGAGGCCAATGCATTGGCAGAGTAGGCAGAATAACTGTTTTCAAAAAGTTCCAAGGATTCCTTTCGAATCTTAGCGACGACTTCATAGGGCAAGACAGATAAAAGGGCAATGGTGAAGTCTTGCTCAATTTCATTTTGATAGGCAAAAGGCACTTCTTGAGCGATTCGTTGAATCGACACAGGTGCGTCTTCCAGGTGGATTTCTTTTCCCATCGCGTTATTAACATTGATTTCAAGCGAGCGCAAATAGAGTTGCCAAAGCTCTTTGTTTTCCTCTGCAACAGGTGATTTTTCGTGCTTTAAGCGCTCAATAATGGACAGAAAATCCATGTTTTCTTGATTGATGTGCTTCATCAAAATGGGGCTGAAATTTTGAATGGTTAGGCCAGGATAATGGGACAAAAAGGTGTCCCAATCCACCCCCATAGACAGCAAGAGGCGAGAGAAGGTCTCGATGGTTACTCCTTTTTGAGAACGCTCAAATTGGCTGAGGAACTGAGGAGAGACAATATCTGCAGCGACTTCTTTTAGAGAAAGACCGCGTGCTTCACGAATTTTACGGAATGTTGGACCAAATGACGAAGATGAGGACATAGAGGGACTTCCTTTCAATTATCATACCATTAGTATACCTCAAAAAGGGATGGAATTAAACTCAGAGTTTAATTTTTGACAAAAAAACTAGAAATTCTTCGATTTTTAAGAAAAATGAAACTATAGTTTACATGGCCCTTTTTTAGGGAGGGATTTTTGATAAAATAAGGTCAATTCTAGAAGATAAGCTTATAACAAAAGGAGATTTACAATGACGACACAAGAAATTTTACAACTATTAGATGAAAAGCGCGTGTTAACAGCCTCTGCAGCAGTTGCTTGGGATGAAGTTCAGAGGCAACAAAACCGTTTAAATAAAGCAGCGAAGAGACTCAATGGGCCAATCACGGTCACACTGGCCCTCAATCTTCTTTTTGCCTTTACGATTTTTTTCTCTTAGAACAAAGTCACCTGATGCACGGTTTTCTACTGATGCTCGGATTGATGGGTGGGTTGATTGCAATCAAATATTTTTGTATTTGTAGCCCCAGCCAAGCAAGCTCTTGCTAATGCCCAGGCTCTTTATAACCAGGAAATCAGCCAACCAGCCTACCAACAAGGGATGCAAGGTTTCCCGCAAAAATTTTACAATTACCACGACCTCTTCCGACTATATAACTTAATCGCAGAAGGCCGTGCCTCTACCTTGCCAGAAGCCTACAATCTGCTTGAAATGCAACAATTCCAAGAAACGCAAGTCAATCTGCAAGAGGAAGCCAATGCCCTACAAGCCGATATCGCACGTAGCTCAAGGGTCAGCGCCGTTGCTAATGTAGTCACTGCTTACAATACCTATCGTATCCACAAAGATATGTAAGAAAAGATAAAAGAAAAAAGATAAAAGATGAAAAAGCCCTTCAAGAATTCTGATCGAAAATCAGAGCTCTCGTGGAGGCTTTTTTATTGTCTTGTAAAAAGTAGTTCCGAACGGCATCCATGTATTTAAGCTCACTGGTGCTCGTAAAGAGAATAAGGAACGTAGTTTTCGCTCCGCTCAAACTGCGTCAATGTACCTAAACTCGCTGATGCTAGTAAAGGTACGTAGAAAAGCCACCGGTTTTGGTGGCTCTTATAGGGAGATTATTATGAAAAAGTTTAGGATTTTCTATCAAACAAAGTTAGGAGGTCTTCATTTGATGGTTTTATTATAAGGCTGATTTCTTAAAGAAAACTTAAGAAAAAACGCTGTTTATAAGAATCGGTCTTAGGTCTGAGAGATGATGTTTTTTTTTACAAAGCTGCAGTGGGTTCTAAAATCTACAAAAAAATCTTGACAGAATTTGATAGAAGAGGTAGAATATTAACCAGTTAAATAACCGGTTAACAAAAACAAGGATACAAACCCAATCGAAGGCTTCTGTTTAATTAAACGATTAACCGGTTAACAAAAATAAAGGAGTAAAGAGAAATTATGAAAAAGAAACACTATTTCATCAGCGCTGCCATCATGGCAAGTCTTAGTCTTTGTGCTTATGAACTAGGCTACTATCAAGCTCAGCATGCAGAAAATAAATCTAACCGTGTGGCGTATATTGAGGCCAAGCCGGCAGCAAATAAAGCAGAGGAGTTAACGCCTGATGAGGTGAGCCAAAAAGAAGGAATCAATGCGGAGCAAATTGTCATTAAGATTACGGATCAGGGCTACGTCACTTCTCATGGGGATCACTATCATTACTATAATGGCAAGGTTCCTTTTGATGCTATTATCAGTGAGGAACTCTTGATGAAGGATCCGACTTATCAACTAAAAAAAGAGGATATTGTTAGTGAGATTAAAGGTGGCTATGTCATCAAGGTAAAGGGAACCTACTATGTTTACCTTAAGGATGCCAAGCACGCGGATAATGTTCGTACAAAGGAGGAAATCAAGCGACAAAAGCAAGAGCATGGTCATGGTGGGGGAAATAAGGTCAGTCATGAGGTTGCGGAGGCTCGAAAACAAGGACGGTATACGACAGATGATGGCTATATTTTCAATCCGTCAGATATCATCGAAGATACAGGTGATGCCTATATCGTACCGCATGGCAACCACTTCCACTATATTCCAAAAAGCGATTTATCACCAAGTGAGTTGGCTGCTGCCCAAGCCTTTTGGTCTGGAAAAGTGGGTCGAACAGGAGGTAAAGCCCAACCGCTTTATGGAGGTAGAGGGGGTCAAACGAGTCAGCCGGTATCGGGGGGCAATCTTTCTAGTCTGCTAGAAAGCCTATATGCCCAACCTTTAAGCCAGCGCCATGTTGAAGCAGACGGCTTGGTGTTTGATCCTGCTCAAATCACCAAGCGGACAGCTAGTGGAGTGGTCGTTCCTCACGGGGATCATTACCACTTTATCCCTTATAGTCAGATGTCTGCCTTAGAGGAGCAGATTGCGCGATCCATCCCGATCGGGCAGACTCCTTCGATTGCGTCTCAACCTAGTCCAATCGCCAACCAAAGGCAGTCCAGTCAAGCAAGTAGACCGGTGCCGTCTAGGGGAAATCAAGCACCTCACCAAACAGGTGGAGCTTATACGACAGATGATGGTTACGTCTTTCATCCGACGGATGTCATAGAGGATACAGGCGATGCCTTTGTTGTCCCACATGGCAATCATTTCCATTATATTCCAAAATCGGACCTCTCAATGGCAGAATTAGTCGCTGCTCAAGCTTATTGGAATCGTAAAAATCAAGGGGCGACTCCTGTCAAGCCTCGTCCGGTTGTGACTGTCAAACCGACTAGTCCTGTCAGAACGACAATATCAACGACGGATACTAGTGTGAGAAGGACTCCAGAAAAAGGCCTTTCGGATCTTTTGAAAGAACTCTACGCGAAGCCTCTCGCAGAGCGCCATGTGGAAGCGGATGGCTTGGTGTTTGATCCTGCTCAGATCACGCGACGGACAGTTAGTGGTGTCGCAGTTCCACATGGAGACCATTACCACTTTATTCCTTATAGTCAAATGTCTGCTTTAGAGGAGCAGATTGCAAGGATCATCCCTATCAAGAGCCAAAAAGATCCGGTGCTTCCACATCTACCTGTTCCAAGCCCAATTGAACCGACACCAGCGCCAAGTCCGGTTGTTAAACCAAGTCCAGCACCTGTGTCTCCACAACCAGAAGCCAACAAGCACCGAATGCCAGCTAAGAAAGAAGGAATTGCTCCTCGTGACCAGGAATTTTACGATAAGGCTTATGGCCTTTTAAGTCAAGTCCACGAGAAAGTGAGTCAACAAGCAGATTACCAAACATTGGATCACTTATTGGCGGGATTGAATAATGAGCAGACGGACAAAGCCAAGTTGGTTGCAGAAATTTTGGACTTTATTGCTCGAGTCATTCATCCAGAACGGCTTGGCAAGCCAAATTCGCAGATTGCTTACACGGATGACGAAGTTCGGATGGCTCAATTGGCGGATATTTACACGACATCAGATGGTTATATCTTTGATGCCAAGGATATCATCAGTGACGAGGGCGATGCCTATGTGACACCCCATTTGGGTCATAGTCACTGGATTGGGAAAGACAGTCTCTCGGAGAAGGAAAAAGCAGCGGCTCAAGCTTATACCAAGGAAAAAGGAATCCGTCCTCCTGAGGCTGATGCGGCCAATAAGGCGAATCCAAAGGGAGAAAGCGCAGCAGCGATTTATGAGCGCGTGGTTGGTGAAAAACGAATTCCAATTGTACGTCTACCATATAATGTTGAACATACCGTTGCTGTGAAAAATGGCAATCTCATCATCCCACACAAGGATCATTACCACAACATCAAATTTGCCTGGTTTGATGATCAAAGTTATAAAGCGCCCAATGGCTATACCTTGGAGGACCTCTTTGCGACCATCAAGTACTATGTGGAACATCCAGACGAGCGGCCACAGTCGACAGATGGCTGGGGCAATGCTAGTGAGCATGTACTAGGGAAAAAAGATAAAACGGAGGATCCAACAACGAATTTTAAACCAGAAGAAGAACCGGAAGTAGACACACCGGCTGAGCCAGAAGTGCCCCAAGTAGAGACAGCAAAGGTTGAGGCCAAGCTAAAGAAGCAGAAGCCTTACTGGCCAATGTGACAGATCCAAATCTCAAAGCCAATGCGACAGAGACTCTGACGGGACTAAGAAGCAATCTAAGCCTTGGGACCATGGATAACAATGGGATCATGGCTGAAGTTGACAAACTACTCACTCTCTTAAAACAAGCACCAACTCATGCTTCAGCGAACGAATAAGGAGGCAAGCTTATGAAACAGAAAAACTATTGCTACCTTGTCGGGCTCTTGCTGTTGTTGCTGAGCTTGGGGGCTTGTGGCCAAAAGAAGTCTCAAAAGGAGGCGGGGCTACATATTGTGACTAGTTTTTATCCCATCTACTCGATGGTAAAAGAAGTATCAGGGGATTTAAATGATGTTCGGATGATTCAGTCTGGAAATGGGATTCACTCTTTTGAACCTTCAGCCAGTGATATTGCTGCAATCTACGATGCAGATATCTTTGTCTACCATTCACGAACCTTAGAATCTTGGGCAGGCGGGCTGGATCCCAATCTGCAAAAATCAAAGGTCAAGGTTCTAGAAGCCTCAGAAGGGATGACACTTGAACGTGTACCAGGTCTGGAGGATGTGGAGGCAGGTGAAGGGGTAGACGAAAAAACCTTGTACGACCCCCATACTTGGTTAGACCCTGAAAAGGCTGCAGAAGAGGCGACGTTGATTGCCAAGCGTTTATCAGAGGTAGACCCCAAACACAAGGATGTCTATCAAAAGAACGCCAAGACCTTTGCTGAAAAAGCGCATGAGATCACACAAAAGTATCGGAGTGTATTTGCTAAAACCAGTCAAAAGACCTTTGTCACGCAGCATACGGCCTTTTCCTACTTGGCCAAACGGTTTGGGCTCAAGCAGTTGGGGATCGCAGGGATCTCTCCAGAGCAAGAACCGAGTCCCAAGCAGCTGAGTGAGATTCAAGAGTTCGTCAAGACCTATAAGGTCAAGACCATCTTCACAGAAAGCAATGCAACCTCAAAGGTTGCAAAAACCCTGGTTCATGCAACAGGAGCCAAACTCAAAACCCTCAATCCGTTAGAAGCGGATCCTCAAAATGATCAGACTTATTTGGAGAATCTGGAGGCCAATTTAGCAGTACTTGCTAAAGAATTGAAATAGACTATTTGCTCGAAAACCTCTTTCTAGGGAATCCATTGATGCTGGATTTCTTGGGAGAGGTTTTTCGTCTGTTTAGAAACTATTTAGATTTTTTTCTAAATAGAGTTGACAAACCCATCCGAAAGTACTAGAATCTATTTAGAAAGATCTAAATAGATTGGAGAAGATAGAGAATGAATTTTGCGCAAACATTTAAAGCTTTATCGAATCCGATAAGAAGAAGTATCTTAGAACTGCTAAAGACGGGGAAATTATCTGCTGGTGATATCGCTGGCCACTTTGATGTAGCAGGAGCGACCATTTCCCATCATTTAAGCCTCCTCAAGCAGGCAGATTTAATTCGAGAGGAAAAAGAGAAGAATTTTATCTACTATGAACTCAATACTTCTGTCTTGGAGGATTTAATGGTCTGGCTCGTTGATTTGAAAGGAGACTCTACTGATGAAAACGAATAAAAAACTATTGCTATTAACTTCTATGGTGATCCTTTTCCCCATGCTTTGGGGGCTGATGATTTGGTCGCAATTGCCTAACCAAATCCCGATTCACTTCAATTTTGCTGGCCAGGCCAATAACTTCCAATCGAAACCCCTGGTTGTGTTTGGTCTTCCTATTTTCGATCTCATGGTGCATCTGTTTATGATCTTTATGATCGGTCGCGATTCTAAGAATAGCGCTATGAATGAAAAAATGATCAGAGCGATTTACTGGTTGACCCCAATCGTTTCCTTAAGTACCTCCTATCTCATCTATAGCAAGGCGCTAGGATCTACTACCAATCCATCTGTTTTTGTTTCGGTTTTGCTAGGGCTCATCTTTGTGATCATGGGCAACTACATGCCCAAGCTAAAAGTGAATCACACGGTTGGAATCCGCCTGCCCTGGACCTTACAGAGTGAAGATAACTGGCACAAAACCCATCGCTTGGCAGGGAAATTGTGGGTCCTTGGAGGTTTGATCCTTCTACTTGAAGCAGGCCTTCAATTCGCGCTTTCTTATGTACTGGTGCTGGTCATCCTCGCTATTGTCCTTATCCCTGTGATGTACTCTTATCAATTAAGTCGGAAAAATCGTTAGTAGGAAGGAAATTAGATTTTTAAAGAAAACAACAGGAGAAGAAAACTTATCTGATGGGATTTTCCATATGTGAACAATAAAAGCATTTTTGTTGATTTTTTCCTCTATTTGTAGTATAGTTGTAGCGCCATACAAACTACTATATAGTAAAAAGGAGATCATTAAATGTATTTTAATAGAAAAAATACAGAACAAAAGAATTGGCGAATGGTTAAAAAAAGGGAAACATTTCCTATTTGGCTGTTCTCTTGTGTTGACAGTCGGAGCTGTAATGGCCTCATCGTCTGTAAAAGCTGATGAAACTACAGAAGCTACGACGGTATCTACTGTATCGAACGAAGAAGATGCTACGAGCACATCTGGAACCAGCTCCTCAACTTATTCTGCACCTGCAGAAACAGTTTCTTCGACCTCTACAGAACCAACTGCAACTTCTGCTGCAACTGTGGAATCAAGTTCTACAACTCAAAAAGAAGCTGATTCTGTTCAAGCCCCAAGCTTAACTGCAGTAGCTGATACATCAGCATTAACTGCTGAAGAAATTTCAAATGTTACAGAAGCAATTAAAGGTTCAAATCCGACTGCAGTTTCTGTTCAAGTTAGCAATGATGGATCTGCAGTTGTTACATTTGCAGATGGCTCAAGCGCAACATTGTCAGCTTCTCAAACAGTTAAAGTAAAGGTGGAAGCTACATCTGGTTCAGAAACTCGCTCACGTTCTCGTCGAGCTGCCACTCCAGCGACTGGTATCAGTACGCGTTCTTTTGACTCTGAACTTCAAGATGCTGCTCAACAGGCAGCGATCTATAGCCCAGGTGTTAAAGGACAAAAACAAGGTTACGAAGGAACAGTTTGGCTCTACCGTAATGGAACAATCAGCAATGATAGTCAAGAAGATGCAAAACGCCTTGGTGGTGTAAATGTCTACCTTCAGTATGTAACTGGTAAAGGCTTTGTGTCACCAGTTTACAAGACAACAAGTGCTGCAGATGGAACTTTTGTTTTTGATTTGTCTAAACCAGTGACAAATCGCCTAGGAGCTACAGGTGAGTTCCAACTTGCAGGGGATCCTAAACTTTCTATCCGTACTTGGGCTGAAAATCCAGATCCAACAAAATACACTATTATTAAATCTGGTGACCAACGTACAGGTTTCCATGGTCGACTTAGTCGTACAAATGAAGCTTGGAACTTCACAGCTGGGATTAATCGCATTACCAATGGTCAAGTAGTTCTTCAAGAAAAACCAAATTCAGTAGACTATCTTTTGAAGCCAGAAGCAGAACGTGAAACAGGCGATGCTGCAGACGGCCAATTCTCACGTAATGGTATTTATGGAACTATTCGTGGAAGTGTTTGGTATGATCTTCGTGACCCAAGCGGTTCTGATGCACGTATGTACAAAAAGGACAGCTACGATATTAATGCTACAAATGTTAAGGTAGCAGCTTCATACGTTAATGATGAAGTGACACGTCTTTTTGACAAATGGAAAAGTGAACACTCAAATTACAAACTTGACGATTTCAAGGCTGCTCAAGCTGAAATTATCAGAGATTATGAAGCGAGAAATGGGAAAGGTTCTCACATTGCTGAAACGGTTGTAGTACCAGTTGATAGTAATGGGAATTACCGTATTGTATTCCGCGGTCTTTACGGGGTAAGTGCTAACAAAGCTAATGCTGGACTTGCTAAAAAAGTTTCTGATGCGGAATTTGGAACACTTGTACGTGACGAAGATTTAGATAATGAACACCTTATGAAGTGGAATGGGACTCTAGGACAAAAATACCGTCATATTAATACGGATTATGTCTATGCTACTGTTCTCGTGGATGACTATGCTATTTGGAGCAATAACTACCAATCGAATATGTTTGAAGGTACGTCAGATGCTGTTCTTCCGGTAGGACCTTCATCACTTGCGGCAGCAAATATTTCAAATACAAACTTTGCTCTAATCGCACCACAACCAATGCACGACATCTTGGTGTATAACAACTCTGATCACTTTGCTAAACCAGGAAATACTGCTGAAAGTACCACTGGTGGACTGATGCCGTCACGTGAATACCAAATCCGTTGGTTCAAGAATGGTCAAGCGATTGGAACAGCAACAACTGTAACGTCGACAGCAGATGGAACTGCTAGCTCAGTACCGTTTACTGTGCCATCTGATCTTACAGAAGCAGCTATCTATACTTCCGCGGTCTTTCTTAAAGGTGAAGACACAGATGATCTCCATTCAGCTTTGGCACTTGATTCATTTACAGCCATTCCAAATGAAGATGCGGATAACAACACTCCAACAGCGAAAGCTCAAACAGTGAACAAGGGAGCAACACCAGATCCTAAACAATCAATTGATAATCCAGGCAGCCTCCCAAATGGCACAACCTTCGCCTATAAGGATCCAGTAGATACAACTACAGCAGGCAATAAATCAGCCGTAGTAGTGGTAACCTACCCAGATGGCTCTAAGGATGAAGTTCCAGTGACTGTTACAGTGGTAGATCCAAGCACAGATGCGGATAACAACACTCCAACAGCGAAAGCTCAAACAGTGAACAAGGGAGCAACACCAGATCCTAAACAATCAATTGATAATCCAGGCAGCCTCCCAAATGGCACAACCTTCGCCTATAAGGATCCAGTAGATACAACTACAGCAGGCAATAAATCAGCCGTAGTAGTGGTAACCTACCCAGATGGCTCTAAGGATGAAGTTCCAGTGACTGTTACAGTGGTAGATCCAAGCACAGATGCGGATAACAACACTCCAACAGCGAAAGCTCAAACAGTGAACAAGGGAGCAACACCAGATCCTAAACAATCAATTGATAATCCAGGCAGCCTCCCAAATGGCACAACCTTCGCCTATAAGGATCCAGTAGATACAACTACAGCAGGCAATAAATCAGCCGTAGTAGTGGTAACCTACCCAGATGGCTCTAAGGATGAAGTTCCAGTGACTGTTACTGTGGTAGATCCAAGTACAGATGCGGATAACAACACTCCAACAGCGAAAGCTCAAACAGTGAACAAGGGAGCAACACCAGATCCTAAACAATCAATTGATAATCCAGGCAGCCTCCCAAATGGCACAACCTTCGCCTATAAGGATCCAGTAGATACAACTACAGCAGGCAATAAATCAGCCGTAGTAGTGGTAACCTACCCAGATGGATCTAAGGATGAAGTTCCGGTGACTGTTACTGTGGTAGATCCAAGTACAGATGCGGATAACAACACCCCAACAGCGAAAGCTCAAACAGTGAACAAGGGAGCAACACCAGATCCTAAACAATCAATTGATAATCCAGGCAGCCTCCCAAATGGCACAACCTTCGCCTATAAGGATCCAGTAGATACAACTACAGCAGGCAATAAATCAGCCGTAGTAGTGGTAACCTACCCAGATGGCTCTAAGGATGAAGTTCCAGTGACTGTTACAGTGGTGGATCCAAGCACAGATGCGGATAACAACACTCCAACAGCGAAAGCTCAAACAGTGAACAAGGGAGCAACACCAGATCCTAAACAATCAATTGATAATCCAGGCAGCCTCCCAAATGGCACAACCTTCGCCTATAAGGATCCAGTAGATACAACTACAGCAGGCAATAAATCAGCCGTAGTAGTGGTAACCTACCCAGATGGCTCTAAGGATGAAGTTCCAGTGACTGTTACAGTGGTAGATCCAAGCACAGATGCGGATAACAACACTCCAACAGCGAAAGCTCAAACAGTGAACAAGGGAGCAACACCAGATCCTAAACAATCAATTGATAATCCAGGCAGCCTCCCAAATGGCACAACCTTCGCCTATAAGGATCCAGTAGATACAACTACAGCAGGCAATAAATCAGCCGTAGTAGTGGTAACCTACCCAGATGGCTCTAAGGATGAAGTTCCAGTGACTGTTACAGTGGTAGATCCAAGCACAGATGCGGATAACAACACTCCAACAGCGAAAGCTCAAACAGTGAACAAGGGAGCAACACCAGATCCTAAACAATCAATTGATAATCCAGACAACCTCCCAAATGGCACTACCTTCGCCTATAAGGATCCAGTAGATACAACTACAGCAGGCAATAAATCAGCCGTAGTAGTGGTAACCTACCCAGATGGCTCTAAGGATGAAGTTCCAGTGACTGTTACAGTGGTAGATCCAAGCACAGATGCGGATAACAACACTCCAACAGCGAAAGCTCAAACAGTGAACAAGGGAGCAACACCAGATCCTAAACAATCAATTGATAATCCAGGCAGCCTCCCAAATGGCACAACCTTCGCCTATAAGGATCCAGTAGATACAACTACAGCAGGCAATAAATCAGCCGTAGTAGTGGTAACCTACCCAGATGGCTCTAAGGATGAAGTTCCAGTGACTGTTACAGTGGTGGATCCAAGCACAGATGCGGATAACAACACTCCAACAGCGAAAGCTCAAACAGTGAACAAGGGAGCAACACCAGATCCTAAACAATCAATTGATAATCCAGGCAGCCTCCCAAATGGCACAACCTTCGCCTATAAGGATCCAGTAGATACAACTACAGCAGGCAATAAATCAGCCGTAGTAGTGGTAACCTACCCAGATGGCTCTAAGGATGAAGTTCCAGTGACTGTTACAGTGGTAGATCCAAGCACAGATGCGGATAACAACACTCCAACAGCGAAAGCTCAAACAGTGAACAAGGGAGCAACACCAGATCCTAAACAATCAATTGATAATCCAGGTAACCTTCCAAGTGGCACCACCTTCGCTTATAAGGATCCAGTAGATACAACTACAGCAGGTAATAAGTCAGCCGTAGTAGTGGTAACCTACCCAGATGGCTCTAAGGATGAAGTTCCAGTGACTGTTACTGTGGTAGATCCAAGCACAGATGCGGATAACAACACCCCAACAGCGAAAGATCAAACTGTTAAACCAGGCGATCAACCAAACGCTAAGGATTCAATCGGTAACGTAGGTGACCTTCCAGAAGGAACTAAGTTCGAGTACAAGACACCGGTAGACACAACAACAGAAGGTGAAAAAGACGCCATTGTAGTGGTGACTTACCCAGATGGTTCTAAAGACGAAGTTCCAGTTAAGGTAACTGTTAAAGACCCACGTACAAATACGGACAAGAACACACCAACTTCTAAAGACCAAACAGTGAACAAAGTTGAAACACCGGATGCTAAGAACTCAGAAAAAGAAATTCAAGTACAAAAGGTATCTGTTTCTGATAAGAAAGCTGAATCTGCTAAACTTCCAAATACAGGTGAAGAACAATCAACTTCTATTGCATGGTTAGGTGCTGTACTTGGTATGTTTGGACTTGCAGGGCTTGCAAAACGCAAAAAAAACGAAGACTAAATTAGGTGACCTTGATATTTTTGTTGATTAGGTTGTAGTCTTTGTTCTAAATAAAACTTTTTGTCAACTGTAGTAAGGTTGATGAAAGGTTACAATCTGGAGAGGACCAAATTGGTTCTCTCTTTTTTGATGTTCAAAGAGATAAGGATTTTGGTTTTAAAATTTCAGAAGTTAAAAGCATCTTTTTTGGGCTTTAATGAGTTAGTTATTCTTTTGAAGCTCAACGGCAGCTGAAAGCATTAACGAGTTTTTGAAGATCTATCATTTGCAAACTTTCAACACTAAATTCATAGCAGGACTTGCTAGTAAAAACTGCTCATATGAATGCTAGTTTTTTTCTTCATCTATGCTAAAAGCCTCTCTAACTTTTGTAGGAGAGGCTTGTTTATAATGATCCGTCTTTTTATTTTATCTTAAAAAGGTAGAGTTTGAATTGAAATATAGTGCAATATACTGCATTTTGCAAAAAGAAAAAGCCTTTGAAATCAACGTTTCAAAGGCTTTTTCCTACTTAATTATTTAACTTCTGTAAACACAACGTGTTTGCGGAGTTTTGGTGAGTATTTCTTCAATTGAAGACGGTCTGGAGTGTTACGTTTGTTTTTAGAAGTAAGGTACAAGCGTTCACCAGATTCTTTGTGTTCAAGTGTAATATTTACGCGCATGGTATCTCCCTTCTATTATTCAGCTGATGCAGCTTTAGCGATCTTACGTCCTTTGTAGTATCCTTTAAGTGATACACGGTGTGAACGTGAGTAATCTCCAGTTGCTTCGTCAAAGTTTACAGATGGAGCTGTTACTTTGTAGTGCGTACGACGTTTGTTTTTCTTCGCTTTTGATGTGCGACGTGCAGGTACTGCCATTTCGTTTTTCTCCTTTTAAGATATAAATTCAATTAGGTTTGATTTTCATCAACTTTAACAGTATAACAAAACTTTTTTGTAAAGTAAAGTTACTTGACAAAAAATTGTTAAAAAAATCTCCCACCCCATCAAATGGGACAGGAGTTCTCCTTAAAGGTCTATTTCAAATGGCTCATCAATCGTTTCCGAAACGTATTTGCCATCCTTTTTTCGTTGTTTGACACATTCTGTCAGCAGGTACTCGATCTGCCCATTGACCGATCGAAAGTCATCTTCTGCCCATGATGCGATAGCAGCATATAACTGGGCTGACAATCTAAGTGGAATCTGTTTTTTCTTTTGGTCAGCCATTCTTAATAGAGACTTCCCGTATTAACAATTGGTTGTGCATCATGATTGCCACAGAGGACGACAAGAAGGTTCGAAACCATGGCTGCCTTCCGTTCTTCGTCTAGCACTACAATCTCTCCTTCGCTCAGGCGTTCAAGGGCCATTTCAACCATCCCAACTGCTCCGTCGACAATCATCTTCCGCGCATCGATAATGGCAGAAGCTTGTTGTCGTTGAAGCATGACAGCTGCGATTTCTGGAGCATAGGCCAAGTAGGTAATACGAGCTTCTAGAATTTCAAGCCCAGCATCTTTTACACGTGCTTGAATCTCTTCTCGAATACGACTGGCCACAATTTCACTGGAGCCTCTTAGGCTACCCTCATCTGCCTGGCCGTCTCCTGTCGTATCGACATTAGGAGCTACATCATAAGGATAGATGCGGACAATATTACGAAGAGCACTATCACACTGCAATGAGAGATATTCTTTGTAGTTATCCACATTGAAGACTGCTTTAGCCGTATCCACTACACGCCAAGTGACTGCAATACCGATTTCTACAGGATTTCCCAAACAGTCATTAATCTTCTGACGAGAGTTGTTCAAGGTCATCACTTTTAAGGAAATATTCTTTTTACCTGTCTCGATAGAAATATTGTTACCTTCTGCTGTTTTACGGACAGACATGGGTGACTTGGTGGTGACATCACCACTTTGGCCCAAGCGGGTGTTATTGGCAGGATTGACAGCGACACAGAAGGGATTGACAAAGTAAATACCCGCTTCTCGAATGGTTCCAATATAGTTCCCAAACAAGGTCAAAACCAAGGCCTCTTGCGGTTTAATGATTTTGATCCCCGCATAGCACACCAGACTAGCAATAAAGAGAAAAATACAGGTAATAACTGCAATCGCAAGTGGAAAACCTTCTGGTAGACCAGCAATCGCACTAATAAATGCTAAAACTAAGACGAGATCCCCAACTAGCAAGCCTATAAGGGCAGCTAAGCCGTTTTTCTTTTGGGTTAAAATTTTTTCTTCCATGGGACGAACCCTTCTTTCTTTGTGATATCTAAATGATATCACTTTGCTAACAAAAGTCAAGATATAACTGTAAATTATTTTAGCAAGAAAGCGAGCAAGCTGAATTGTCTGAAAATTCAAGAATTTTCTTCTGTCGTCTGCTCCTCCAAAATTCTTGCCTATCTTTGTGGCCTCTTTTATGCTATAATGGTAAAAAATATAACGAGAGGAATGACATGACAGAATTAGATACACGCCATCGTAGTAGTGTCTACGATAGCATGGTAAAATCTCCCAACCGTGCCATGCTTCGCGCGACGGGAATGACCGATGAAAGCTTTGAGAAACCGATTGTCGGAGTGATTTCGACATGGGCGGAAAATACCCCTTGTAACATCCACCTCCATGATTTTGGAAAATTGGCCAAAGAAGGTGTGAAAGATGCAGGAGCTTGGCCGGTCCAATTTGGGACCATTACAGTTGCGGACGGGATTGCTATGGGGACTCCAGGAATGCGCTTCTCCTTGACGTCACGTGATATCATTGCGGATTCTATCGAAGCTGCTATGGGTGGTCACAACGTGGATGCCTTGTAGCCATCGGGGGCTGTGATAAGAACATGCCTGGTTCGATGATCGCCACTGCCAATATGGATATCCCAGCGATCTTTGCCTACGGAGGAACCATTGCACCGGGTAATCTGAACGGCAAGGATATCGACTTGGTTTCTGTTTTCGAAGGAATTGGGAAGTGGAATCACGGCGATATGACCGCTGAAGAAGTGAAGCAATTAGAGTGTAATGCCTGCCCTGGCCCTGGTGGCTGTGGTGGGATGTATACGGCCAATACCATGGCGACAGCGATCGAGGTCCTTGGGATGAGCTTACCAGGTTCATCTTCTCACCCTGCTGAATCAGCGGATAAGAAGGCCGATATCGAAGAAGCAGGTCGTGCTGTTGTCAAGATGCTGGAAATGGGACTCAAACCATCTGATATCTTGACCCGTGAAGCTTTTGAAGATGCGATTACAGTGACCATGGCGCTAGGGTGGTTCCACCAATGCCACTCTTCACTTGCTTGCGATCGCTCACGCAGCTAACGTGGACTTGACGCTGGAAGACTTCAACGATTTCCAAGAGCGCGTGCCTCACTTGGCAGACTTGAAACCTTCAGGTCAATACGTCTTCCAAGACCTTTACAATGTCGGTGGTGTGCCAGCCGTCATGAAATACCTTCTTAAGAATGGGTTTCTTCACGGAGATCGCATCACATGTACTGGTAAAACAGTAGCTGAGAATTTGGAAGCCTTTGCTGATTTGACACCAGGTCAAAAAGTTATCATGCCACTTGAAAATCCGAAAACGTGCGGATGGTCCATTGATCATCCTGAAAGGGAACTTGGCTCCAGAAGGGGCGGTTGCCAAAGTATCAGGTGTGAAAGGTTCGTAACATCACGGGTCCTGCTAAGGTCTTTGACTCTGAAGAAGCTGCCATTGAAGCCGTTCTTTCAGACGAGATCGTGGATGGCGACGTTGTTGTTGTTCGTTTCGTAGGTCCTAAGGGTGGTCCTGGTATGCCGGAAATGCTGTCCTTGTCATCCATGATTGTTGGGAAAGGACAAGGAGACAAGGTGGCTCTCTTGACAGACGGACGCTTCTCAGGTGGTACTTATGGTCTCGTTGTCGGTCACATTGCGCCTGAAGCTCAGGTTGGTGGCCCAATCGCCTACCTCCACACTGGGGATCTGGTGACAGTTGATCAAGATACCAAAGAAATCACCATGCACGTCTCAGACGAAGAGTTAGCGAAAACGGAAGGCTGAAACAACCTTGCCACCACTGTATAGCCGTGGGGTTCTGGGTAAATACGCCCACATCGTTTCTTCAGCATCACGTGGTGCTGTAACCGATTTCTGGAATATGGAACAGTCTGGTAAACAGTAATTGCAAGGACGACTTTGTCCAAAGAGAGAGTGGGACAGAAATCGGTAATTCGTTAGAATTCGATTTCGTCGTCCCACCTCCGCACAGTTGAGTAGGGCTGTAAAAGCTGATGAAATCAGTGTAGTAGAGCCCACTCAACCACTGCGTCTTGCTCGACAATCCAAAAATAATTGAGAGGCTAGGACTTTTGTCCCAGCCTCTTTTTTGGCTCGAAGTCGCTATTTTTAACCCTGTCGCTGAAGCGTATGAATATTACTTTTTGGGGGATTTGGGTGTATTATCTGTCATTTTTCTTGTAAATCCGTCTATAATTTGCTATAATTGTGACTAATCGAATCAATCCTTTAATACTGTCCAGAGAGGCAGGCAAGGAGCTATGGAAATGAAAGGCCTGGGAAGACCAGCCTATATTTTGTGTATCTCCTTGTTGTGGGGGATTTTTTTGTATAGTTGAAAAGTGGTTTGATGAAAAAGAGAAATCGTCGATGATGGAGCATGAGCACTCCCTTATGATTCGGTCATCGAAGGTAGATGTTTTTATTCAGCCATAACTTGTTGCATCTTTAATTTAGGAGGTTTTTACGATCGTGAATAATGTAAAATATGATGTATCTGATATGCCTAAACCAGGCTTGCTGGTTGGTTTATCATTCCAGCATTTGTTTGCCATGTTTGGGGCGACAGTACTGGTACCAATTTTGGTTGGAATTGATCCTGCCATTGCCCTCTTCTCATCTGGTTTGGGAACCTTAGCTCACTTGACGGTGACCAAGTATAAGATTCCTGCCTACATGGGATCTAGTTTTGCTTATATTGCTGCTATGCAGATGTTGATGAAGACAGATGGAATCGCAGCAGTTGCCCAAGGTGCCATGGCGGGTGGTTTGGTCTACCTCTTGGTGGCCTTGATTGTCAAAGTTTGCTGGGAATGCCTGGATTGATAAAGTACTTCCACCGATTGTAGTAGGGCCAATTATCATTGTGATCGGTTTGAGCCTTGCCTCAACAGCTGTGAGCGATGCGACCATGATCAATGGGAAAATACAGCGGTACGAGCCTGCTTATTTCAATGGTCACTCTTTTTGCTGTTATTCTCTTTAATATGTATGGCAAGAAAATTATCGGAGTGATTCCTATTTTTGCTAGGGTTGATCGTAGGTTATCTCTTTTCTCTTATCTTAGGTCTGGTTACCGGCCAAGAGATTGTCCACTTTGCATCCGTTGCTTCAGCCAAAGTGGTTCCAAATTCCAAGCTTTGATATTCCATTTGTTAATTATGATTTTAAATTGTACCCAAGTGCCATTTTTGACCATGGCTCCAATTGCTTTTTGTGACGATGACAGAGCACTTTGGTCACGTGATGGTCTTGAATAGTCTGACAGGTCGAGATTTCTTCCAAGATCCTGGTTTGGACCATACTCTTACAGGAGATGGTTTGGCACAAATCATTGCAGGATTTTTCGGAGCTCCTCCGGTTACATCTTATGGTGAAAATATCGGGGTGATGGCCTTGAATAAGATCTATTCAGTATATGTTATCGCAGGTGCAGCAGTGATTGCGGTTGTCATGAGCTTTATTGGTAAAGTATCAGCTCTTTTGAATTCGATTCCGACCGCTGTTTTGGGTGGTATTTCGATCGCCCTCTTTGGAGTAATTGCGGCCAGCGGTTTGAAAATCTTAGTTGAAAACAAGATTAATTTTGATAATAAAAAGAATCTCTTGATTGCAAGTGTGATCCTAGTATCAGGAATCGGTGGTTTGGTTTTCCAAATTGGGGGACTTCAAATCACTGGTGTCGCAACGTCAACAATTCTTGGGATTGTGTTGTATCAAATCCTTCCAGAACCAAAAGTTGATGAGGCTTAGTCCATTCTGGTAGTGAACAAGTTTGAATGGATTCAAACATCATAAAAAACGAGGAACAAACTCTGATGGCAGAGCTGGTGTTCCTCGTTTTTTTATTATGGATCGGATTTCCAAAGAGGTCTTCCTTCATTAGTTGACTGCGTTTCTTAAATGGTAATGATTGTTATCGTGGTGGAAGACCAAGGGCGATGCGCCCGTATCGGCTGATTCGTGTAATTTTCCAAGCGGGTGACCAAGTCACTTCAACCTTGACATCTTCGATCCCCTCGATCTCTTTTAGGCGAGCGACGATTTCGATCGGAAGGCTCTCAGCACAGCTACAAGCCGTATCGGTAAAGGTCATAACCACCTTGCAAGTGTCGGCTTCATCTAGATGGATCTCGTAGATCAGTCCCAGATTATAGACATCTAACTCAACATCGGTATCAAATACAAGCTCCAATTTTTCGATTAACGGCTTCTCTAGTGCGAGGGCGCGGTCATTGATTTTGATATCCTCTCTCATCGCAAGATCCTTTCAGTGTAGTATGGCTTCCATTTTCTCATAATTCGGCTGATAAGGCAAGAAGAGAAAGAGGTTTTGAACGTGTCGAACGAAGGAAATTCGGTCCAGCCTCCATTTCTCTTCGAATTTGTGGTAAAATAGAGGCAAAAGTAAGACAAAGGATGAAGGCTATGAAATTACAAAAACCAAAAGGGACCCAGGATATCCTTCCTGGCGATTCAGCGAAATGGCAATATGTAGAAGGCTTTGCACGCAAGGTCTTGCGCGATACCATTATGATGAAATCCGCACACCGATCTTCGAACATTATGAAGTCATCAGCCGTTCAGTAGGGGATACGACGGATATCGTTACCAAAGAAATGTATGACTTTCTATGACAAGGGAGACCGTCATATCACGCTTCGTCCAGAAGGAACAGCTCCTGTTGTCCGCTCCTATGTAGAAAATAAACTCTTTGCGCCTGAGGTACAAAAACCAAGTAAGTTCTATTACATAGGCCCAATGTTCCGCTACGAACGTCCTCAAGCAGGTCGTTTGCGTCAATTCCACCAAATTGGGGTAGAATGCTTTGGATCGAGCAATCCTGCAACGGATGTCGAAACAATTGCCATGGCCGCGCAATTCCTGAAAGAACTAGGGATTGATAATGTGACCTTGCACTTTGAACACCTTTGGGAAGCCCTGCTAGTCGTCAGGCTTATCGTCAAGCCTTGATTGATTACCTCTTGCCAATGAAGGATCAATTGTCTAAGGACAGCCAACGTCGCTTAGAAGAAAAATCCGCTTCGTGTCTTGGATTCAAAAGAAAAAGAAGACAAGGCCGCGGTTGAACAGGCTCCTTCCATCCTAGACTATCTAGATGAAGAAAGCCAAGCGCATTTTGATGCGGTTCGTCGGATGTTAGAAGACTTGGGGGTAGCCTATGTCATCGATACCAATATGGTGCGTGGCTTGGATTACTACAACCACACGATTTTTGAGTTCATTACAGAAATTGAAGGCAATGAATTGACAGTCTGTGCAGGTGGTCGCTATGATGGTTTGGTTGAATACTTTCGGTGGCCCTGCGACAGCTGGTTTTGGATTTGGTATCGGTGTGGAACGGATCCTTCTCGTTCTTGAAAAGAAAGGCATTGAATTACCGATCGAAACAGGCCTAGATGCCTATATCGCTGTCCTAGGAGATGAGGTCAATGAAGCAGCGCTTAGCTTGGTTCAAGCCCTTCGAATCCAAGGTTTCAAGGCGGAACGTGACTATCTTGGACGCAAGCTCAAGGCACAATTTAAGTCAGCGGATGTCTTTGCGGCTAAAGCCTTGATTACCTTAGGAAGTAGTGAAGTTGAGAGCGGTCAAGTTACTGTGAAAAATAACCAAACTCGTCAAGAAGTAACGGTAGCTCTTGAAAGCTTGAAGAAAGACTTCCCATCTGTTTTAGCAGAGTTGGGATTGGCTTGATCAAGTCTTTCAGACACCTGTAAAACAGATTCGCATGGGAGTAGGAGCAAAGTCGTTGCTCCTGCTCTCTTTTATCTAGCTTCTGTTTGCCGACCTTTGCCAAGATTTGGCGAAAAGCCGTTAAATTTTCTGACATTTATGATATAATGAGAAGATAACAAGTAAAGGAATGAATCAGTCATGACATTAGTTTACCAATCAACACGAGATGAAAAAAATACTGTAACAGCTAGTCAAGCTATCCTTCAAGGATTGGCGACAGATGGCGGTTTGTTTACTCCAGTCTCTTATCCTCAAGTAGAGCTGGATTTTGATACCCTCAAAGACGCTTCTTACCAAGAAGTAGCCAAGCTTGTTTTGTCAGCCTTTTTGGATGACTTTACAGCAGAAGAGTTAGACTACTGTATTTCTCATGCTTATGACAGCAAGTTTGATACCCCAGCCATTGCTCCGCTTGTCAAACTCGATGGACAATACAACTTGGAGCTCTTCCACGGTTCCACCATTGCCTTTAAAGATATGGCTTTGTCGATCTTGCCTTACTTTATGACAACAGCAGCTAAAAAGCACGGTTTGGAAAATAAAATTGTCATCTTGACGGCGACTTCTGGAGATACAGGAAAAGCTGCTATGGCAGGTTTTGCCGATGTTCCAGGGACAGAGATCATTGTCTTTTATCCAAAAGATGGTGTCAGCAAGGTGCAAGAATTGCAAATGACGACTCAAACTGGGGACAATACCCATGTCATCGCGATCGATGGAAACTTTGACGATGCCCAAACCAATGTCAAACACATGTTCAATGATGTGGCGCTCCGTGAAAAATTAGCAGCCAACAAGATGCAATTCTCATCAGCCAACTCTATGAACATTGGTCGTTTGGTGCCTCAGGTTGTCTATTACGTATACGCCTATGCGCAATTGGTGAAGACAGGCCAAATCACCGCGGGAGAAAAAGTCAACTTTACCGTCCCAACAGGAAACTTTGGAAATATCTTGGCAGCTTTCTATGCCAAACAAATCGGTCTTCCAGTTGGAAAATTGATCTGTGCGTCAAATGAAAACAATGTCTTGACAGACTTCTTCAAAACACATGTCTATGATAAGAAACGTGAGTTCAAGGTGACAACTAGCCCATCAATGGATATTTTGGTCTCTTCAAACTTGGAACGCTTGATTTTCCACTTGGTAGGCAATGATGCCACAAAGACCAAAGAATTGATGGAAAGCCTTGTTGCAACAGGTCAGTACCAATTGTCCAACTTTGATGCAGACATCTTAGATTTGTTTGCGGCTGCATACGCAGATGAAGCAGAAACTGCTGCAGAGATCAAGCGGGTCTATGAAGCGTCTGATTACATCGAAGACCCTCATACAGCCGTAGCATCAGCCGTTTATCAAAAATACCGGACTCAAACAGGAGATACTGCTAAAACAGTTATTGCCTCTACAGCAAGTCCTTACAAATTCCCAGTTGTTGCAGTAGAAGCGGTGACAGGTGAGACAGGTCTAGGCGATTTCGAAGCCTTGGCTAAATTACACACACTCTCAGGTGTTCCTGTGCCACCGGCTGTAGACGGCCTTGAAACTGCACCGGTTCGCCATCGTACAAGCGTGGCAGCCTAAAGACATGCAAGCAGCCGTAGAAGACTACTTGGGACTTTAATTCTCTGTATTAGAAAGATCAAAAGAGCCGTTTGGCTCTTTTATATACTCATGAATTCATACAAAAAAATCTTAAACATCGCCCTTCCTGCCATGGGTGAAAAATTTCTTACAAAATGCTGATGGGCATGGTGGATTCTTATTTAGTGGCTCACCTGGGCTTGATTGCCATTTCAGGTGTTTCCGTCGCAGGGAATATCATCACGATCTATCAAGCCATCTTTTTGGCACTGGGTGCGGCAGTTGCCAGTGTCATGTCCAAAAGCTTGGGTGAAAAAAATCAAGAAAATATTGCCTACCATGCGACAGAGTCGCTGAAGGTGACCTTATTGTTGAGTGCTCTCTTAGGAGGGGCTTCGCTGTTATTTGGACGCCAGATGATTTCGCTGTTGGGGACTGAAGCTGCAGTAGCTGAAAGTGGGGGGATTTACCTTTCCTTGGTCGGCGGGACCATTGTTCTCTTAGGGTTGATGACGACCTTGGGCTCCTTGGTTCGGGTGGCCAACAATCCACGTCTTCCTATGTATGTGAGCCTGTTGACCAATCTATTAAACGCTCTATTCTCCTCTGTGGCCATTTTCCTTTTTGGTTGGGGCATTGTCGGAGCGGCTTTGGGGACTGTGCTGGCCCGTCTGGTGGGCGTCATCCTCTTGTGGCAAAAGGTCCAGCTACCCTTTGCACCCCTTCGTTGGGGATTGGATCGTAAGCTCTTGAACTTAGCACTTCCAGCTGCCGGAGAGCGGCTGATGATGCGGGCTGGAGATGTGGTGATCATTGCGATCGTGGTTGCTTTTGGGACCGAGGCAGTCGCAGGAAATGCTATCGGAGAGACCTTGACCCAGTTTAACTACATGCCTGTATTTGGAGTGGCCACAGCGACGGTTATGCTCGTGGCACGGAGCCTGGGTGAAGGTGATCTTGAGCAGATTGCCCGCCTTCGAAAGCAGTCTTACTGCTTGTCCTTTGTATTAATGTTACCTATTGCCTTGGGAATCTTTTTTGGGGGCACTCTTCTGACCCATCTCTACACACAGGATGTGAAAGCGGTAGAAGCTAGCCTATCGGTTGTCCTCTTTTCTTTGTTGGGAACGCCGTTTACAGCAGGAACGATCATCTATACAGCTGTTTGGCAAGGCTTGGGAAATGGGAAACTTCCATTTTATGCAACGACGATTGGCATGTGGGTCATTCGAATTGGAGCCGGTTATCTGCTTGGAGTAACCCTTGGCTTTGGCCTTCCAGGGGTCTGGACGGGGACGCTGCTCGACAATGGCTTTCGTTGGCTATTTTTGAGTCAGCTATATAGACGAAAAGTAGGAGAGAAGAAAAAATGACAAAACGAGCCTTTATTTGGGATTTGGATGGGACCTTGCTGGATTCCTATGATGCTATTTTAGCAGGTCTTGAGGAAACCTATGCATCTTATCAGCTTCCCTTTGACCGAGCGAGGATCAAAGACTACATCTTGAAACATTCGGTTCAAGATCTTTTAGTAGCGGTGGCGGAGGAGCATCATCTGGATGTGACGGACTTAAATCATCGCCGAGCAGAAAGTCTAGCAGAGAAAAATGCTCAGGTCCTTCTGATGGAGGGGGCGCGTGATGTCCTATCCTGGGGACAAGAAGCTGGAATTGAGCAGTTTGTCTATACCCATAAGGGAGAAAATGCCTTTGTCATCCTGCGGGACTTGGGCTTGGAATCTTTTTTTACAGAGATTTTGACCAGTCAAAGTGGTTTTGCCCGCAAGCCTGACCCAGAAGCTACCATGTATCTGATGGAGAAGTACGGGTTGGAGCCAGGAAAGACCTACTATATAGGGGATCGGAGCCTGGATATTGACTTTGCAAGAAATAGCCAGATTCAGAGTATCAATTTCTTGACGTCTGACTATGAAGGTAATCATCAGATGAACACCTTACTAGATATTCCAGGTATTTTAAACGCTGAAAAAAATCTGTAAAGAATTTGTTTTCATTTTGAAATAAAGTCGTAAGCTTTCTTTAAGAAATGTCCGCTATAATAGAACCATAAACAAAGACCTCCTAACTTTGTTTAGAAAAATCCTAAAACTTTTCTTTTTCATAATAATCTCCCTAAGAGTCGCCAAATCAGGCGGCTTTTTTTGTGTAAAAAAACAGTGCAAGCTCTTTTCCTTGCAAGAGGATATGAAATGCTTTATAATTGATTAGTCAATTATTGATTTATCAAATAATACGGAGAAGGAATATGGCAGAAATAAATGATTTGCTCTACCAACTACGTTTGGCAGATCAATCAACTACACAACTTTTTGAAAAGCGCCTAGGGATTAGCTTAACACGTTATCAAATTTTGCAGGATTTATTAGAACAAGCGCCTTGCAATCAGATCGCGGTTCAGGAACGCTTGCAGATTGATCCAGCGGCCTTAACCCGGCATTTCAAAATATTGGAAAAGGAAGGGTTTGTCCATCGGAGTCGAAATCCAAAAAACCAGCGGGAAATCTTAATTCATTTGACGGATACGGCCTATAATCGTTTGGTCAAACATCCCCCTCGCCATCATGTGGCGGTGAAAGAACAGATGAGTCGGATTTTGACTGCTCAAGAACAAGAGCAATTTTCTTACCTGCTGGATAAATTAGTATCTGGCATTGAACAAATAACAGTTGAATAAAAAGGAGAATCTACAATGTCATTACTGACGATAATTTTAGCAAGTCTTGCTGCACTGGAGCATTTATATATTTTTTATTTGGAGAGCATCAGAACCACATCTGATACCACAAGTCGGGTTTTCAACATGAATAAAGAAGAACTCGTCCGCCCATCTGTGACCTCTTTATTTAAGAATCAAGGAATATACAATGCCTTGATTGGTGTCTTCCTCTTGTATGGATTGTTTGTCTCTAAAAATAGTGAAGTTGTTACGATTTTTGTGCTTTTTATTATTGGAGCTGCGACCTACGGTGCGATGACAGCCAATAAAAAGATTATCTTGACCCAAGGTGGTCCTGCAATTTTAGCTTTATTGAGTATCCTATTGTTGGGATAAAAAGGACGTGCCGCTAGGAATCTTTGAGCTGATTTTATTAAATAAGTGTAGAAAAAAGTATAAAAAAAGACTAAAAATTTTATTGACTTTCGAAGAAAAAGGGTTATAATGGTAGCAACAGAAAAGTAATGAGTCGGCTATTTTCAGGGAGCTTGTGGGAATTGTGAACAAGCAATAGCGACTGATGAAAATTGGACTGTTATGATTAATGAATTCTAACCCATGTGAATTCGGTTGGCACCCCTTACCGTGCAACTCCTTGATAGAGGAGATAGAGATGTAGGGAAAGACCAGCTATTTTTCCCTATAAAAGAGGTGGCACCGCGGACACTACGCCCTCACACAGTTTTTGTGTGAGGGCTTTTCTATGTGCCTTAGCAAGCGAAGCGCGCTTAGGCACATTGATCCCAAAGCGCAAACAGAGCGATGGGATATCTTTGATAGCCTTAGCCAGTTGAATTCCTTAGAATAAAAGAGTTCTAGAAGAGAGGTTTCTGATATGAAAAAGTTTTATCTGCTGATGTGTTGAGTCCAATTTTGGCTTATATGCGTTTGGATGCGCCCCATAAAATGATCTTGGAGTCGATCCCCTCGTGAAAAAGAGAATGCGCGTTTTTCAATTGTAGCCTATCGGCCAGTCAGTGAAGTCAAGTTTGAAAATGGCGTCCTCTATTTCAATGATCAAATTGTTGAAGAGGATCCTTTGGACTTTTTGAATCGCATCACGGTCAAAACGAAAACTTCTGAAGAGCTTCCTTTTAACGGTGGGGCGATTGGATTTGTCGGCTATGACTTGATTGGCCTCTATGAGAACATTGGTTCCATTCCTGAAGATACGATTGGCACACCAGATCTCCACTTTTTCATATATGAGAGCTATGTGATTTTTGATCACAAAAAGGAAAAGGTCTATGTGGTGGAAGAGAACCTCTATAGTGGACGGAGTGAAGCGGAGCAAGCGTCGAGCTTGGAGCAAGTAATAGCGCAATTGGCAAGACCTGCAAAGGAAGAGTTTCAGGACAAGGACCTGCATGCGCTTCATTTCCACAATCATTTGGAGCAAAAAGAGTTTGAGGAAATGGTAGCCCTAGCGCGGGACTATATTCGAAAAGGAGATATGTTCCAATGCGTGCTCAGTCAACGTTTTTCAGCTGATTTTTCAGGAAAACCATTGGATTATTACCGCAATTTGCGCGTGACCAACCCTTCGAATTATCTCTACTTTTATGATTTTGGGGAGTACCAAATTATCGGTGCCAGTCCAGAAAGTCTGGTGTCAGTCAAGGATCGAGTGGTGACGACCAATCCCATTGCTGGCACACGTCCCAGAGGGATCGATGACGAGGCTGATCGGCAATTGTCAGCTGATTTGGCAGGGGATCCAAAGAAGTCGCAGAACACCGGATGTTGGTGGATCTAGGGCGAAACGATATTGGTCGTATCGCTCAAAATGGATCAGTTGAAGTGACCAAATATATGGAAGTGGAATTCTTTCGTTATGTCATGCACCTGACCAGTGTGGTCAAGGGTCAATTACTTCCTGGACTAGCCTCCATTGAGGCTCTGAAGGCAACTCTTCCAGCTGGGACCGTTTCAGGTGCTCCCAAGATTCGAGCCATGAAGCGAATCTATGAGGCAGAAAAAGAGAAACGCGGGGTCTATGCAGGTGCTATTGGCTATCTCTCTGTGACGGGGGATCTTGATTTTGCTATTGCGATACGAACCATGATCCTCAAAAATAAGAAGGCTTATGTGCAGGCTGGAGCAGGAATCGTTTATGATTCGATCGCTGAAAATGAATACCAAGAAACCGTCAATAAGGCAAAATCAATGACAAGGATTGGAGAAGAAGGATGATTTTATTAGTCGATAATTACGATTCATTTACCTACAATTTAGCACAGTATATCGGAAAATTTGATGAGGTCCAGGTGCTTCGAAATGATGATCCGGATTTGTACCAAGTTGCCCAAGAAGCAGATGCCTTGGTCTTTTCTCCAGGTCCAGGTTGGCCAAAGGATGCGGGCAAAATGGAGGAGATGATCCGAGATTTCGCAGGGGTCAAACCAATCTTGGGGATCTGCTTGGGGCATCAAGCGATTGCAGAAGTTTTTGGAGGGCGCTTGGGATTGGCACCACAGGTCATGCATGGCAAACAGAGCCAGATCCAGCTAGAAGCTCCCTCTCCACTATACGCGGGTGTCGCAAAAGAAGTCCCAGTCATGCGCTATCATTCGCTGACGATTGAAGACATGCCAGAGGATTTTGTCATTACCTCTCGAACGACGGATGATCAAGCGATTATGGGAATTCAACACCGTAGCTTACCGATTTATGGTTTTCAATACCATCCAGAAAGTATCGGGACGCCAGATGGGCTCAAGACCATCGAAAATTTTGTCAAACTAGTCAAGGAGCGGAAGATGAAACAAGTGCTTGCAAAAGTAGCGGAAGGAATGGATCTAACCAGTGCAGAGTTAGAAGCTGCCATGGAGGAAGTTGTTGCTGGTCGTGCTTCAGAAGCACAGGTGACGGCCCTTCTTCTAGGTCTCAAAATGAAGGGAGAAACGGTTGAAGAGCGGACGGCTATTGCAAAAGTGATGCAGGCCTATGCAGTCGCTATTCCTACAGAAGTTCAAGGAGCGATGGACAATTGTGGAACTGGGGGGGATCGTTCTTATAGTTTCAATATTTCAACAACAGCTGCCTTCGTCCTTGCTGGTGGTGGTATCAAGATGGCGAAACACGGAAATCGCTCGATCTCTTCCAAATCCGGTTCTGCGGATGTGCTAGAAGCGCTGGGGATTAACCTTGATTTGGGTCCAGAAGACTTGGGACGAGTGTTTGAAAAGGCGGGAATTGTCTTCCTATTTGCCAAAAATCTGCATCCTGGCATGCGCTATATTATGCCTGCTCGCTTGGCGCTAGGGGTTCCAACGGTGATGAACTTAACCGGTCCTCTTATCAATCCGATTCCTCTAGAAACCCAGCTATTGGGAACCAGTCGTCCGGATATGCTGGAAAGTACGGCAGAGATTCTAAAGAATTTAGGTCGAAAACGCGCAGTGGTAGTGAGTGGTCCACAAGGTTTGGATGAGGCAGGCCTTGATGGAGAAACCCAGCTGGCTATTCTGGAAAATGGACAGGTTACCTTATCTAGCTTTCAACCAGAAGATATAGGAATGGAGCGCATCGAAATTGATCAAGTACGTGGTGGAGACGCCAAACGCAATGCGGAAATTTTGCTCAGTGTCTTGAAGAATGAAGCAAGTCCCTTCTTAGAGGTGACTGTCTTGAATGCTGGCCTTGGTTTTTATGCCAACGGCAAGGTAGATTCTATCAAGGAGGGGATTGCCTTGGCACGTGAAGTGATTGCCAGTGGGGCTGCCCTTGAGAAATTGAGATTATTACAGGAGTATCAAAAATGAGTCAAGAATTCTTGCCAAAGATTCTAAAGGAAAAGGCGCGTGAAGTGGCTGTGATGAAAGAAGAGGAACTCCAACCTTTGCGCGAGACCTACCGCCTGTATGATTACCTAAAGAGTCATCCAGAAAAGCTTCAGGTCATTGCGGAAGTGAAAAAGGCTAGTCCGAGTCTGGGAGATATTCATGTCGATGTGGATATCGTCGCGCAGGCTAAGACTTACGAAGAAAATGGGGCCGTGATGATTTCTGTCTTGACCGATGAAGTGTTTTTCAAGGGCAGTATCGAGTATCTCCGGGAAATATCTAGTCAAGTACGTATCCCCACCCTCAACAAAGATTTCATTGTGGATAAAAAGCAACTGATTCGGGCGCGAAACGCAGGGGCAACCGTGATCTTGTTGATAGTTGCAGCCTTATCAGAGACTCGTCTGAAAGAACTCTTCGATTTTGCGACCCATCTTGGCCTGGAGGTCTTGGTGGAGACCCATAATCTGACAGAACTAGAGGTAGCTCACCGGATTGGTGCTCAGATCATCGGGGTCAATAATCGCAACTTGGTGACCTTTGAGACTGATCTTCATACTAGCCTGGAATTGGCGACAAGCTTTGAACAAGAACCGGTTTACATCTCGGAGTCTGCTATTTTCACAGCAGCAGACGCGCGCATGCTGGCTCCTTATTTTAATGGCATTCTCGTTGGGACAGCCCTCATGAAGGCAGACAATGTGGCTGAAAAAGTAAAGGAGTTGCAGATTGACAAAGGTTAAAATTTGCGGATTGTCCACTCCGGAAGCCGTCCAGACCGCTGTTGAAGCCGGTGCGGACTACATTGGTTTTGTCTTTGCACCAAGCAAACGGCAAGTCACGTTGGAGCAAGCTCGGCAGTTGGCTACAGGCATTCCAAAGGGGGTTCAAAAAGTCGGTGTTTTTGTATCACCACAAAGAGAAGAAGTGGAGCAAGCTTGCCAAGTTGTGGGCTTGGACCTGATACAAGTGCATGGGACCGATGGATGAAACCATCTTGCAAGACCTTCCCCAACAAACGATTCGCGCTGTTCAAGTGGGGAAAGATGCAGCTCTTCCTGAGACCGGTGCTGATTATCTGCTCTTTGATGCTCCTGTAGCAGGAAGTGGGCAGACCTTTAACTGGCAAGAACTCGAAACCCAAAATTTCACAAAGCCCTTCTTTATTGCAGGGGGCTTGACAGTAGATAATGTAGCAGATGCTATTCGCTTCTTTCATCCTTATGCGGTGGATGTATCCAGTGGGGTCGAGACAAATGGAATAAAAGATCAAGAAAAGATAAAACGATTTATAGAAAGGGTCAAGCATGGCATATAAACAACCAGATAAAAACGGATTTTACGGGCGGTTCGGGGGACGATTTGTCCCTGAAACCTTGATGACAGCAGTTTTAGAATTAGAAGAAGCCTATAGAGAAAGTCAAGCAGATCCTTCTTTTCAAGCAGAATTGGATCAGCTTCTGAAACAATATGTCGGTCGGGAAACACCGCTCTATTACGCTAAGAATCTAACCAAGTATGTTGGTGGAGCCAAGATTTTTCTTAAAAGAGAAGACCTCAACCACACAGGGGCTCATAAAATTAATAATGCCCTAGGACAGGTTTTGTTGGCACACCGGATGGGCAAAAAGAAGATCATCGCAGAAACAGGGGCCGGACAGCACGGTGTTGCAACAGCAACAGCTGCTGCTTTATTTGATATGGAATGTACCATCTACATGGGGGAAGAAGATGTCAAACGCCAAGCCCTCAATGTCTTTCGGATGGAATTGTTGGGCGCCAAGGTTCAATCAGTAACAGATGGGTCACGGGTTCTCAAGGATGCGGTCAATGCTGCCCTTAGAGCCTGGGTAGCAAATGTGGAGGATACCCACTATATCATGGGGTCTGCTCTAGGGCCTCATCCATTCCCAGAGATTGTCCGTGATTTTCAAAGTGTCATCGGTCGAGAAGCCAAACGCCAATTTGCAGAGCAAAATGATGGTGCGCTACCAGATGCAGTCTTAGCCTGTGTAGGAGGCGGATCGAATGCCATTGGCCTCTTCTATCCTTTTGTTGAGGATGCCTCTGTTGCCATGTATGGGGCAGAAGCCGCTGGGCTTGGAGTGGATACAGACCAGCACGCAGCAACCTTGACCAAGGGGCGTCCGGGAGTCCTTCACGGCGCCTTGATGGATGTTTTACAGGATGCCCATGGACAGATTTTAGAAGCCTTCTCGATTTCAGCAGGTCTCGATTACCCAGGGATTGGGCCAGAGCATTCTTATTTCCATGACATCAAGCGGGCGACCTATATGCCTGTGACAGACCAAGAAGCCCTAGAAGCCTTTCAATTGCTTTCAAAAGTAGAAGGAATCATTCCAGCTCTGGAATCGAGCCATGCTATCGCCTATGCGGTGAAATTGGCTAAGGAGATGGGGCCTGAAAAATCCATGATCGTTTGCTTATCAGGTCGTGGGGATAAAGATGTGGTACAAGTCAAAGACCGCCTAGAACAAGAGAGAGGAGAGTAAGATGGGAAAGACCTTAACAGAGCATTTACAAAAGCTGAAAGACCAGCAGCAAGGGATCTTTGTTCCTTATATTATGGCAGGAGATCATGAAAAAGGCTTGGCAGGTTTGCAGGAAACCATCCAATTTTTAGAGGAGCTTGGTGTCTCAGCTATTGAGGTTGGCATTCCTTTTTCGGATCCGGTGGCAGATGGTCCCTGTGATTGAAGAGGCAGGGATTACGAAGTTTAGCCCATGGGACGACGACAGAGGAACTGGTGCAAACGATCCAGCATCTGGAGACAAGTGTTCCTTTGGTCATCATGACCTATTTCAACCCCTTGTTCCAATATGGTCTAGAAAACTTTTTTAGAGATGTAGAAGGAACAGCAGTCAAAGGAGTGATTATTCCGGATCTTCCTCATGAGCATGCGGATCTGGTAGAGCCTCTATTAGCGGATAAAGACATCGCTTTGGTGCCACTAGTGAGCTTAACCACAGGAATCGAGCGCCAAAAGAAATTGATCCAAGATGCAGAAGGATTTATCTATGCCGTTGCTGTCAATGGAGTGACGGGGAAAGCTGGTAGCTATCGAGATGATTTGGATCACCACTTGGCCCAATTACACGAAATAGCATCCATTCCTGTTTTAACAGGTTTTGGAGTTTCCAGCATGGAGGATGTTCACCGTTTCAACAAGGTCTCAGATGGGGTTATTGTGGGGTCTAAAATCGTTAAGGCTCTCCACCAAGGGGAGACAGACGCCATCGCTCGTTTTATTTCTCAAGCAGTGAAGGGCTAGAAGGTTCATTCCATTCATCATCAGCTTGATTCTCCTAGATCAAGCTCTTTGTCTACTATTTTAAACATTCCCCTCGTTTGTCTTTACAAACGAGGCTTTCTCGTTACAATAGAGGTAGTAACAAGAAAAGAGGAGAAGAGAATGATAAGCCTTGAAGAGATTGATCAAGTTGTCCAGTCAGGTCCTTTTGAACCAAGCTGGGACTCTCTTAGCCATCAAGTCTGTCCAGATTGGTATCGAGATGCCAAATTTGGAATATTTATCCACTGGGGCGTCTACAGTGTACCTGCCTTTGGTTCGGAATGGTATTCGCGAAATATGTATATCCAAGGGAATCCTTGCTATGACTATCATCGAGAGCATTTTGGAGACCAGGCCAGCTTTGGCTATAAGGATCTCATTCCTCTTTTTACAGCCGATCGCTTTGATCCGGCATCTTGGCTGGATCTCTTTCAAAAAGCGGGAGCCCAGTATCTTTTTCCAGTTGCGGAGCACCACGATGGTTTTCAGATGTATGCCTCTACTCTCTCGCCTTATAATAGCTTAGAAATGGGGCCGAGACGAGATGTCTTAGGAGAGCTGAGGAAGGAAGCAGAAAAACGTGGCCTGCACTTCTGTACGTCCTCTCACCGGGCAGAACACCAGTTTTTCTTTTCACATGGCAAGGAATTCACTAGTGACATTCCGCAAGAAGTCCCAAGAGACAGCCTTTATTGGCCAGCGGAGCCAGAGCCCAAGGATCATTTTGATCTGACTTCCAAGCCTTATCCAAGCAAAGAATTCTTGGAAGATTGGCTTTTGCGAACCTGTGAACTGGTGCGGGACTACCAGCCAGAGCTCCTTTATTTTGACTGGTGGATCCAGCATGAGAGTTTCCGTCCCTACTTGATGCGCTTTTTGGCTTATTATTACAATCTAGCAGCACAAGAGGATCACAAGGTGGCTGTTTGTTACAAACAGGACGCCCTCCCTTTTGGTTCAGGAATCGTTGAGATGGAGCGGGGAGGATACGGAGAGATGCAAGTCTTTCCGTGGCAAATGGATACCGCGATCGCCCGTAATTCTTGGTGTTATACCCAGGATCTAGCCTATAAGACCAGTAAGGAATTGCTGCAAAATTTAGTTGATGTTGTGGCCAAAAATGGCAATCTTCTGCTCAATATTGGACCCAAGGCAGATGGCACTATACCTGAGCAAGACCAAGACATCCTCACAGAGATCGGGGACTGGCTGGCGGTAAATGGAGAAGCCATTTATCAGAGTCGGCCTTGGCGGGTGTCATCAGACGGACCGACCGAGGCCCAGGAAGGTTCCTTCTCAGATGGGCAAGCGCCACTCTATACTAGCCAAGATTTCCGCTATACCATGCGTGATGGCTTTCTTTATGCCATCCAGCTGGAACCAAGTGGAAGGACGGAAGGGTTGACCTTGCCGTCTCTCGCCTATGATCTCAAGCAACCGAGAATTCTTCATGCGCGCATTCAAAAGCTAGAGCTCCTTGGAGAAAGCCAGCCCCTTTCTTGGAGCCAAGATGAGACAGGGCTCCATCTTCAGTTACCAGCTTGTAGCAAAAAAACAACCGCGTGTTTTTGCGCCTCAGCTTTTAGTTTTCTTGAAGCTTTTATAAGGAATCGTTTAGGTTTCTCTTGTATACTGTACTCATCCAATAAGAAATGAGGTACAGAAAATGAAAAATCTCAGTTAATTATCCAAAACGCTTTAAGAAATTGCCACAACAAGGTTCTTGTTACGGCGAATAAACACTTCTCTTCATTTTTTTCATAAGAAACTCCTAAAGAAGGCTCTACCCGGAAGGGTAGAGTTTTTATGTACCAGAGACCTTGTGATTCGTGGTATAATAGGCCTATGGAAAAAAAGAATAAATTATTACTCATCGACGGGTCTTCCGTCGCTTTTTCGTGCCTTTTTTTCGCACTCTATCATCAAATCGATCGCTTCAAAAAAATGCCAATGGTCTGCATACCAATGCGGTCTATGGCTTTAATCTCATGTTGAGCCATCTCTTGGAGCGCATCCAACCAACCCATGTCCTCGTTGCTTTTGATGCAGGAAAGACGACCTTCCGGACGGAGATGTATGCCGACTACAAAGGGGGCCGTGCAAAAACTCCAGATGAGTTCCGTGAGCAGTTTCCTTTCATTCGTGAGCAATTAGATCATTTGGGAATCCGCCATTATGAGCTGGCCCAGTATGAAGCGGATGATATTATTGGAACGCTAGATAAGATGGCAGAAGCTACCTCAGTGCCCTTTTGATGTCACCATTGTCTCTGGGGACAAGGATTTGATCCAGCTGACGGATGACAATACGGTGGTTGAAATCTCCAAAAAAGGGGTGGCAGAGTTTGAAGAATTCACTCCAGCCTATCTGAAAGAAAAGATGGGACTGACACCAGAGCAATTTATCGACCTCAAGGCCTTGATGGGAGATAAGTCGGATAATATCCCAGGTGTCACCAAAGATCGGAGAAAAGACCGGGATCAAACTACTCCTAGAGTACGGCTCTCTTGATGGCATTTACGAGCATATCGACGAGATGAAGGCTTCTAAGATGAAGGAAAACCTCATCAACGACAAGGAGCAGGCCTATCTGTCTAAGACTCTCGCAACCATCGATACCAATGCTCCCATTGAAATTGGGCTTGACGATATCACCTATACGGGCCCTCATCTAGAAAATCTAGCCAAGTTTTATGAGGAGATGGGCTTCAAGCAACTCCGTCAGGCCTTGGATCTCAGTGGAGAAGAAGCAGCTCCTGTAGCTATTGACTATACAGAAGTCGAGCAAGTCACTTCAGATATGCTCACGGAAGATAGTTTCTTCCATTTTGAGATTTTTGGGGACAATTACCATACAGAACCCATCATCGGTTTCGCATGGGGGACCAAAGGTCAACTCTACGCGAGTACAGATACTGGTCTTTTACAAACACCGATTTTCAAAGAATTTCTCGAAAAAACGCCCCTCAAGGTCTATGACTTCAAGCGGGCCAAGGTTTTGCTCAGCCACTTGGGCATTTCCCTTCAAAATCCCGCGTTTGACAGTCGATTGGCCAAGTATCTCTTGTCGACCGTAGAGGACAATGATATTTCAACCATTGCGAGTCTCTATAGTCAGATTGCGCTGCCGCTGGACGAAGTCGTTTATGGCAAGGGAGCCAAAAGAGCTATCCCAGAAAAGGCGGTCCTATTAGAGCATTTGGCACGGAAAGTCGCTGTTTTACTAGACACGGAAGAGCCCATGGTAGAGCAGTTGCAGGCCCATGACCAACTAGATTTGCTCTATGATATGGAGCAACCGCTAGCAGCTGTTTTGGCCAAGATGGAAATCGCGGGGATCAAGGTAGAGCGCCAGACCCTAGAAGACATGCAGGTGGAAAACGAAGTGGTCTTGGAGCGCTTGACCCAAGAAATTTACGAGCTGGCGGGCGAAGAGTTTAACATCAATTCTCCAAAACAATTGGGGGTCATCCTCTTTGAAAAATTGGAACTTCCTCTTGAATACACCAAAAAGACCAAAACCGGCTATTCAACAGCCGTTGATGTCTTGGAACGCCTGGCTCCAATTGCACCGATTGTGTCTAAGATTCTTGAATACCGCCAAATTGCTAAGATCCAGTCGACCTATGTCATCGGTCTTCAAGATTGGATTTTGGAAGATGGGAAGATCCATACCCGCTATGTACAGGATTTGACGCAGACAGGCCGCTTGTCCAGCGTGGATCCCAACCTGCAAAACATTCCTGTCCGTTTGGAACAAGGCCGTCTCATCCGCAAGGCCTTTGTCCCAGAAGAGGAAAATAGTGTCTTGTTGAGTTCGGACTATTCACAGATCGAACTGCGCGTCTTGGCTCATATTTCGGGAGATGAGCATTTGATTGATGCCTTTAAACATGGGGCAGATATCCATACATCGACTGCTATGCGAGTTTTCAATATTGAAAAACCAGAAGATGTGACGCCGAACGACCGTCGCAATGCAAAAGCAGTAAACTTCGGTGTGGTTTATGGAATTTCCGACTTTGGACTGTCTAACAACCTAGGGATCAGTCGAAAAGAAGCCAAGGCCTACATTGAGACTTACTTCGAACGCTACCCTGGTATCAAGGACTACATGGAGAGAGTGGTACGGGAAGCGCGTGATAAGGGCTATGTAGAAACCCTCTTCAAGCGTCGTCGGGAGATTCCAGATATCAATTCTCGCAACTTCAATGTTCGAGGCTTTGCGGAGCGGACAGCTATCAACTCACCAATCCAAGGATCGGCAGCAGACATCTTGAAAATTGCCATGATCCACTTGGACCAAGCGCTAGAAGCAGGAGCATACAAGACCAAGATGCTTCTTCAGGTGCACGATGAAATCGTTCTGCAAGTACCAAGTGATGAACTGGCAGCGATCAAAGAACTTGTCAAAGAGACCATGGAATCCGCTATTGAACTTGCAGTACCACTGGAAGCTGATGAGAACGAAGGCAAAACATGGTATGAAGCCAAATAAGATTAAGTTTGTTCAAAACAGAAAGCGGTAGGAAACTTTTCAGTTTCCTACCGCTTTTAACGACAAACACTTGCAATGCCTTCCGTATTGTTATACTATTTAAAGAAAGGAAACGCATACAAAAGGAGATTCTTATGGCTTATTCATTTCGCAATCCTAGTGATGGCATTATCAAACATTACCTAGAAACCAGCAAGATCATCGCTGTAGTTGGATTATCTGACCGTGAAGATACGACCAGTCATCGTGTCAGCAAGGAGATGCAAGAGCGGGGCTACCGGATTATTCCTGTCAACCCCCGTGCAGCTGGTGGCCAGATCCTTGGAGAAACGGTGTACGCTAGCTTGCAGGAGATCCCTTTCCCAGTAGATATCGTCGATGTATACCGTCGCAGTGAGTTTTTACCAGATGTGGCACGTGATTTTATTGAGACGGATGCGAAAATTTTCTGGGCACAGTTGGAGCTGGAAAATCAAGAAGCAGAAGAAATCCTTCGTGGAGCTGGACGAGAAGATATTGTCATGAACCGCTGTATCAAACGGGAACACACCCGACTGATCTGAGGAGACTCCCTATACGGTTTATAAATGACAAGAAATTAACAGTAGGGCTATAGAAGAAAACCCCAGCAGGAAACTGGGGTTTTCTTCTTACTCTTATTCAGTTTCATGGCTTGGATGGTCTGTGAAATGGCGCGGCCCTTGTTTAATCTGCTTGATTTGATCATAAAATGCAATTTGGCAGTTGATAAAGTAAGGCATGGTATAGAAGCCGATGACATCGCGCGTGAAGTAATTCAAGAAGTACCAACCAATCAAGGTTAGATCGAGCACCAAGCGATTGCTGCGGAACCCTTTCATGGTTTCACGACTTTGGCGAAGCACTCCAAAGGCTCCCTTGTAGTCGCCGTCTCGTAATTGCTCATAGAGGATCAATTCGACCAAGCTGAGACTGTAGTATTGTGGCAGGTAAAAGAGGAGGCCGAGTAGGCCCAGCACGACACCGGTAGTCATCAGAGGCATTTGTTGCATGAGAGATTGGAATTCAGGACTGGAAGCACTCAGAGTGCTAGGGTTGCTCACCTTGTCGTAAATCGCCAAAAATCGAATGCTGGCGTAGGTGCTGATGAGACTCCCTACATAGAGGATGAGTCCCCATAAAAAGAGGACGGCTTGCTTCAAGATCAAGGTGGCAAATACAGAGGTAAAGCGATCTTGTTTAAAGATATCTAAGACGCGTGTTCGGTGTTCGATCTTGGGATTAATCGTATCTAAATAGCTAAAAGTCGCACCGACCACTAAAATGGAGATGACAAAGGAGACGACAGAAGGAAAGAGCTGCCGCTGGATCATGTAGATACCTGCTTGCTGCAAGGTCATGTCCGGTAGTAGATCGACCAGATCTTGCCCACTTAAGAGAAAATTAGCAAGAATGGTCAACAGGACCGGTAAGGCGAAAAGGATAGCTAAGCCCGGTTGCTGGACTTGCATGGTACGTGCCCGGAGGCGAATCAGTTTAAGGTTCATAGATGACACTCTCTTCATAGTAGTACTTTTTATTATAACATAAGTCCGTGACAGAGCCGGTAAAATTTGGTACAATCGTACAGGTGCTCACAGGAAAACTGTGACAGGAATAAGAAGGCTGGGACTGTTTTTCCCAGTACGGAGGTAACCATGACAGATTCACCGATTCAATATCGATTAATCAAAAAAGAAAAGCATACAGGAGCTCGTCTGGGAGAAATTATCACCCCTCACGGGACCTTCTCAACCCCAATGTTTATGCCTGTAGGGACTCAGGCAACCGTTAAGACCCAATCGCCAGAAGAACTCAAGGAAATGGGTTCTGGAATTATCTTGGCCAACACCTACCATCTCTGGCTTCGTCCGGGGGACGACTTGGTCGCAAAAGCAGGAGGACTGCACCAGTTCATGAACTGGGACCAGCCCATTTTGACAGATAGTGGAGGCTTTCAGGTCTATTCATTGGCGGATACCCGCAACATCACCGAAGAAGGGGTAACCTTTAAAAATCACCTCAACGGCTCGAAGATGTTCCTCTCTCCAGAAAAGGCCATCTCCATCCAAAACAATCTAGGAAGCGACATCATGATGTCCTTTGATGAATGCCCTCAGTTCTATCAGCCTTATGATTATGTGAAAAAATCGATCGAACGGACCAGTCGTTGGGCAGAACGTGGACTGAAGGCTCACCGTCGCCCTCATGATCAAGGTCTTTCGGGATTGTCCAAGGGGCTGGATTTGAAGACTTGCGCCGTCAGTCTGCTCAAGATCTGGTCAGCATGGACTTCCCAGGCTATTCTATCGGTGGCTTAGCTGTTGGGGAAAGCCATGAAGAGATGAATGCCGTGCTGGATTTCACAACTCCACTCTTACCAGAGAACAAGCCACGCTATCTCATGGGAGTAGGAGCTCCAGACAGTCTGATCGATGGCGTTATTCGTGGAGTGGACATGTTTGACTGTGTCTTGCCGACGCGGATTGCGCGAAATGGTACCTGTATGACCAGCCAAGGACGCCTAGTGGTGAAAAATGCGCAATTTGCAGAAGACTTTACACCGCTGGATCCTGAATGTGATTGCTACACTTGTAAGAATTACACCCGAGCTTATCTTCGCCACCTCCTCAAGGCAGATGAAACCTTCGGCATTCGCTTGACCAGCTACCACAACCTGTACTTCTTGATCAACCTCATGAAGCAGGTCCGTCAAGCCATCATGGATGACAATCTTTTAGAATTCCGTGAGCATTTCGTCGAAAAATATGGCTATAATAAATCAGGACGGAATTTCTAGGATGGATCGCGAAAGACTATTAGACTCCTTGGTTAAAAAGATCCAGGCAAAAGAATGGCAGACCATTGGGATCTATGGTCATGGTGGTTCAGGAAAAACAACCTTTGCAAAAGCACTCTGTGAGCGATTGGACCTCATGAAAGTTAATCTTTTAGAGACAGATCCCTATGTTATTGGAAGTCCAAGAGGATTGGTTGTACCAAAAGACTCCCCAGGTCAAAAAGTGACTGCATGTCTGTCGAGTGCCCACGAATTAGCTAGTCTAGAACGAGATATTCAAGCCCTTCAAGCGGGAATGGATATACGAACGATTGATCAGCCATGGTCTCCAAGCCACATATTATCTGGCAACAAGCCCATTCTCATCGTAGAAGGGATGTCAGTAGCTTTTTTACCCAAGTCTTTGTTTGATCAAACCATTTGTTTTTACACAGATGATCATACGGAGCTAGAAAGACGATTAAGCAGAGATGTTGCCCAACGGAATCGAGAAATAGACTTCATCTATCGAACTCACAAAATCAGACGCGAACAATACCATCAGTATTACCAACCGATGGAAGGTGAAGCAGATATCCTAGTCAATACATCACAAGATCAATTTTGTATTGAAAAAGAATAGAAAGTTCTACGAAAAAGTAGAACTTTTTCCTATATAATAGCAACTTTTTTAGCACTCTATTTTTTTCGAAAACACTTTCATCAAAAAAACGAAAAAAATCTTCTCAAATCCCTTGCATTGGGCCTTTGTTTGTGTTAAACTACTATGGTGCTGTGAAAAACAGCTATTAGCTTGATGCAAGAGGTTGCGACACGCTCGGTTGCATTGCCACGCAACGCGCGTCGGTTTTCTTGTGGAGCTAGCCTATTATCTTAAATAGACGAAAAGGAGAAAAAGATGGCAAACAAAAAAATCCGCATCCGTTTGAAAGCGTACGAACACCGTACACTCGACACAGCGGCTGCAAAAATCGTAGAATCAGCTACTCGTACAGGTGCACAAGTTGCGGGTCCAATCCCACTTCCAACTGAGCGTAGCCTCTACACAATCATTCGTGCGACTCACAAATACAAAGATTCTCGCGAACAATTTCGAAATGCGTACACACAAACGTTTGATCGACATCATCAACCCAACTCAAAAAACAGTTGACGCTTTGATGAAATTGGATCTTCCAAGTGGTGTAAACGTAGAAATCAAACTTTAATCTAAAGGTTGATCCAGAGCATGAAAAACGCTCGTTAAAAACTTTTTGAATAAAAAACTATAGAAAAGGAACTATTTTCTCATGACAAAAGGAATCTTAGGGAAAAAAGTGGGAATGACTCAAATCTTCACTGAAGCTGGCGAATTGATCCCTGTAACAGTTATCGAAGCAACTCCAAACGTTGTTCTTCAAGTTAAAACTGTTGAAACAGATGGTTACAACGCTATCCAAGTTGGTTTCGATGACAAACGCGAAGTATTGAGCAACAAACCTGCTAAAGGACATGTAGCAAAAGCTAACACGGCTCCTAAGCGCTTCATTCGTGAATTCAAAAACGTTGAAGGCTTGGAAGTTGGTGCTGAAATCACAGTTGACACTTTCGAAGCTGGAGACATTGTTGATGTAACTGGTACTTCTAAAGGTAAAGGTTTCCAAGGTGTTATCAAACGCCACGGACAATCACGTGGACCTATGGCTCACGGTTCTCGTTACCACCGTCGTCCAGGTTCTATGGGACCTGTTGCACCTAACCGCGTATTCAAAGGTAAAAACCTTGCAGGACGTATGGGTGGTGATCGTGTAACAATTCAAAACCTTGAAGTTGTACAAGTTGTTCCAGAAAAGAACGTTATCCTTATCAAAGGTAACGTACCAGGTGCTAAGAAATCTCTTATCACTATCAAGTCAGCAGTTAAAGCTGGTAAATAATAAGGAAAGGGGAATACAGTCAAAATGGCAAATGTAACATTATTCGACCAAACTGGTAAACAAGCGGGCGAAGTTGTTCTTAACGATGCGATCTTTGGTATCGAACCAAACCAAGCAGTTGTATTTGATGTGATCATCAGCCAACGTGCTAGCCTTCGTCAAGGAACTCACGCAGTTAAAAACCGTTCAGCCGTTTCAGGTGGCGGACGCAAACCATGGCGTCAAAAAGGAACTGGACGTGCTCGTCAAGGTTCTATCCGCTCTCCACAATGGCGTGGTGGTGGAATTGTCTTCGGACCAACTCCACGTAGCTATGCGTACAAACTTCCTCAAAAAGTTCGTCGCCTTGCACTTAAATCTGTTTACTCAGAAAAAGTTGCTGAAAACAAATTTGTAGCCGTTGATTCTCTTGAATTTACAGCTCCAAAAACTGCTGAATTTGCAAAAGTTCTTGCAGCTTTGAGCATCGATTCTAAAGTCCTTGTTATTCTTGAAGAAGGAAATGAATTCGCAGCTCTTTCAGCTCGTAACCTTCCAAACGTGAAAGTTGCGACTGCTACAACTGCAAGTGTTCTTGACATCGCAAATAGTGACAAACTTCTTGTTACTCAAGCAGCTATCTCTAAAATCGAGGAGGTTCTTGCATAATGAATTTGTATGATGTTATCAAAAAACCTGTTATCACTGAAAAGTCAATGGCTCAACTTGAAGCAGGCAAATATGTATTCGAAGTTGACACTCGCGCTCACAAACTTTTGATCAAACAAGCTGTTGAAGCTGCGTTTGAAGGTGTAAAAGTTGCGAATGTGAACACTGTAAATGTAAAACCTAAAGCAAAACGCGTTGGACGTTACACTGGTTTTACTTCAAAAACTAAAAAAGCTATCATCACGCTTGCAGCTGATTCTAAAGCAATCGAGTTGTTTGCTACTGAAGCTGAATAATCTAAGGAGGAAATATCGTGGGAATTCGTGTTTATAAACCAACAACAAACGGTCGCCGTAATATGACTTCTTTGGATTTCGCTGAAATCACAACAAACACACCTGAGAAAAACTTTGCTTGTTTCTCTTAAAAAAACAAAGCAGGTCGTAACAACAACGGTCGTATCACTGTTCGTCACCAAGGTGGTGGACACAAACGTCATTACCGTTTGATCGATTTCAAACGTAACAAAGATGGAGTTGAAGCAGTCGTTAAAACGATCGAATACGATCCAAACCGCTCAGCTAACATCGCGCTTGTACACTACACTGACGGTGTGAAAGCTACATCATCGCCCCTAAAGGTCTTGAAGTAGGTCAACGCATCGTATCAGGGACCAGAAGCAGATATCAAAGTCGGAAATGCTCTTCCACTTGCTAACATCCCAGTTGGTACTTTGATCCACAACATCGAATTGAAACCTGGTAAAGGTGGAGAATTGGTACGTGCTGCTGGAGCTTCTGCTCAAGTATTGGGTTCTGAAGGTAAATATGTACTTGTTCGTCTTCAATCAGGCGAAGTTCGTATGATTCTTGGAACTTGCCGTGCTACAGTTGGTGTTGTCGGAAACGAACAACATGGACTTGTAAACCTTGGTAAAGCGGGACGTAACCGCTGGAAAGGTGTTCGCCCTACAGTTCGTGGTTCTGTAATGAACCCGAATGATCACCCACACGGTGGTGGTGAAGGTAAAGCACCAGTTGGACGTAAAGCGCCATCTACTCCTTGGGGTAAACCTGCGCTTGGTCTTAAAACTCGTAACAAGAAAGCGAAATCTGACAAACTTATCGTTCGTCGTCGCAACCAAAAAAATAATCATAAGCAACTAGCTTACACTTTCCGCCAGCTCGGTAGCGCTGCTAGCAGCGCAAGCCGCTGTGGTACTAAATTTTAAAGGAGAAAATTACAAAAATGGGACGTAGTCTTAAAAAAAGGACCTTTCGTCGATGAGCATTTGATGAAAAAAAGTTGAAGCTCAAGCAAACGACGAAAAGGAAAAAAAGTAATTAAAAACTTGGTCACGTCGTTCAACGATCTTCCCAAGTTTCATCGGATACACTATCGCAGTTTATGATGGACGTAAACATGTACCTGTTTACATCCAAGAAGACATGGTAGGTCACAAGCTTGGTGAATTTGCACCAACTCGTACTTACAAAGGTCACGCGGCAGACGACAAGAAGACACGTAGAAAAATAAGGAGAACATAAATGGCAGAAATTACTTCAGCTAAAGCAATGGCTCGTACAGTGCGTGTTTCACCTCGTAAATCACGTCTTGTTCTTGACAACATCCGTGGTAAAAGCGTAGCCGATGCCATCGCTATTTTGACATTCACACCAAACAAAGCCGCAGGGATCATCCTTAAAAGTGTTGAACTCAGCAGTAGCAAACGCTGAAAAACAACTTTGGTTTGGAAAAAAAGCTAACTTGGTAGTATCTGAAGCATTCGCAAACGAAGGACCAACAATGAAACGTTTCCGTCCACGTGCGAAAGGTTCAGCTTCACCAATCAACAAACGTACAGCTCACATCACAGTAGCTGTTGCAGAAAAATAAGGAGGTAAACTCGTGGGTCAAAAAGTACATCCAATTGGTATGCGTGTTGGTATCATCCGTGATTGGGATGCCAAATGGTATGCTGAAAAAGAATACGCGGATTACCTTCATGAAGATCTTGCAATCCGTAAATTCATTCAAAAAGAATTGGCTGACGCAGCCGTTTCAACTATTGAAATCGAACGCGCAGTAAACAAAGTTAACGTTTCTCTTCACACTGCTAAACCAGGTATGGTTATCGGTAAAGGTGGAGCAAACGTTGATGCACTTCGTGCAGCTCTTAACAAATTGACTGGTAAACAAGTACACATCAACATCATTGAGATCAAACGTCCTGACTTGGATGCTCACCTTGTTGGTGAAGGAATCGCTCGTCAATTGGAACAACGTGTTGCTTTCCGTCGTGCACAAAAACAAGCGATCCAACGTGCTATGCGTGCTGGAGCTAAAGGAATCAAAACTCAAGTATCAGGTCGTTTGAACGGTGCAGATATTGCCCGTGCAGAAGGATACTCTGAAGGAACTGTTCCACTCCACACACTTCGCGCTGATATCGATTACGCTTGGGAAGAAGCAGACACTACTTACGGTAAACTTGGTGTTAAAGTATGGATCTACCGTGGTGAAGTTCTTCCAGCTCGTAAAGACGCTAAAGGAGGTAAATAACCAATGTTAGTACCTAAACGTGTAAAACACCGTCGCGAATTCCGTGGTAAAATGCGCGGTGAAGCAAAAGGTGGAAAAGAAGTAGCATTCGGTGAATACGGTCTTCAAGCTACAACTAGCCACTGGATCACAAACCGTCAAATCGAAGCTGCTCGTATCGCCATGACTCGTTACATGAAACGTGGTGGTAAAGTTTGGATTAAGATTTTCCCACACAAATCATACACCGCTAAAGCTATCGGGGTACGTATGGGATCTGGTAAAGGGGCTCCTGAAGGTTGGGTAGCACCAGTTAAACGTGGTAAAGTGATGTTCGAAATTGCTGGTGTATCTGAAGAGATCGCACGCGAAGCGCTTCGTCTTGCTAGCCACAAATTGCCAGTTAAAACTAAATTTGTGAAACGTGAAGCAGAATAAGGAGAGGTCATGAAACTTACAGAAGTAAAAGAATTTGTTAAAGAACTTCGTGGTCTTTCTCAAGAAGAACTCGCGAAGCGTGAAAATGAATTGAAGAAAGAATTGTTTGAACTTCGTTTCCAAGCGGCTGCTGGTCAATTGGAACAAACTGGACGTTTGAAAGAAGTGAAAAAACAAATCGCTCGTATCAAAACTGTTCAATCAGAAGCTAAATAATAGACTAGGGAAGGAGAATTTCAATGGAACGCAATAATCGTAAAGTTCTTGTTGGACGCGTTGTGTCTGACAAAATGGACAAAACAATCACAGTTGTAGTTGAAACTAAACGTAACCACCCAGTCTATGGTAAACGTATCAACTATTCTAAAAAATACAAAGCTCATGATGAAAACAATGTTGCTAAAGAAGGCGATATCGTTCGTATCATGGAAACTCGTCCGCTTTCAGCTACAAAACGCTTCCGTCTGGTAGAAGTCGTTGAAGAAGCGGTCATCATCTAATCATACCTGAAAGGAGAAAACGTAAATGATTCAAACAGAAACTCGTTTGAAAGTCGCTGATAACAGTGGCGCACGCGAAATCTTGACAATCAAAGTTCTTGGTGGTTCAAAACGTAAATTCGCGAGCATCGGTGATGTAATCGTTGCATCTGTAAAACAAGCTACTCCTGGTGGTGCGGTTAAGAAAGGTGACGTTGTAAAAGCTGTTATCGTTCGTACTAAATCAGGTGCTCGTCGTAAAGATGGTTCATACATCAAGTTTCGACGAAAATGCAGCAGTGATCATCCGTGACGACAAAAACTCCTCGCGGAACTCGTATCTTTGGCCCAGTTGCACGTGAATTGCGTGACGGTGGTTTCATGAAGATCGTATCACTTGCTCCAGAAGTACTTTAATCAATCAAAAACAAACACAGTCCCCTGGCTTAGCCAGGGTGCCCATCGGGCGTAAGAATAAAAGGAGAATAAAATGTTTGTAAAAAGGCGACAAAGTTCGCGTTATCGCTGGTAAAGACAAAGGCGTAGAAGCTGTTGTTCTTACTGCTCTTCCAAAAAGTAAATAAAGTTGTTGTAGAAGGTGTAAACATCATCAAGAAACACCAACGTCCAAATAACGAAAAACCCTCAAGGTGCAATCGTTGAAAAAAAGAAGCTCCAATCCATGCTTCTAACGTTCAAGTTTTGGACAAAAACGGTGTTGCTGGACGTGTTGGCTACAAATTTGTAGACGGCAAAAAAGTTCGCTACAACAAAAAATCAGGCGAAGTGCTTGACTAATCACGAAGGAAAGGAGAAGTATAATGGCTAATCGTTTAAAAGAAAAATACCTTAATGAAGTAGTACCATCATTGACTGAACAGTTCAACTATTCATCAGTTATGGCTGTGCCAAAAAGTTGATAAAAATCGTTTTGAACATGGGTGTTGGTGATGCAGTATCAAATGCTAAAAAAACCTTGAAAAAAAGCTGCTGAAGAGCTTGCTTTGATCTCAGGTCAAAAACCATTGATCACTAAGGCTAAAAAATCAATCGCCGGCTTCCGTCTTCGTGAAGGTGTTGCGATCGGTGCAAAAGTTACCCTTCGTGGTGAACGTATGTACGAATTCTTGGATAAATTGGTAACAGTTTCACTTCCACGTGTACGTGACTTCCATGGTGTTCCAACAAAATCATTTGATGGACGCGGAAACTACACACTTGGTGTGAAAGAACAATTGATCTTCCCAGAAATCAACTTTGATGATGTTGATAAAACTCGTGGTTTGGATATCGTAATCGTAACTACAGCGAACACAGACGAAGAATCACGTGCATTGCTTACTGGCCTCGGTATGCCGTTTGCAAAATAATATAGGAGGTAAAACTAATGGCTAAAAAATCTATGATTGCTAAGAACAAACGCCCAGCGAAGTTCTCTACTCAAGCATACACTCGCTGTGAACGTTGTGGACGTCCACACTCAGTTTACCGCAAGTTTAAACTTTGCCGTGTTTGCTTCCGTGAATTGGCATACAAAGGTCAAATCCCAGGTGTCACAAAAAGCATCTTGGTAATTTAAGATATCAAAGAGCGTTAAAAACCCCAAGTGAAAAATAGGAAACTTGACGAAGAAACTTTAGTTTCTAGGAAAGTTTATCTTTTTCACACAGAGTTTAGCCCGGGTTCAGTTGGGCTTGCCAATTTGAACACGAGCTACAGCTTTGCCAAAAAAGACCAATTTTCTTTGGAGCATCGCTCCTGCATCAAATTGCCTATTTTTGCTCTCGCTGTTACGCTCTCTGTATCATGTATTAACTAGCAAGTGCAACTTGCAAACTACTAGTAAGAGGAGAAATTATAATGGTTATGACTGACCCAATCGCAGACTTCCTTACACGTATTCGTAACGCTAACCAAGCAAAACACGAAGTACTTGAAGTACCTGCATCAAACATCAAAAAAGGAATTGCTGAAATCCTTAAACGCGAAGGTTTTGTAAAAAACGTTGAATTCATCGAAGATGACAAACAAGGCATCATCCGTGTATTCTTGAAATACGGACAAAACGGTGAAAAAGTTATCACAAACTTGAAACGTGTATCAAAACCAGGTTTGCGTGTTTACAAAAAACGTGAAGATCTTCCAAAAGTTCTTAACGGACTTGGAATTGCTATCCTTTCAACTTCTGAAGGTTTGCTTACTGATAAAGAAGCTCGCCAAAAGAATGTTGGTGGAGAAGTTATCGCTTACGTTTGGTAATATTTAGCTCCCAATTTCGTTGTGACTCTTCGTTATTGTCTCTTGTCTAACCCAAAGTTATGTCTGCGAGACAATGCCTCGATTCACTTAGAAATTGAGACCTAAACATTAACTTTTAAATCAAAAAGATTTAAACCCCGTGAAAACTGGCCCGCAAAGGCCTGACAATTTAACAGGAGAATAAAAAACATGTCACGTATTGGTAATAAAGTTATCGTGTTGCCTGCTGGTGTTGAACTCACTAACAATGACAACGTTGTAACTGTAAAAGGACCTAAAGGAGAACTTACTCGTGAGTTCTCAAAAGATATTGAAATCCGTGTGGAAGGTACTGAAGTAACACTTCACCGTCCAAACGATTCAAAAGAAATGAAAACAATCCACGGAACAACTCGTGCCCTTTGAACAACATGGTTACTGGTGTATCAGAAGGATTCAAGAAAGAACTTGAAATGCGCGGGGTTGGATACCGTGCACAACTTCAAGGATCAAAACTTGTTTTGGCTGTTGGTAAATCACACCCAGACGAAGTTGAAGCTCCAGAAGGAATTACTTTTGAACTTCCAAACCCAACAACAATCGTTGTTAGCGGAATTTCAAAAGAAGTAGTTGGTCAAACAGCTGCTTACGTACGTAGCCTTCGTTCACCAGAACCTTATAAAGGTAAAGGGATCCGTTACGTTGGTGAATTCGTTCGCCGTAAAGAAGGTAAAACAGGTAAATAATGTAGTTTGGTTGTTTTTCAACCAATCTTCATCTTACCAACTCAGTGCTTAGCACATGATTTTAAAATTAAGAGGTGAAAATTGTGATTTCGAAACCAGATAAAAACAAAATCCGTCAAAAACGCCACCGTCGCGTTCGCGGAAAACTCTCTGGAACTGCTGATCGCCCACGTTTGAACGTATTCCGTTCTAATACAGGCATCTACGCTCAAGTAATTGATGACGTAGCGGGTGTAACGCTCGCAAGCGCTTCAACTCTTGACAAAGAAGTTTCAAAAGGAACTAAAACTGAACAAGCCGTTGTTGTCGGCAAACTTGTTGCTGAACGTGCAGTTGCTAAAGGTATTTCTGAAGTGGTGTTCGACCGCGGTGGATATCTATATCACGGACGTGTTAAAGCTTTGGCTGATGCAGCTCGTGAAACGGATTGAAATTCTAATAGGAGGACACTAGAAAATGGCATTTAAAGATAATGCAGTTGAACTTGAAGAACGCGTAGTTGCCATCAACCGTGTAACAAAAGTTGTTAAAGGTGGACGTCGTCTTCGTTTTGCAGCTCTTGTAGTTGTTGGTGACCGTAATGGCCGTGTTGGATTTGGTACTGGTAAAGCTCAAGAAGTTCCAGAAGCAATCCGTAAGGCTGTTGAAGATGCTAAGAAAAACTTGATCGAAGTTCCTATGGTTGGAACAACAATTCCACACGAAGTAACATCAGTATTTGGTGGAGCTCGCGTATTGTTGAAACCAGCTATCGAAGGGGCTGGAGTTGCTGCAGGTGGTGCAGTTCGTGCCGTTGTTGAATTGGCAGGAATCGCAGATGTGACATCAAAATCACTTGGATCAAACACTCCAATCAACATCGTTCGTGCAACTGTTAACGGTTTGGCACAATTGAAACGCGCTGATGAAGTTGCTGCCCTTCGTGGTATTTCAGTTTCTGACTTGGCTTAAGAAAGGAGATTCAAATGGCTCAAATTAAAATTACTTTGACTAAGTCTCCAATCGGACGCATCCCGTCACAACGTAAAACTGTTGTAGCACTTGGACTTGGCAAATTGAACAGCTCAGTCATCAAAGAAGATAATCCTGCAGTCCGTGGTATGATTACTGCAGTATCTCACTTGGTAACTGTTGAAGAAGTAAAATAATCTATTTAAAACTAGAAATACAAAGTGTTTTTAGGGGTATGAGAGTGTTCTCAGCCCCTAAAAACTAAATATAAGTATAGGCGAGTTTGTAGTTGGGACACCTTTTCCTGATTACATGCGTTAGCAATTTACAAAAGAGGAGAAAATATATAATGAAACTTCATGAATTACAACCTGCTACAGGTTCACGTAAAGTCCGCAACCGTGTTGGTCGTGGTACATCATCTGGTAATGGTAAAACTTCTGGCCGTGGTCAAAAAGGTCAAAAAGCTCGTAGCGGTGGCGGTGTTCGTCTTGGTTTTGAAGGTGGACAAACTCCATTGTTCCGTCGTCTTCCAAAACGTGGATTTACAAACATCAATGCTAAAGAGTATGCTATTGTGAACCTTGATCAATTGAACGCCTTTGAAGATGGTGCTGAAGTAACTCCAGTAGTACTTGTAGAATCAGGAATTGTAAAAGCTGAAAAATCAGGTATCAAAATTCTTGGTAACGGAGAATTGACTAAAAAATTAACTGTGAAAGCAGCAAAATTCTCCAAATCAGCTGAAGAAGCTATCACTGCTAAAGGTGGTTCAGTTGAAGTCATCTAAGTGAGGTGACCTATGTTTTTTAAATTATTAAAAGATGCGTTTAAGGTAAAACAAGTACGATCAAAGATTTTATTTACGATTTTTATCATTCTTGTTTTCCGCATTGGAACCACGATTACGGTGCCAGGTGTAAATGCGAAAATTCTGAACAACCTTCAAGATGTGTCCTTCTTGAACATGCTCAGTTTAGTTTCGGGAAATGCTATGAGGAACTTCTCGGTTTTCGCTCTAGGGGTTAGCCCATACATCACAGCTTCGATCGTCGTGCAACTTTTGCAGATGGATCTGTTACCTAAGTTTGTTGAATGGGGCAAACAAGGGGAAGTTGGTCGAAGAAAGCTCAATCAAGCGACACGCTATATTTCTTTGGTTTTGGCCTTTGTCCAATCCATTGGGATTACAGCCACCTTCCACACCTTGTCTCAGGCGAAATTAGTCGCTACTCCAAATGCCAAAACTTATCTGTTAATCGGTGCGATTCTGACGACCGGTTCCATGATTGTCACTTGGCTTGGAGAACAAATTACAGATAAAGGGTACGGAAATGGTGTTTCAATGATTATCTTTGCAGGGATTGTGTCATCAATTCCTGAGATGATTAAAGAAATCTATGAAAATGCATTTGTGAACGTTCGCTCTGGTCAAATGACCAATTCCCTCATTTTTGTTGGAGTTTTAATTCTTGCAGTTATGGTTATCGTTTACTTTACAACCTTTGTAGAGCAAGCACAATACAAGATTCCAGTCCAATATACAAAGATTGCTCAAGGAGCTCCATCAAGTTCTTACCTTCCTTTGAAAGTGAACCCAGCAGGAGTTATTCCTGTCATCTTCGCTAGTTCGATTACAGCAGCGCCAGCTGCAATTTTCCAAGTGATTAGCGCTATGGGCTATAATGCAGGATGGGTGAAAACAGCTCAAGCTATGTTGGCAACAAATACACCAACTGGTGTAGCGATGTACGCCTTATTGATCATTCTCTTCACCTTCTTCTACACGTTTGTTCAGATTAATCCTGAAAAAACGGCAGAAAACCTTCAAAAGAGTGGCGCCTATATTCCGGGTGTTCGTCCTGGTAAGGGAACAGAAGAGTTCATGTCTCGTTTGCTACGTCGTTTAGCAAGTGTTGGATCAGTATTTCTTGGTTTTATTACTATCATTCCAATCCTAGCTCGAGATTTATTTGGTTTGACAGACGCAGTTGCTCTTGGAGGAACTAGTTTGTTGATCATTATTTCAACAGGTATTGAGGGAATGAAACAATTAGAAGGCTACTTATTAAAACGTAAGTATGTCGGATTTATGGACACAACAACAGAATAGATTAAGGTTGACTTTGTCAGCCTTCTATTTTGTTTTTAAATGGAAATAGGAATTCGCTCCTGCTTCCATTTAAAAACAAAATAAGGAGAATTCATCATGAATCTTTTAATTATGGGGTTGCCTGGAGCAGGTAAAGGAACTCAAGCAGCTAAAATCGTTGAAGAGTTTCACGTAGCGCACATCTCTACTGGCGATATGTTCCGCGCAGCGATGGCTAACCAAACTGAAATGGGTGTGCTTGCAAAGTCATACATTGATAAAGGTGAGTTGGTACCAGATGAAGTTACCAATGGGATTGTCAAAGAACGCCTTGCTCAAGATGATATCAAAGAAACAGGTTTCCTTTTGGATGGGTATCCACGTACAATTGAACAAGCTCATGCTTTGGATCAAACTTTGTCAGATCTTGGCATCACATTGGAAGGTGTCATTAACATCGAAGTAAATCCAGAAAGTTTGTTAGAACGCTTGAGTGGCCGTTTCATCTGTCGTACTTGTGGTGCAACTTACCACAAAGTATTTAATCCAACAAAAGTTGAGGGAACTTGTGATAACTGTCAAGGTCATGATTTCTACCAACGTGAAGATGATAAACCAGAAACGGTTAAACGTCGTTTGGATGTCAATATTGCACAAGGAGAACCTATCATTGAGTTTTATCGTTCAAAAGGACTCGTACATGACATCCAAGGAAACCAAGATATCAATGATGTATTTTCAGACATTGAAAAAGTCTTGTCAAATTTGAAATAAAAGCGTTTTTCATGCTTGCAATATTGGACAACTAGTGTTACAATTAGTTAGTCTGACTTATAATTGTTACCTCTGTGCTCAGAGGAATGAATCGAAATTTATGGAGGTACTTTTGCGTGGCAAAAGACGATGTGATTGAAGTAGAAGGTAAAGTAGTTGATACTATGCCGAATGCTATGTTTACGGTTGAACTTGAAAATGGACATCAGATTTTAGCAACAGTTTCTGGTAAAATTCGTAAAAACTATATTCGTATTTTAGCGGGAGATCGTGTTACAGTGGAGATGAGTCCGTACGATTTGACACGTGGACGTATCACATACCGCTTTAAATAATCGAAAAACTTGGAGGGATAAAAATGAAAGTAAGACCATCGGTCAAACCAATTTGCGAATACTGTAAAGTAATTCGTCGTAATGGTCGTGTTATGGTAATTTGCCCAGCAAATCCAAAACACAAACAACGTCAAGGATAAGATAGAAAGGAGAAAACATGGCTCGTATTGCTGGAGTTGACATTCCAAATGACAAACGTGTAGTAATTTCATTGACTTATGTGTACGGTATCGGACTTCCAACATCTAAGAAAATCCTTGCTGCTGCAGGTGTTTCTGAAGATATTCGTGTTCGTGATCTTACACCAGATCAAGAAGATGCTATCCGTCGTGAAGTTGACGCAATCAAAGTTGAAGGTGACCTTCGTCGTGAAGTAAACTTGAACATCAAACGTTTGATGGAAATCGGTTCATACCGTGGTATCCGTCACCGTCGTGGACTTCCAGTTCGTGGACAAAACACTAAAAACAATGCTCGCACTCGTAAAGGTAAAGCTGTTGCGATTGCAGGTAAGAAAAAATAAAATAAAATAAGGAGGTAAAAATCTTGGCTAAACCAACACGTAAACGTCGTGTGAAAAAGAATATCGAATCTGGTATTGCCCATATTCACGCTACATTTAACAACACAATTGTTATGATTACTGATGTGCATGGTAACGCAATCGCTTGGTCATCTGCAGGTGCACTTGGATTTAAAGGTTCTCGTAAATCTACACCATTTGCTGCTCAAATGGCATCAGAAGCTGCTGCAAAAGCTGCTCAAGAACACGGACTTAAATCTGTTGAAGTAACTGTTAAAGGTCCTGGTTCAGGTCGTGAGTCTGCTATTCGTGCACTTGCTGCTGCTGGTCTTGAAGTAACTGCAATCCGCGATGTAACTCCTGTACCACACAATGGTGCTCGTCCTCCAAAACGTCGCCGTGTATAATCATCAACAATTACACAGCTTTTCGTTTAAGAGGGAGTATAGCAAATGATTGAGTTTGAAAAACCAAATATAACAAAAATTGATGAAAACAAAGATTATGGCGTGTTTGTCGTAGAACCACTTGAACGTGGTTATGGTACAACACTTGGAAACTCACTTCGTCGTGTACTTCTGGCTTCACTTCCAGGTGCAGCTGTCACTTCAATCAACATTGAAGGTGTACTCCACGAATTTGATACCGTTCCAGGAGTCCGTGAAGACGTTATGCAAATTATTCTTAACGTTAAAGGAATCGCCGTTAAATCTTACGTCCAAGACGAAAAGATTATTGAACTTGATGTAGAAGGACCTGCAGAAGTAACTGCCGGAGACATTCTTACTGATAGTGACATCGAAATTGTAAACCCTGATCATTATCTATTTACAATCGGAGAAGGAGCATCTTTGAAAGCAACGCTTACTGTAAACAGTGGACGTGGCTATGTTCCAGCTGATCAAAACAAAAAAGATGATGCACCAGTGGGAACACTTGCTGTAGATTCAATCTATACGCCAGTGACTAAAGTCAATTACCAAGTTGAACCAGCACGCGTTGGTAGCAACGATGGATTTGACAAGCTAACCCTTGAAATTTTGACAAATGGGACAATTATTCCAGAAGATGCCTTAGGTTTGTCTGCCCGTATTTTGACAGAACACCTAAATCTATTCACAAACTTAACTGAAATTGCTATTGCGACAGATGTTATGAAGGAAGTAGATACAACTTCTGATGATCGCATTTTAGAACGTACGATCGAAGAATTAGATCTTTCAGTTCGTTCATATAACTGTTTGAAACGTGCTGGCATTAATACTGTTTACGATTTGACTGAAAAAAATCAGAAGCAGAAATGATGAAAGTTCGTAACTTGGGACGTAAGAGTCTTGAAGAAGTTAAAAATCAAACTTGCCGACTTAGGCCTTGGGTTAAAAAAACGATAAATAGAGGAGGAATACATGGCTTACCGTAAACTAGGACGCACTAGCTCACAACGTAAAGCGATGCTTCGCGATTTGACTACAGATCTTATCATCAATGAAGCAATTGTAACAACTGAAGCACGTGCGAAAGAAATCCGTAAATCAGTTGAAAAAATGATTACTTTGGGTAAACGTGGTGATTTGCATGCACGTCGTCAAGCTGCTGCATTCGTACGTAACGAAGTTGCATCACAAAACTTTGATGAAGAAACAGGTAAATACTCAGAAACAACTGCACTTCAAAAATTGTTCTCTGAATTAGCACCTCGTTATGCTGAGCGCAATGGTGGATATACTCGTATCCTTAAAACTGAACCACGTCGTGGTGATGCTGCGCCAATGGCTATCATCGAATTGGTATAATATCATCAATTTTGTTGAGTGTTATGATGATGGAATACACTGTTATTCTTAGTCTAGCTCTGGTCTACCGCTGGGGATTTTCCCCAGCGGGAACACTCATCATATTGAATGAATGGTAGACGCTTGTTTACGAAATTGCTTTAACTTAAAACAATTTCGTAAGCAGGCGTTTTGTCTTGCTTTTCATGATGAGTAGTCGAGAATAGCAAAAAATGATATAATGGAACCCATATCTCCAATTGAAGAAAAAAGGATTCAATGACAAAACAACAAGCAATTAAATTACTAAAAGAGAAGTACCTTAGTAATATGAAAGAGGATTCGGAACTCTTTGTCGGAGTTGAATTAGAGTTTCCGATTGTAGAAACAAATGGAAATAAAACAAATATAGAGGTGACGAAAAATCTTTTTCGAACCTTAGCAAACTTATCAGATTTTGAAGTCGAAAAAAGGGATGACGATCAAAATCCAATTCAATTGGTTCACTGCTCTTCTAAAGATCGTATTCTATTCGAGTTGAGTTACAATACAATTGAATTTGCATTTGAGAGAGCTCATTCTATAGATGAGGTAGCCAAACGTTTTGAGGCCTATTTGAAGATCATTCAACCGATTTTGCAAGAAAATAATCACGAAATTCAAGGGCATGGAATCCATCCTCTATGGAAAGAAAATGATAATAGCCCGGTGAAAAATCGAACGATACAAGATGTTAATGGCTTTCCTTGCAATGAATGGTACAGGGATGAAAACACACCCCTATCCTTCGTACGGAGCATTTATATGCGGAAACCAAGTTCAATTGGATGTAAGGCGCGATAACTATATTCGCATCATTAATGCATTTAATAAAATTGAAGCAGCAAAAGCATATTTGTTTTCTAACTCAGAATTTTCATCAGAGGCTTGGGATACAAAAATTGCAAGAGATATCTTTTGGGAAGAATCCTTACATGGTTATTATAGGGAGAATGTAGGAATTTTTCCTAAGGACTACCAAAGCGAAGAAGAGTTTTTTAATAATCTTGCTAGAACGGCTATTTTTACAGTAACTAGAGAAGGTAAATCTTATTATTTTAAACCAATTCGAGTGGAGGACTATCTAGATCAAAAAGAAATTATAGCCTATACGACTGATGGAAAAGAGAAAAACATTAACCCTGTAAAAGAAGACCTAAAACAACATCGAAGTTACCAATTTCAAGATCTAACCGCCCGTGGTACAGTGGAATTTAGAAGTGTTTGTACACAACCATTAGAAACAACCTTTGCCCCGATAGCATTTGAGCTAGGCTTATTTGTACAGTTAGAAAAACTAGAAAACTATTTAGAACATTGTTCATTCTTAAAAAATGAAAAACAGGACTATAGGAAAACCTCAGAAAGAAATATTCAAAGAAAATTCTAAGCAAAAGAAGAAAAAAAGAAAAAATACAAAACCTTTTTCAAAAGGATCTACTAGAAATATCTAAAGTCAGGATTGATTGAAAAGAGGCTATGAAGAGGAAAAAAATATTTAATCATTGATAAAGAACTAGACTAAGAGAAAAGCCTTTATTATAGGCTTTTTTCGATTTTTTTAAAAAAACTTTCAAAAAAAGTAAAAAATTTTTTCAAAAAAAGTGTTGACAGTAAGGAGAGGTCATGATATACTAATATAGTTGTCGCGAGAGAGCGACAAAGACCTTTGAAAACTGAACAAGACGAACCAATGTGCAGGGCACTACAACTGAAGTTGTAGTAACTGAACAATAAAAAAACAATAAATCTGTCAGTGACAGAATGAGTTTAAGACAAACAATTATTTTAATGAGAGTTTGATCCTGGCTCAGGATGAACGCTGGCGGCGTGCCTAATACATGCAAGTAGAACGCTGAAGCTTGGTGCTTGCACCGAGCGGAGGAGTTGCGAACGGGTGAGTAACGCGTAGGTAACCTGCCTCTTAGCGGGGGATAACTATTGGAAACGATAGCTAATACCGCATAAAAGTCGATATCGCATGATGTTGATTTGAAAGGTGCAAATGCATCACTAAGAGATGGACCTGCGTTGTATTAGCTAGTTGGTGAGGTAACGGCTCACCAAGGCGACGATACATAGCCGACCTGAGAGGGTGATCGGCCACACTGGGACTGAGACACGGCCCAGACTCCTACGGGAGGCAGCAGTAGGGAATCTTCGGCAATGGACGGAAGTCTGACCGAGCAACGCCGCGTGAGTGAAGAAGGTTTTCGGATCGTAAAGCTCTGTTGTAAGAGAAGAACGAGTGTGAGAGTGGAAAGTTCACACTGTGACGGTAACTTACCAGAAAGGGACGGCTAACTACGTGCCAGCAGCCGCGGTAATACGTAGGTCCCGAGCGTTATCCGGATTTATTGGGCGTAAAGCGAGCGCAGGCGGTTAGATAAGTCTGAAGTTAAAGGCTGTGGCTTAACCATAGTACGCTTTGGAAACTGTTTAACTTGAGTGCAGAAGGGGAGAGTGGAATTCCATGTGTAGCGGTGAAATGCGTAGATATATGGAGGAACACCGGTGGCGAAAGCGGCTCTCTGGTCTGTAACTGACGCTGAGGCTCGAAAGCGTGGGGAGCAAACAGGATTAGATACCCTGGTAGTCCACGCCGTAAACGATGAGTGCTAGGTGTTGGGTCCTTTCCGGGACTCAGTGCCGCAGCTAACGCATTAAGCACTCCGCCTGGGGAGTACGACCGCAAGGTTGAAACTCAAAGGAATTGACGGGGGCCCGCACAAGCGGTGGAGCATGTGGTTTAATTCGAAGCAACGCGAAGAACCTTACCAGGTCTTGACATCCCTCTGACCGCTCTAGAGATAGAGCTTTCCTTCGGGACAGAGGTGACAGGTGGTGCATGGTTGTCGTCAGCTCGTGTCGTGAGATGTTGGGTTAAGTCCCGCAACGAGCGCAACCCCTATTGTTAGTTGCCATCATTTAGTTGGGCACTCTAGCGAGACTGCCGGTAATAAACCGGAGGAAGGTGGGGATGACGTCAAATCATCATGCCCCTTATGACCTGGGCTACACACGTGCTACAATGGCTGGTACAACGAGTCGCGAGTCGGTGACGGCAAGCTAATCTCTTAAAAGCCAGTCTCAGTTCGGATTGTAGGCTGCAACTCGCCTACATGAAGTCGGAATCGCTAGTAATCGCGGATCAGCACGCCGCGGTGAATACGTTCCCGGGCCTTGTACACACCGCCCGTCACACCACGAGAGTTTGTAACACCCGAAGTCGGTGAGGTAACCTTTTGGAGCCAGCCGCCTAAGGTGGGATAGATGATTGGGGTGAAGTCGTAACAAGGTAGCCGTATCGGAAGGTGCGGCTGGATCACCTCCTTTCTAAGGAAAATGGAAATGTACTTGAGTCTTGTTTAGTTTTTGAGAGGTCTTGTGGGGCCTTAGCTCAGCTGGGAGAGCGCCTGCTTTGCACGCAGGAGGTCAGCGGTTCGATCCCGCTAGGCTCCATTAACACTATAGTAGTGTTAAGCTTGAACATTGAAAATTGAATATCTATATCAAATAGTAACAAGAAAATAAACCGAAACGCTGTAAATATTTAAAGAGTTTAGGTCGCAAGACCAAAAATAAGGTTAAGTTAATAAGGGCGCACGGTGGATGCCTTGGCACTAGAAGCCGAAGAAGGACGTGACAAACGACGAAATGCTTTGGGGAGCTGTAAGTAAGCGACGATCCAGAGATGTCCGAATGGGGGAAACCCACTAGCTAATGGCTAGTACTCCCTATCTGTTAAGGATAGGTAGAGGAAGACGCAGTGAACTGAAACATCTAAGTAGCTGCAGGAAGAGAAAGCAAAAGCGATTGCCTGAGTAGCGGCGAGCGAAACGGCAGGAGGGCAAACCGAAGAGTTTACTCTTCGGGGTTGTAGGACTGCAATGTGGACTTAAAGATTATAGAAGAATGACATGGGAAGGTCAGCCAAAGAGAGTAAGAGCCTCGTAATCGAAATAGTCTTTATACCTAGCAGTATCCTGAGTACGGCGGGACACGAGAAATCCCGTCGGAATCTGGGAGGACCATCTCCCAACCCTAAATACTCTCTAGTGACCGATAGTGAACCAGTACCGTGAGGGAAAGGTGAAAAAGCACCCCGGGAGGGGAGTGAAATAGAA